>JAEEGH010004042.1_pt1 | contig 37918 bp, 21 predicted proteins | sample 9134181 | NCBI WGS metagenome assembly JAEEGH01 (sample SAMN16246544, study PRJNA631951) | gut metagenome | biome: gut microbiome; feature: rumen; material: DP-attached | host: Bos | place: Iran: Karaj | collected 2018-10 | reverse complement strand
CTTGCCTTTCTTGTCAAGATAGGGGGCCTGGCCAGCCTGCCACATGTAGAGGAATGTCTCAACAAAGATGGCGCGGTCAACTGGCGAATGCAGGTCAAAGTCCTCGAAATACTTCTCATTGGCAGCCAACAGTTTGTCGCATTCCACACGGGCAGCGCTGTCATCGTTGGTGGTGGTGTAAGCCATGTTGTAAAGTTTGTATGCGCGGTTCATAAAGTCGCTGGCCATTACGGCTTCGTTAAAATAAGTCCACTCCAACTCTATGGGGCGGATGCGGTCGTAGGCAAGCGAGAGGTCGCGAAGCACATTCTTATACTCCTCCCGTTTATCGGCCCATGCTTGGAATACAGCCTCTTGTGCCTTCTTCTGGTTCACTCCGTCCAACCGTTCTATACCCAAGGTCTCGCCTTGCCATTTCTTCCATCCGTTGGCAATGCTGGCCACCTTCGAGGCATATTTCAGTCGTTGTGCGGGCGACTGGTTCATCGCGTTGTTATAGTGTTTCAGGCGGATGTCGCGCAGGGCAATGCGTATGGGGTTCTCCTCCAATGCCTGCATCTCCACCTGCTCGTGTGTCACATAGCGCTGGGTGGTTCCCGGATATCCAAACACAAAGGTGAAATCGCCCTCGTCAACACCCTTCAAAGAGATGTCAAGGTGTTTCAGCGGTTTGTATGCCACATTGTTTTTATTGTATGGGGCGGGCTTTCCGTCTTTGCCCACATACACGCGGAACATCGAGAAATCGCCCGTATGTCTCGGCCACATCCAGTTGTCCGTATCGCCGCCAAACTTGCCGATGTTGCTCGGCGGAGCTCCTACCAGACGCACATCGGTAAACACCTCGTTGATGTACATAAAGTACTGGTTCCCGTAGTAGAAGGGTTTGATGATTGCTTTATAGTGTGTGCCGGCCACGGCCTCGGCAGTGAGGATGGTAATATTCTGTTTCACAATGCGGTCGCGCTCCTCCTCCGAAGTCTTGTCGTCTATCCCTTTCAACACTTGGCGTGTCACATCTTCCATTCTTACCAATCGTGTGGCGGTAAGTCCCTTGCAGGGCAATTCCTGGTCTCGGCTCATGGCCCAGAATCCGTGTGTCAGGTAGTCGTGTTCCACCGTGCTGTGGCTTGTAATGTAGTAGTAGCCGCAGTGATGGTTGGTAAGGAACAGGCCTTGATCCGAAACAAATTCGCCCGTGCAGCCCTGATTAAAGAGAATCACGGCATCTTTCAGGCAAGCATGGTTGATGTCGTAGATGTCCTTGGCGGTGATACGCATACCAGCCTTCTGCATCGCGGCCTCGTTGCGGCCCAGCAGCATCGGAATCCACATGCCTTCATCGGCCATTACCATTGGCACCGTCAGAAGGCCTAAGACGAAAAGAGCAAATATCTTTTTCATGAGTAGGGTGTTGTTTGTTTATGTTTTACTATTTTGTTATTTCTGTTTCTTTTGCACGCTCTGCACCGCTTCGGCGGCGGACTCTAGCAGCGGTTGTGTCGACACTTCGCTGCCCACAGCGTGGCGCATCCAGTTCTGCGGCGTGAGTCGGCCTGCGGGGTAAATCCGCATTATCTCGTCGGCCACCACTTTACCCCGCAGTTGTTGCTCCAGCTGGAACTGGATGATATGGCCGTAGGGGTAGTTGGGCAGGTAGAGGGGCGAGTCTATCATGTGGCTGTATATAGCCAGTATCGGCGAATCCTTCTCGCCCAGCAGCGGGGCGTAATACTTGTTCCAAACCTCACGGGCTATGGCAATCACCTCGGTTTTCAGCTGCTCCACTGTGGCGTCGGGATGGGCATAGAGCCATTGCCACGAGTGCATGTCCACAAGCGACACTCCCATAATCTCATAGCAGCCCCAGAATATGTCCAATGTCTCCATCGCTTCACGGTCGGGGTCGGCGTTGTGGTAGCCCAGCAACTCCAGGTCGCGGCTCTGGAACACAAATGCCAATGCCTCAGTAAATGCCGTGTTGGGCACCCCCTTCATTATGTAGTTGTCCACATCGTGCAGGGTGATGGTCTGTTCCACATTGTGCCCGAATTCGTGCACCGCTATGTTGTATCCCTTGTAGTCCATCCCCTTTTCTCCGATTCGGGTGCGCAAACGGGCGTTGTCGCTGCGCATGTTGCTTTCCCATGCGTGTCCCGCACCGCGCGAGGGGTCAACGGTAACGTGGCGGCATATAAAGTCGGCCTTCTCCTTGCTGAACCCCAGCTGATGCAGTATCGAAGGCATCCCCTCACGGGCAAAGGCCTCTTTATTGGGGTAGAGTCGCTGTGTCTTCGCTGTCAGTTCGTCCTCGCTCAAGGTGCTGCGGCTCTTGAAACCGTCATACCAGATGTCAAACGGCTCCAGTTTCCGCCCCACACGTTGTTCTATCAGCTTGGCCACCTCTGCCACCACCGGCGATTCGAGGAACGAGGTAAAGAGTTGTTCAATCTCCTCATAACTCACCTCCATGTCTTGGTTGAAGGCACGTGCTATGGCGGTAGGGTACATGGGGTTGTATCGGTCCACCTGCTGCATGGCGTGGAAGTTGTCAAGGAAGTACTGGTAGCGCACATCGGGCTCCGATGCCAACGCTACGCTGGCGCCATCCTTGTCGGTTACAGCGTTGCTGTATGGGTTCCATTCGTAGTCAGGGCAGTTGATTACCTTTTCCGGGATGCTTTGGTCTATTATGCGGCGCATCACTTGGTATATCATGCGTTGTTTCGCCAAACCGCTGTCACCTTCGTTATAGTGGGTCTTCAGTTCGTCGCGCAGTCCCCAGTGGGTTATCAGGGCCATATCAGGGAATAGGTGCTTACCTTGGTCGTCCACCAGGTGTCCCATCATGATGTTGTAGTTCGATATGTAGTTGTCGGCCGCAGCCAGTTGGTTGGCAAGCAGCTGGTTGCATTCGGCGGGCACGCGCGATGTGAAGAGGTCGCCCAGTCGGGCGTAGGCCCACTGCTTCCGGCTCCAGTTCTTTCCCAGTTCGTTTTTCTCGTCCAGCGTGTAGAAAGGGAAATTCAACACCACCGCAAAGGCTATTTTCTGTTCAAACATGTCGTCGTCGAAATGGGCGTATGGGTCGTATCCCCCAAACATCTCGTCCAGTGCTGTCGGTTCCGGTCCCGTTACGTGCAGCGGCAGTTTCAGGTCGACACTCATTTTGTTGAAACAGCCCCACAAACTCTCCAGATTGGCCTGCAGTTGGTCGGCCATCCGTTGCAGTGCCGTGCTGTCGTCCACAAAATGGTTCAGACAAAATTCTTTAAAATCGTCGGCACTTCCGTCCTTCGATGTCCACAGCGATGCTGTTTGTGGCACACTGCGCTGCGCCCTCTCCAGGCAGCCGTCGCCAAACTTCTGGTGCAGTGCCTCTATTGTGGCACTTATGGTTTTATCGTCTATATTGCTCATTGCAGTTGTGTTCTCCTTGTTCTTGCATGCGGTTGTGCAAACCAGCAATGCAGCCAAAACTATAGGTATTATGCGCTTCATGTAATTTTGTGTTTTAAAAATGCAAAGATACAAATATTTTTTGTATTTTTGCAAATTATTTCGGCAATGGGCCTTTCCTGTTGTTTTTTACATACTTTGGCATAGGCTCTCAACCCGCACTTTAACAGCAATACACAGAACCCCAAACTGTCCGCATAGTGAAACTCTTGTTCGAATATCCTGTCTATTTCCTCCTGCTCTGCCTATTGGCGGGAGCAGTGTTCAGCGTAGCCCTTTATTTCTTTCCCCGCCGCAATTCTTCTCTCCCTTCCTCTGTCAGGATTATTCTTGCCCTGTTGCGGTTTTTGGCCGTCTCGCTACTGGCTTTTCTGCTCCTTTCGCCTTTGGTGCGGCGCAATGTCAACACCCGTGAGAAACCCATAGTGGTCATTGCCCAGGATGCAAGCCAGTCGGTCGACTTGTCCTCCCCTCTGTTCAACCGGTCCACCCTCCGCAGTTTGCAGTCGGATTACGATGTGGTGCTCGACACCTTTGGCGGCGCCACCACCGACATCTCTTCCGCTCTCTCTTCCATTGCCGACCGCTACATGGGCCGCAACCTCGGCGCCGTGGTGTTGGCCAGCGACGGCATTTACAATCAGGGCATCAACCCCTCTCTCACCGCCTCCTCGTTCACAGTGCCTGTCTATACGGTTGCCCTTGGCGACACCACCACCCGCTGCGATGCCGCCATAGCCCACGTACGCTACAACCGCATTGCCTATCTCGGCAATCAGTTCCCCCTCGAGGTCACCCTCCGCGCTGTACGTCTCAAAGGCTCCCGCGCCACCCTCACCGTCACGCACAACGGTGCCACCCTCGTCAGTCAGTCTGTCTCCTACTCCGACGACCCCTTCTCCGTCACCCTTCCGCTCTCGCTCACTGCCGACCGCCCCGGCCTCCAGTCCTACACCATCGCCCTCTCTCCGCTCGACGACGAGACCACCCAGGCCAACAATCGCTGCACCATCGCCGTCGAAGTGCTCGACAGCCGCCAGAAAATAGCCATCCTCGCCGCTGTGCCCCATCCCGATGTCAGTGCCCTCCGCCAGTCCATTCAAAACAACCAGAACTTCGAGGTGGAGGTGTTTGTGGGTCCCCAGCTCCAAACTTTCGACCCCCGCAAAGGCAACTACAGTTTGCTCATTCTCCACAACCTGCCCCATGCCACTGTCCCCGTCCCCGGCCTCCCCAATCCCCGCTCTGCCGACCGCTCCGCCACCTCCCTTTTCAACAATACGCCTGCCATTTTCATCCTCGGCTCCCAAACCGACCTCGCCCGCTTCAACGCTCTCCATAGCGGCTTGGAGGTTATAGCCAAAACGCAAAAAACCGACCAAGTCACCGCTATCCGCAACAATGCCTTCGGTCTCTTCTCGCTCGACGACGACATCGCCGCCCGCATCGAGCAGTTGCCCCCTCTTCTCTCGCCTTTCGGCAACTACCGCCCCTCCGGCAATATGCAGTCGCTCTTCTATGCCCGCATCGGCACCTTTGCCAGCGACCGTCCCCTCATCGCCTTCTGTCAGCAGGGTCCTGTGCGCCGTGCTTTTGTGGCAGGCGAAGGCCTTTGGCTTTGGCGTCTCCACGACTATCTGGCCACCGGCAGCCACAACGACTTCGACCGCCTTGTTGAGAAAATGATTGTATATGCCTCCATGCAGCACGGTAAAGACCGCTTCCGCGTGGTGGCCGAACGCATCTACCGCGACAACGAGCCCGTCACCCTCCAAGCCGAGCTCTACGATGACAACTACGAATTGGTCAACACACCCCAGGTGCAGCTCACCCTCGCCACTCCCCAAGGCAACAAAACCTACGACTTCAACCCTTCGGGTTCAAGCTATTCGCTCAGCCTTGGCAGTCTCACCCCGGGTCAGTACAGCTACACTGCCTCCACCACTTTCAACGGAACCCCCTATACCGCCTCCGGCATCTTTGTGGTGGAACAGCTCAACCTCGAACAGCTCAACCTCACTGCCGACCACTCTCTGCTCAACACCATCGCCCGCACCACCGGTGCCGTCATGCTGCAGCCCGACCAATGCTCTTCTCTTCCCCAACTGCTCCAGCAGCGCGACGACCTTAAGTCGGTGGTCTATTCCCACACCCGCTACACCGAACTGCTCAACCTTCCGCTCATTTTCATCCTCCTGGTGTTGCTCCTCGCCGCCGAATGGGCCTTGCGCAAATATTTCCTCAATTGATGTAATATCCTTGTCACCGCTTTTTTTGTTATGCGCCTACCCCTACGCTCACGTTTCGTCAAAGACTCCGGCACCCTCCTTTCGGGCAGTGTCGTCGCCCAGGGCATAGCCTTTGCCGCCTACGTGGTGCTTTTGCGCTTCTTCACTCCCGCCGATTTCGGTCTCTGCAATGTCCTTTTCAGCTATCTCGAAGTTCTTATCATCCTCTCTACCTGCAAATACGAGCTTTCCATAGTGGTGGCTCCCAGCGACCGCGAGGCCGCCCATATCGCACGCCTCACCCTCCGCCTCAACACCCTGGTGTCCCTGCTCCTGCTCTTCCTTGCCCTGTTGGGGTTCGTCCTGCTGCATTCCGGTCTGTGGGCCAACAATCCCCTGTCCCGTTCGGGCGCCGACACCCTCCAGTCGCAGTTGCTCATATTCCTGCTCCCATTGCTGGTTTTCTTCAATGGCACCATCCGCGTCTACAGTGCTCTGTGCAACCGCTATAAACGTTACAAGTCTGTAGCCTCCGGCGAGGTGGCCACCTCGGTGGGCACTGTGTTGTTCCGTTTCCTGTTTGGGCTGCTGGCACCCCTCATGCAGTTTCTCCACTCCTTCGGCCTCCCTCTGGGCACCCTGCTGGGCAAGATGGTGGGCCACTATTGCTACCGCCGTGCCGCCGCCGGCTATCTCCAGTCCGCCCCACCCGCCAAGTTCTTCCCGCTCTCCCTTTCCGACCGCAGCCTGTTGGCCCAAAACCGCAATTTCCCCCTCTATGTCATGCCCAAGGAGTTTGTAAGCAGTTTCTCGGCCAATCTGCCCTTTATGTGGCTGGGTCTCTATTTCGATAAACCCGTCATCGGCCTTTTTTCTCTGGCCATCACCTTCACCATGCGTCCCGCCAACATTCTGTCCACCACCTTCGAGAAAGTGTTCTATGCCGAGGCTGCCCAAGCCGTAGCCCGTCGCCAGCGTCTGGGCAGCGACATAGGCCGTTTTGTTGTCCTTCTGGGTTCCGCGGCCATTGTTGTTTCCGCACTCCTGTTCTTCTTTGCCGAGCCGCTTTTCACATTCCTTTTCGGTTCGCAGTGGGTAGGCACCGGCTACTATGTGAGGTGCATCCTGCCGTGGGTTGCGGTGCTGGTGGTTACCAACTCGCTTACCTTTGTGGCCAATATCTTCGGCACCCAGCGTGTCGACTTCATCCTGCAGTTGGTGCAGCTGGTGCTCCGTGTAGTCGCCCTGTGGATTGGTCTGTTCCGCTCCGACTTCCGTTTGGCTGTACTGCTGTTCTGCATGGCCAGCGCTGCGGTGCAGGTGGTGCAGTTATGCTGGTATCTCTACCAAATCCACCGCTACAACCGCAGCCTCAACCCCATTCCTTAGTCCCTTCCATTCCTTCCCATAGCTCAAACCATGCTCTCACTTTGCCCAATCCACACTCTCCCGTAGCTCAATCCACTCCCTTCCATAGCTCAAACCATACTCTAGCAAGGGAGTGTTAAAATGGTTATTGATCACTATTTTTTTATTATCTTTTTTGAGTTTGTGGTCTTTCCATCTAGTGTTGTGTATCTAATAAGATAGCTCCCGGCGGAAAGTCCTGCTAGACTTATTCTGTTTGTGTTTTTGTAAACTCTCACAAGGTCTCCCTTGCTCGAGAAGATACAAACTTCACGTAACATTTCAGAAGTATTGCAGAAGTCATTTGTTGGGTTCGGGTAGAATTCTACACCATCAACTTTTTCATTGATGTTGATTTTTAGATGCTGTGTGGTATCCGTGGTTGTAGTGTCAACAGAAGATGTAATCTCTACAAAGACTAGAGTGTCCATATCATGGACTGTATCTCTAATTGAAACTGCGTAAATCCCAATTGGAGCCTGATCTACTTGATAGCGTAAATAAGTCCAAATTGAATCAGGGACAGGCTCATAATCTACTACACGTCCAATTTGAGCATAGTCGGATGTTCTATACCACTTTATTTCAAAGTTATACCTATCACGGAATGAGCATCTGATACTAATCCCTGTTTTTTTATATGAAGCACCAGAAACAGCACCGGTAAACTCTGAACTAAAATACCCGATACCCCAACTAAAGTGTGGGTCAGCTTCATAGATAGTGTCAGTCTTAGTATTGTTATTGGCATCCCTTATCGTCAAGATGTTATTAACACCATACTGAGCGAACATAGAATCCAGAGGTACATGGTAACCATTGAATGTGATGTCAAATGGTGCAGTCCCAGCCGTAATATTGTCGATTACAACTTTGTAATAGTTTTTTTTGAGATCCTTCCTTACATGGAAGTTCACTCCCTGTGCCATGACACCCACTATCGTGAGCATCATTGAAATCAATAATATTTGCTTTTTCATTTGTCTTAGATTTTTTTGTTTGTTACGATGCAAAAATACGAATAATAATTGATATGGCAAGTATTTTGATGAAGTCAGACTATTGGAGGGCTCATTTTTTGTCTATACATTAATCCCAAATCGGTCATTCGGACTGGCAAAGTGTGGCATCCTTATCACCGCGTTGCAGTGCTACAGTTGTCTTTTTGCGACATCGGCATCAATGGTGTATACAAGCGTCACGGCGGCAGCGTCCCCTTTTGAAAGGGGTGCCACGCGAGTGGCGGGGTATGTATCCCGCTGGCGGAGCCAGCACAAATAATTTTTCCGCTTATAAGGACTTTTAGCATTTGATTCCGGATACATACCCCCCGGCTTCGCTGTACCCCCGAAGTCTGTCCTTCTCACATTCAGTCCCCGTTCCGTTCATTACCCTTCTCCGTCATCCCGGTTCCCAATCCGCCTCCGTTACATCTTCACCATCTCCTAACCTCATATCAAGCTCTTGTTAACCTAGTGGGTGAAGAATAGTTTGGTATGTGTTTTTTAAGTAGTTGAGGGTGAGTGAAGTGGTGGCATAACGGGAGAGGACGGACAGGGTGGATGGAAGGGATGCGGCTCTTGTCGGGGAGGCGGATGAAATAATAAAAAATGTTAAAATGGTGTCACACTTTCCGAATGTGTGTGTTTATATTGTCAGAGTGTCCGCCGAGACTATGGCGGGCAGGAAATGATATGAAACAAAATTAGAAACGGAATGAAAACAAGCAACAATGGAAACGAAGCAGAACGAATGTGGAAATGTGGTCAAATTCACAGCAATGTTATGAAAAGAAACAATTATTTGATGATACTATATTAATCTATAGTGGTTTTAATTGCTTTTGGAAAAAAATATATGTAACTTTGCAAAAGGTAGAATAATAATAAATACGTTTTAATACAATGAGAAAGAGATGTTTATTAATGGTATTGGGTGTCCTGATGGCTTGTTTGGGTGTGAAGGGGCAGGGGGTCTGCCCGTCGGGATACGGATGGTTGGACACGACGGTGTTGAGCGGTGTCGGCAATTCGACATACGTTCCGCTGGGGACGTTGTCGAATTCGTCGCACTACTACCACACGTTGTGGACAGTGTATACGCGCGAAGAGATTGAGGAGGTGGGCATTTACCCCGGAAGTAAGATAAAGGAGGTGGGCTGGCAATACATGTCGACCACCGTTTACGGTGCACCTGAGTTGAGCATCTATATGAAGGAGGTGCCCGTGCGGTCGGTGGAGGCCGTGACGGACAGCATACCGTTGGACAGCATGACGCTGGTGTATACCAACAAGGGCTCTGGGTCGGTGACTTTCTTGTACGGATGGAATTACATCCAGCTTGACACGGTGTTTGAGTACAGCGGGCATGGACATTTGATGATTGCCGTGCAGCGCAATGGAGGAGCTGGAGGCATCACGGGCCGCTCGTTCCGTGCCGCAAGTGGCAAATCGGTGTCGCGCTACAAAGGTCAGTATTATGGTACTACATATCTCAGCGAAATGCGGACAGGAAACGGTCGGGCAGCATTGGCATTGAGGGCCTGCGCTGGTCCGGATGTGTGCCCCCGCCCTGAGGTGCAGTTCACGGCTACGGAGAACAGCATTACCGTCCATCTGGGCGAGCACGACAGCCTGTACCATGTGGTGTTGGGCAGTGTCGGATTCCAGCCCGATACGGTGGGAATGTTCTCGCCGCGTAGCTGGCTGTCGTGGGATGACACGGTGCGGTGCGACATGCTGAACTCTCACACGAAATATGATATCTACGTGCGTCAGCGGTGTGGCGATTACTACTCGCTGTGGTCGGGGCCGCACACCGTCAGCACGTTTTGCGGTGTGCAGCCGCTACCATATATACTCTCGACCACCCAGTCGACGACAGCCACTGCGCTCGACTCGTGCTGGGTATTGCACGATGCGGTGTTGAACGGGGTGAATCTCCTGCCCCGTGCTGCCACACAGGATGAGGTGGACAGCGGCGTGGTGGTGAAGGCGGTGGCAGTGCTGCCCGAGTTTGACGCACCGCTGAATAGGCTGCATTTCTCATATAGTGGACAGGCTTTGATGTTGAGGGAGATAGGTGTGGTGACCGACGCGGATGATCCGTCCACTTTCATCCCCTATGACACGCTGGATTTAGCCGACTTTGGAACGGAGACGGATTTTTCGCGCTACACTGGTCCCACCGGGCGTGTGGCGATAAGGTGGGAGCAGGGCAGGGCTTTTGGCAATTTGACGGTGGACACCATCATTGGCTGCTATGCACCCTATCAACCTTCTGTGAGCATAGTGGACACTACTGCGTATGTGTCGTGGCACAGCCGTACTCAGCGGGCTGTTCAATGGAGGGTGAGCTACTCTACCCATCCCACTGATTACACTCAATACACAAACGTGTGGACGGATACTACCGCACTGCAGATAGACAGTTTGCTGCCCCGCCGGTATTATTATTTGCGCATAAGGACGATGTGCGACGACTCGGCAATGAGCAGCTACAACAACACGGTAAAATTCCTTACGGGATGCCGACCGATAGACCAGCTGCCCTACCGTATGGATGCCACCATGAAAAAGTACACATCTGGCGAGATGCCGTGCTGGACAGAGGTGACGGACACGGCGACGAACCTGAAGTATTTTATCTCACCACGGTTTGACACAACGGCAGTGAGGATGGACCAGTTGAAGTTGACGGTGGACTATGGCTATACCCATGCCGCGATGCTGAAGGTGGGGTTGATGGACGATGCCTCGGATTTGACATCCTTTGTCCCCTTCGACTCACTGGAGACGGTGGCGTGGCGGAACGTCTTCTATAATAATGTGCGGTATGGTTGCCATATAGCATTCTGTGTGGCAAATAATGCCGTGTTCAGATTGGACACGCTGATTGTGGAGCACAATGCGGTACACCCTGTGGCAGATTTGCACAGGACGGCTTGCACCCCCACCTCTATAACGATGGACTGGACTGAGCAGGGGCATGCCACAGAATGGTTGGTGCGTTGCTACAGCGAGGATGACAGTGGGGACACGGCTTTTGTCGCCACATCGAAACCGGCAACCATCAGTGGTTTGCAGCCATACTCGGCATTGGATTTAAAAGCATATACTATTTCTGTGAGTGCCATACATGACGGCGACACCAGTCTGCCCGTGCAGGGCAGATTCAGCACTGCCCCCGACGCGCATCACACAGCGTTGAGAATTGAGACGGATACCTTGGGCAGTGCAGCCAGCACCTATCAGCCTTTCAACAGGACAAACAAACACACCTGGACACAGATACTTTACCCTATGACGGAATATGGCACGGCAGGTTGGATAGACACTGTGTGGTTCCACTGCAGCAGTAGGATTAACTTGAATGTGGATCAAGACACTTCGGTGACCCTGTATATGGGTATCAGCGATTTTGACCATGCCGAGGGTCCCTCCGACTGGGTGCCGGAGGAGCGTCTGCACCAGGTTTGGCACGGACGTACCCTTACGGCGGATTCAAACAATATGTGGGTACCGATAGTGCTTGACACGGCATTCTATTATGACGGTATGGGGACGCTGGCCTTGGTGTTCAGCCGGAGTTTCTTCCAGCAATACTATAGTTTCGACGCGTTCAACTATACTTATAGACAGCCGGGGGTGGTGCTGTACCGAGCGGGAGGAGACACGACTTTTGCCCAGTATCCCAGCACCATAGGAAGCCGGAACGGTACGCTCTATTCCAACCAGCCTGTGGCACGTTTCTCATTCTACACAACAAGCTGCCGCAATGTGGACAGTTTGCGGGTGGTGAATACGCACTATGATAGTGTGACTCTGGCTTGGAAAAACCAGAGTGGGGCACATAGGTGGCAAGTGGTGTATGACAATGAGAATGGCAATAGCGACACAGTGATGGTCACTGGCACAGCGCAGGCTACGCTGACCGGGTTGCATGGCGATGGCACGTACCGCTTCAGGGTGCGGCCGGTGTGCGATACGGCAGACACAGGCCTGTTCTATGGATTGGATTCGTGCCATGTGGTGTCCTGCCCGCGGCCGGACAACTTGAGTGTGATTACCTTGGGCGACAGCTCGGCCACGCTCGTGTGGAACGGTATGGCTGCCACACAGCAGGGTCAGATTGTGGTATATGCAGCGGACGGCTCGTGGGGTGACACGATGGCTGTGACAGGCACTCAGACTACCCTTTCGGGACTGTTGCCCCGCACATACTACGTTGCGAAAGTGCAGGGAATCTGCGGGACTGGCGACACGAGCACCTACTCGCCGACACTGACTTTCCGGACAACAGGCACAGGCATCATGTACCACCTGACTCAGCTGGGCAACCTCAACGCTCCGCACATCAGTGGACCGGCCCCGATAGAGGTGTTCTGGAAGCACGGATGGAGCCAGACAATATACGAGGCCGACTCGATAGGGACGTATGGCTATATCGACACGTTGTGGTACTATGCCGAGCAGGTGGGTGTGGGTACCGACCCCTTCGACACCAGCGTCACTATCTTTATGGGCCACACCCCGCTGGCTTCGCACCCCTCAGACTCGGCATGGCTGCCGGCCTCAGATCTTACCCAGGTGTACCACAGCTCCTCGGCGCTCCCTTCCGACACGGGATGGTTTCCCTTCGTGCTGAATCCCCCCTTCGAGTATAACGGCAGGGACAATCTGGCTGTTGCCATCTCCTATCAAGCTACGAACTGGACCGTTGACTGGAAGTTTGCCTACTATAGCAATATGCCTTACTATTACCTCCGCAGGGGCCATGACACCGATGCGAGCTATAGTTCACATCCCGGCACTATCCCTGGCAACCGCGCCCCTATCATGCCCATAGCCCGCTTCTCGATGGCTGTGGATACCATTGCACCGCCATTCTGTTTGCCAACGCATAATGTGCGTTTTGAGGCTGATTCGACGGGAGCGGAGTCTCTTGTATGGGGTCACTACCCTGCCGACTCGTTGTACCAGTGCAGCTATTGGTCGTTGGACGGGACGGATAGTGGCCAGTATACCACCAATCTGACCACCATGCCGCTGACCCGGTTGCTGCCCCGGAAAGTCTACCAAATAGAGGTGCAGACGCTGTGCAGTACCGACGAACTGACAGAGGGCGTGATGGTGTTTTATGCCACACCTTGCAGCAAGATTAATGAGCTGCCCTTTGTTGATGGATTCGAGAATGCTGGGTGGGGCGATTTGCATGTGCCACACTGTTGGCAGTTGCATGACGAGGGAGATCTTTCGTCACGCCTTTCGGAAACTAATCCCCATACGGGCAATTATTGTTTGAGACTATATGCCGACTCGGCAAACAGTCCCTTTGCTGTGCTGCCAGAGGTGGACACCACCCAGATTGACTTGGGCTCGGTGCTGCTCTCCCTCTGGGCGGGAAGGACAGATAGGGCGGATGGAAGCCTGGTTGTTGGCACCATGGTCTCGGACGACACCACCTCCTTCATGCCATTGGATACCGTGGAAGTGACTGAGGAATATGCCCGCTACCTGTTTCCCTTCACACATTATGGAATGCCAATAGAGGGCCATGGTTTCATTGCCGTGAAGGCGATGGGCTCATCGGGAAGTGTAATATGCATTGACGATGTGGAGTTGACGGCCATTCCTGCGCCAGAGGCTGTGATTGTGGAGTCAGTACTTGCCCACGAGGCTGTGCTGCGCATAGCGGACAATTCAGAGGCAGTGGGCTATAGTGTGATAGTGAGGAGTGAAGGTTTGGATGATTCGCTCTTCTTTGTGGAAGGCGGACGGCAGTTCTCGTTGCAGGGGTTACTGCCGACAACAACCTACTGTGTGTGGGTGAGAAGTGAATTTGAGGGTTATCACAGCCGTTGGACGGGTCCTGCATGCCTGACCACGCTGGATGAGGTTCGATACTACAGCGCGAGTGGTGCGAGCGATAACCCGCAGTGGGGTGCTGTGGAGTGGCAATGCGTGGAGGATTGCGACAGCATGGCGGTTGACGGACTGTATGTTGAGGGTAGTGTGATAGAGTTTGTGGCAAGGCCACTCGGCGACCGTGTGAGTTTTGCCAACTGGAACGATGGCAACAGCGACAATCCCCGCCGCATAGTCCTTACACAGGACACTGTGCTGACGGCTCACTTTGAGGAGGTGATTGGAATCGACGCAGTGGATGGTCAAAGTGTGACCTGTTGGCCCAATCCGGCTTCTAGAATAGTATCGGTGAAGAGTTGTTCCCTGATGACCGGTATTATCTGTATGGATGCAGATGGTCGGATAGTGGCACGGTTCAGCCCCCAGAGTTTGGAATACAAAATGGATGTGAGAGGCTGGAGAACGGGTGTCTATTTTGTCAAGGTGGTCACTACCGAGGGCTGCAAGGTATTGAAACTTACGGTGAAGGCGAATTAAACTGGGGGATATAAAGTATTATTGGACACCAATTGGGTGAAAAATAGTATTTTTGCACTCTGAAATCAGTAATAGATAGCGCAATGAAAAGGAGAACGATTTTTATAATGATGGTGGCGGTGGCATGGATGGCCGCAGCACAACCCCTTGCCGGAACCCGAGTGGATGGCAACGATAAGTGGAAACAGATAGACTCGCTGATAGGTCAGGTACAATATGCCACTGCCTACCCTTTGGCACAAGGGTATTACCGACAGGCTCTTGCCGGGGACAACGGTCCAGAGTTGATCACCGCTGCCTTCTACCTTGCCATGCTCGACTATGGCTATGGCAAAGATGCCGTTGACTCCGCCATCATGCGCTATAGTCTTTTGGCCCGTAGCCTGCAGGGGGTGGACCGTGCCGTGGCGTACACGTTCCTGTATGATACATACAACCAGCTGTATGCTAAATACCGTTGGCGCATTGACCGCAACAAGCCGTCTGACGACCCGAAGTTAAAGTACCGCAATTGGCACACACAACGAATGGTAGATACCTTGATGCGTTGCGCCGACAGTGTGCTGGCCTACGCTGACTTGTTACGCACTGCCGACATCAAGCCGTATTCACGGCTTTTTGCAGCCGACACAGCCGCTCAACCACCAATGGACAGTAGTTTGCTGGGCATTTTGGTGCAGACACTGCTTTTAGACAACAACTATGTCAAAATCACCAAAACGCCCGCCTCCATGCGTCAATGGTTTTTGAAACCGCTGCCGGCATTTGTTGGGGAGGAATATACTGACAACTTGAGCCACCCGGGTGATAAAGGGAAACCGACGCAGTCCAGTCTACCCTATCCATTCTTGCTGCACCACCGTGTGGCAAAACTCTATGATTCTGCCCCTGCCGACATAATGCTGTGGCTTGACTTGCAGCGGTTCGACCTGCTTGATTTCGACAGCTGTATCCTAGCTGTCATCGATAGCCTGACAGCTTACTATCAGCCCCGCCTTACCAGCCCCGAAATGAAAGCCCTGTTGGCATTCTACCGTGCCCAATACCTCAGCTATGACAAGCAGGAGGTGCTGGCCGAAAAGGTGTGTCTCGAAACCGAGAAGGCATATCCCAATACCTATGGTGCGCGACGCTGCCGTGTGTTGCGCCTGTACGACATTTGCAAGACTGAATTCAAAATTACATATAGCAATTGCGAGTCGTCGCAGCGCAGCCGCCTTGCCTACGTCGATGCCCGCAATGTTTCACGGCTCAACTTCCGCATAGTTAAGAGTATCAACCTTGACAGTAAACTCAACAGGCAGCAGATAATCGACACCCTCATGACGCTCACACCTGTGAAAGAGTGGCAGCAGACCCTCCCCGACTCGGGCGACCATCTGTGGCACCAATACCTGATAGCACTTCCACCTGTGACGCAGGGTGATTATTATCTGTTGGCTTCCGCCGACAGCGTCGTTTGCTATAGCGGAGCTTACTATTCGTCCGATGCCACCTTTATCATGTACCAAACTCCTGCCATGGGGGGACGTTTTCAACTCTCCACCGCGTCGGGGCACCTTGTGGACCGCTTGACGGGGCAGCCCCTGCAGGGCAAACGGGTGACGATACATGGCGTTGGTAATCTGACCTATAAAGATTACCGCCGTCACAGCCGCACCGACAATCAGGGCTACTACCACTTCCCTTCCGCGTCGCCTATCTATGGTCTAATAGAGTATAGCGATATCTCTGCCCAAATGAATGGCTATGAGTATTTCCCCAAGCACGCTTTATACTATTCATGGGTGTGGACCAGCATGCGAGAGCGTCCACAAACCAAATTCCTCGACATTGTGATGCTCGACCGTCCCGTTTATCGGCTGGGCGACACGGTACGCTTCAGCTGTGTGGCTTACCGCAGACATTTAAGAGGCAAGGAGCAGAGTCAGCATATACGTCCATCCAAGCACCTCAAGCTTATTGCCACCTTCGGCCGGCAATACGAAGACGAACTGGACACCCTGCGCCTCACCACCGACGAGCATGGCCGCTGCTGGGGCGAGTTTGTCATCCCGTCCGACGGGCAGAACGGAAAATATAGGCTCACCATTGAGGAACCCAACTATGGTGAAACAATATTCATCGGCTATCACACATCCAAGACTGTCCAAGTGGAAGCATACAAGCCGCCACACTTCATGGTGACACTGCAGCGCGACACCGCCACCGACTTAATGTCCGCCCGGACACCCTGTCGTTTCGGACAGCCCATCACCCTCTACGGCTCCGCTATCAGCTATAGCGGTGCACCCATGACAGGCGCGAAGGTGAAATGGCAGGTGTCGTGCGAGAAGATGGCCGACCCCTTACAGGCATTCACCGTTGCCAACGACTATCCTTACAGTGACAGTCTGACAGTGGACGACGACGGCAACTTCCAGTTCACATTCACCCCAATCCTAGAAAATACTAGTAAAACTAGTAGTACTAGTAATACTAACACAAGAAAAGAAACCAGAATCTACACCGCCTATGCCCGCGTTATCGACTCCGACGGCGAACTGCACGAGCAGCACCTCTCCTTCCACGTGAGCGATGCCGACGGTTATTGTATTCCCACCAGCACCGACCTCAGCCACCTCACCTTTGCCTACAACAACTTCGACGGCCAGCCGTTGGAGGGTGCCGTGCAGGTGGAGCTGTACCAGCTGCGGCAACCCGACACCATACGCACTCTCGACACACTGATGAAACTTCACCCCCAAGCACAATGGGTAGGCACACGCGGTGAGTTTCAACGCCTATTCCCCTACCGTGCGTTCAGCCGCGAGGAGGGCGACCGCCACTCATGGCCCGTTGTCGCCAAACGAGCCGACACCGTTACTACAGAACGCACACTCACTTTCTCCAACCTCCCCTCGGGGCTATACCGCATCGTCTTCCACACGCCCGACAGCAACCAGCACGACACGCTGGTCAACTATGTTGCCCCAAACAGCCGCGTGACGGGCGACGACATTGTGTATCTGCGCACTACGCCCCAACGCGATTGGGGCTACCAAAACACTCTCACCTGCCGTGTGGGCGATACTGTGCGCATAGAACTGGGCAGCCCCTATGGCAACCAACCCCTGTTCTACCGAGTATTCTACGCAGCCAAGATATACCAACGCGGCATGATGGTGCTCGACAGCAGCCATACCTCCACACTCCTCATCCCCATCACCCGAAAGATGACCGACGGTTGTGTGGTGCAGCTGTCGGCAGTTCGCGATGGACGCACTTTTGCCACCGTATACGACATCCATGTCGCACAGCCCGACCGCGTGCTCAGCATCAGCACCGAGACTTTCCGCGACCACCTGCAGCCCGGCGACCACGAAACTTGGACTTTTCGAGTCACCAACACCGACTCTGTTGGACTGCCGGCCAATCTGAGCATGAGCCTTTACGACTTCTCGCTCGAGCAACAATACGGCCGTCTACAATACGGCTTCTGGCCATGGTATCGCTATTACCAAAGCTACCGTACAATGATTCCTACTTCCGACATCAGTTACTTTAATTCGCCATCTTCCCAACTAGTGGTTACCAGTACTATGTCCAGTACGTCCCAGCCCCATCTGGGTTTCTCTCTTTTCAATCAGGCGGAATACTACAACCAGCTGCTACACCTTTTCGGTGGGGGCAGGTTTCGCGGTGTTGTGACCGATGTCAAGACGCAGGAACTTCTCCCATTTGTCAATGTGTCGGTTAAATCGGCAGGCCGGGTGATTAAGGTAACACAATCGGACTTTGACGGAAACTTCTCATTCCGGGATCTGCTGCCGGGCAGATATGATGTGGAGTTCAGCTATGTGGGCTATCATAAGTTCGTCCAATCCGTGGTTATAAATACCAGCAACATCATCGTATGGAACGTCCAGCTACAGTCATCAGCTACCACACTTGAGTGCATCGAGATTAGTGAATCAAGGATTCCCATGATTGAGATAGGTGCTCCCGAAAGAGGTGCCAGCATGTCAGCCGACGACATCGCCCAAATGCCTGGCACCACGCTGGAGAGTATAGTCGCTTCTCTCGGCGGCGTGGGCAATTCCCGTGGTGAAAACGGCATGGTTACGATGCAGGGTGGTGTACGCAAACGTACAGGTGTGAATGTGCCCAAAGAGGCCATCGCCGAGATAAGCCCCATGTTTAACTTTGGCAGCTCCGCCGACGATAGGGCTTCCGCCATGCGCAAAAACCTCAGCACCCTGGCATTCTTCGAGCCTGCCCTGCGCAGCGACAATGAGGGGCGCGTCAGCATCTCCTACACCCTGCCCGACGCCCTCACCCAATGGCAACTGCAGGGCATTGCTTGGAGCGACCGATTCCAGATAGGCGCCCTCAGCCGCACCATCCAGTCTCAAAAGGAACTGATGGTGCAGCCCCTCATGCCCCGTTTTCTGCGACAGGGCGACACCATAGAAATTCGCGCCAAGGTCTCCAACCTCACCGACAGTGTGATGACGGTGCTGGCAGGTTTTCAGTTTGCCAGTGCAGACACTCTCCACCATCGCTCAAAACAACAAGCCAACTACCTCACCGTCTCCCCCCACAGCAGTGCTATCAGTTCTATGCGCTTCGCCATTCCTGACGACTGGCACATGGCCGAATACAAAGTCTATGCTGAGAAAACAACCACCACTGGCGGCCACCACGCCGACGGCGAGCAGGGCATGCTGCCCGTCCTCTCCAACCGCGAGCGTATCACTACCAGCCACCTCATCTACGTCCCTGGCAGCGTGGACGGGAAAGAGGTGGTCCGCACTTTCAACATCGCCTTGCCCACTCCTGCACCAGGCGACAACACCACCCTCTCCTTCACCACCAACCCCATACGCTACGCTATCGAGGCTCTGCCCCATTTCAAACGGCTCCTCATGCCGGGCAACATATACCTTGCCAACAGCATCTATGTAAACAACCTCACCATCCTCCTCGACACTCTCTCGCCCAAGGAGCGGCAGCGCATGGGGTCGCGTGTGAAATCCGACCTCCACCGCATACTGGGCGCACAGGCTTCCGGTGGCGGCTGGAGCTGGATGCCTGGCGGCAGGGAAGCCAGCCGCTATGTCACCGAGAGTGTCCTGCAACGCCTGGCCACCTGCCCCTCGCTTGACAACAAGACCTATTACCACAACCAATACCTCTCAGCAGTGGGTTACCTCGACCGAATCCTTGTCGAGAAGTATGAAAACTACCGCACCACCGCCCACTACTCCTCCACGTATCCCCCCTACCTTGCCGATAACGTCATCTCACTGCTCTACACACGCAGCCTTTATTTCAATACAAGACCCCTCAACCAGTGCGACAGCACCACACAAAAGGCCTACCACTTTTACTACAACCAATCTAAGATTTATGCCCACACACTTAACTCGCTTTTCACCCAAGGACAACTCGCCCTGCTGATGCTGCACATAGGCGACACTGCCGATGCTGTCCGTATGGCCAACCGCATCAAGGGCACAGCCCACACCAGCGACGACCAAGGCATGTACTGGATCGACAACGTGAGCGGCTACGGCTGGTACGACCGCCCCATCGAGACCGCTGCACTGCTGGTGGATGTCTTTGCTGACGTGCTGCACGACTGGGAGTCGGTCAATAGCATTCAGCAGTGGATTCTTGTTTCCAAGCGAGGCACCGCCTGGCGCACCGATATGGCCACCGCTGCCGCACTCCGCGCACTCACTCGGCAACCCGACGGCAACAAAGTCAATAGTGGAAAGGTTGGTATCAAAATCAACAACGAGGAGTTGACCGTTAAGAATGATGCAAGTACAACAGACCTCTCCTCAACTGAACGCTTCCGCAATAGTGGCGGGGTATGTAATATCCAGCTCACTTCTACCTCCCATTTCCCTGCCTGGGGTGCCCTGTTCCATAGTCACGACACCCCTGTGGACAGCATCCAGTACAACGGCACAGGCATTAAGCTTCGCAAAACCCTCAGCCGTGTCAACAACGACGGAAGTCTCACCCTCCTCAATCCCGGTGACAAGCTCCGTGTGGGCGACCGTGTGCGCGTGCATATCGACATCGACTGCCAGCTTGGTTTCGACAACATGGTGCTTCGCGACCAGCGGGCTTCGGCATTCGAGCCCGTCAGCACCACCAGCGGCTGGCAATGGAACGACGGTCTGCACTACTATGTGGATGTGCGCGACGAGTGGACCGACTGCTACATCGACCATCTCGCCCCCGAGCACTATTACGTGGAGTACGACCTGTGGGTGCGCCACAGCGGCACTTTCGCCAACGGCATCTGCTCCCTGCAAAGCGTCTATGCCCCCGAATTCAGGGCCAACACCTCCTCTGTTGCGGTTCGTGTGGAGTGAGGGGTCCGTGTCTCGAGATTGCCATTTTCACCCTTATTTGCCCCTGTTTTTTGTCCCAAACGATACCAAAAAGCAGGGGCAAATCATTTCCCAAAACACCAAAATGCTCTCCTTTTTTATCATTTACCCCCAGAAATGGACAATTTCGTCCCTTTTCACCCCGCCAATCACGTTTTTTTTATCATATCGGTGAAAGGTGCTACTTTTGCAAATCATTTCACGTTGTGGAAACGTCATACAATAGCCCCCCTCAAGGCTTGTCTTGGAGAAATCGTGAGTAAAATAATGATGGTTTTTGCAACAGTAATATAGAAACCCAAACACAGAATATCCCATGAATACTCAAATCCGCCCAAACAATGGCATTTTGTTAATCAATAATAAAAGGAAAACTTTTATGAGCACTCAACAAAGCAGCACTAAGAATATCTTTGTATTTGGAGACTCCATTACAAAAGGTGTGGTCACCATTCCGGTAGATGGACATGAATCATTGAAATATACAGTCAACCCCGAGGGCATCATCCGTTCGACCTTCCACTCCGGGGGCAACGTTATGCGCAACCACTCCCGCACCGGAAGTACCGTGAAGCAGGGTCTTGATAAAATCAACCGTCACCTTTCACAGATCCAGCAAGGCGACAAGGTTGTGATGGAGTTTGGTGGCAATGACTGCAATTTCGATTGGTCGGCCGTTGCTGCCAATCCCGATGCCGAGCATACTCCCATTGTGCCGCTAGCCCAATTTAGTGAGCTCTATTCTCAGGCTGTGTCCGCTCTCCTTTCGGTCGGGGCCAAACCTATTCTCCTGTCGCTTCCGGCACTTCTGCCACAGCGTTTTTTCGATTATGTGAGTCGCAATCTCAATCGTGAAAACATACTCCGCTGGCTGGGTGGGGATGTCTGTTTTATCAGTAATTGGCACGAAAAATACAACCTCGAAATATTCAAGTTGGGGTCACAACTCAATGTGCCCGTTATCGATATTACCTCTGTTCTACTTGAAAGGCGCAACTTGGGCGACTACTATTGCCCCGACGGCATGCATCCCAATGCATCCGGACAAGCCATCATAGCCGAAGTGGTGGCCCAATCGGGTCTCCTCGACATTTAAAGGATTTTAGAGAAACAGCTGGTCTTGCACAGATAGTAGGGGTGTGAGAACAGCACCTGGTCCGAACGCTCGGGAGTGATGAACATATTGGCTGCAGCCACATCGGCCTGGCGTTTGTTCAGCACATCCACTATATCGCCAAATTCATATCCACTGAAATGCACCGGTCTGCCCAAAAACAGGCTGAAGCGCATCATCATCTCCACTTCCAACCCGGTCCACACGTTGTCCCTATAGAAACTGAACGGGGCGTTGTCGGCCAAAGTGGCTACCTCGATGGGGTGTCCTTTCAGGTTGGCCAGTTCGGGCATCTGTGGCATTTCTATGGTATCCACCTGTTCGCTGCACCAGCGGGCAAACATGCTGTCCAGTGTGCCGTCCGACTTAATCTGTACCAGAAAGTCGTTAAACTGTTTGCACAGTTCCTCACTCTTGTTGTTAAAGGCGGCCGCCACATCAAAGCCTCCAGGCAGGTTGAAATCCACTGCCATTTTGTGCTCTTTCAGTTTCATGGTCATCAGCACCACCGTGTCGGTGATGGCGCATTCCGCATTGCCGCTCTCTATGGCCTTGAACAGGTCGGTGGGTGTGTTGCACTGTATCAGTGTGATGTTTGAAAAATTATTAGTGTCGCCCAGCAGCACGTCGCTCGTGCTTCCCTTGATTACGGCCACTGTGTGCCCTTCCAAATCCTCCAAACAGGTAAATCCCATTACGGTCTCCGGGGCCTCTTCTGGCTGATTGCATGACACCAACATTCCCAACGCAATTGCGGCAAGCAGTGCCAGCATCGCTTTGGCTTTCGATAAATATCTGAACATCATATTATAATTCCTCCTTATTGATTATTTAATAGTGTTGCAAAGATACATAAAAATAATCAATAAACTCCCACTCGCCCGAAAAAATCATGCACCGGGCTCTATCAGCTTGAACCGCAAACGCCAAGTCCCCTCGTTAAAGTCGTGGCTGATAATCTTGAAGGTGCCAATCTCGGCAGTATTCTCCACATGGTTGCCGGCGCAAGCGCATATATCATAGTCCCCGATCCTCACAAGGCGGAGGGTCTCGCTGGCATCCTCGGGCAGCTTGCTGAGGTCCACCTCGGGCGGCACCTCGTTGCGCTTCACATACTCCACCCTCACCGGCATCCCCTGCCTTATCACCTCGTTCACCCGGGACTCTATCTCCCTCACTTGCTCCTCGCTCGGCGGTGTAGCCAGCTGGTAGTCGCACTTGCTTTTTTTGCGTTCTATGTGGGCGTTCCTCGACCGCGGGCAGCCGAACATCCGCACCATCGTCTGGTTCAAAATATGCTCCGCCGTGTGCATCGGTGCAAGTAACACACCCTGAAATTTGGTAGATGCAGAATTTATTTGTACTTTTGCACCATCAACTTCTATCTCTTGCAATGCCATAATGTCCTATATTTTAGATTGCAAAGATAAGAATAAAAAATGATATGATGGAAAAAATCGGAATATATTGTAGGGTTAGTACCCAAATGCAAGGTACGGACAGACAAAAATTTGATTTGCTTCAACATGCAGAAGAAAGAAAAATCAAAATACCCCAATGCAATATTTTTGAAGATGTTATATCAGGATTTATTGCAGGTGAAGAACGTCCCCAGTATTCGAGATTGCTTGATGAAATAGAAAAGGGCAACATAAAGGAAGTATGGTATCACGAACTTACACGAATGGCGCGTAGTTCGGTAGAATTATTATCTGAAATTCAAAAATTCAGAGACAGAGGTATAAAACTTTATTTCCATAAACAGAATTTAACCATTGACCCCAATAAACCTAATGATATTGGGCAACAAATATTGTTGAGCGTATTAAGTGTATGTGCCGAATACGAAATTGAGTTGTTTGCAGAAAGAAGTTTAAGTGGTAAGATACAAAAAATCAAGACGGGTGGTGGTGTAACTGCTGATAGCCATGCTTACGGATATATGGTTGATAAAGATGGGAAAATGGCAATCAATGAAGAAGAGGCTGCGGTCGTGAAACGAATTTTTCAAATGTATGCTGATGGATATAGCACATTCAAGATTTGCGATGCTCTAAATGCCGAATCAATTCCCACAAGCTATACTACTCGTTTGGCAAGGTCAAAAGAACGTAGAGATAGAAAAGACCTACCTCCAAAAATATATAAAAACTTCGCCTCGGTTGATGATTTCAAATGGATACCCAGCGTGATTACCAAAATACTCAATAAGGAATTATATTGTGGTCATAGGCATGTGGTTTTTCATAAACCCATAGTAAACAAAGAGAAAAGAAAGGAAATGCAAGAAAAAGGAGAACAGCCTGAAATTGCTTACACTTATGATTTGACATTAGACTATTTGCGTATTATTGATGATGACTTATTCCAAAGGGTTCACGAAAGACTACTACAAGCTCCGTATAATAAAAACAACACAACGAAACATGACAACCTTCTTACACACAAAATCAGGTGTGGTGAATGTGGGTCTAATTTCAGCGTAGGTAAGGGGTCTATAGCAATCGGTGGAATAAGTGGCGAAAGGACATATCGGTGCTATGGAAGAATCAACCGTAACGACAAACCTGCCATCTGCACAAGTGGAGCGGAAGTCAGGCAATGGCGATTGGACGGCCTTGTAGTACATCTGTCAATCACACAATTTGCGAAACAGAACATTGAAACCAACATTAACCAACAAGTAGAAATACGACAGAAACAGTTATCTGAAATTGAGAGTATTATTTCTGATAAGGAAAAGCAATTAACAGAGATACATGACAAATATAAACGGCAATTAAAACGCCTCTCTCTTCTCGAAGATGAAACAGCTGATGAAGTGCTACGAGAAGAAAAGAGCAGACACGATGACGAAACAAATAGAATCAATAAAGAAATAAGCAAATATAAGAAAGATGCTGCCGAGCATCGTTCAAGAATTGCAGTTTTGAATACCTTATCAAAACAAGTCAATATATACCAGAGAATAGATGATATATGGCGAAACAAGACGCTGATAAAAGCAATGGTAGATGACTTCATCGAAAGAGTCACATTGTATAAGATAGAAAGCAAGTGGTATCTTGTAGTAATAAACTATGTGAATGGTTCTGAATTTTGGGGTACGATAAAAAATGCAAGATACAAGAATAGCGAAATGTTCTACGATGAACTATTATGCAAGCACGGAATAGAGTTGCAGACGTGGGTGATAAACAATGAAGAAAAATGCTTCACTTACAATATAGAAGCGAAAACTGTTTCTTATAATGGAACGTCGGGAATATACACGGATATTGATGCAGGTGAATACGATTATGAAGCCTTTAACAAAATCCTAACAGATAAGGGTTGGATTGGCTCGTATCCATTGTACAACTTCGACAACGGAGAAGATACCCCTATCCCAGAACTGACCGAACCTGATAGGTGGTAAAATCGATAATCAAGGCTGCGGTTTTAGTGGTGTTCTATTGGACTTTCCTCTACGTTTCTTTTTGAATACGAGAAAATAACTGTGGTATTTACGTGCGTGGTGTTGCACCACTCCGTTTTCATATAGAAGTCTGCTTTTGCCCTCTAATATAAACTCATCAACCAACTCAAAGCCTATCTGCTGTGCATACTCCTGAACAATGTAGTGAGTCCATATTTGCTGCCCTGCATAGTTTGTGTTTTGCAGTTTCATTACCAAAATACCACCACTCTTTAGCAAACGATATGAGAGCGAAAGCATCTCTTTGTTGGTATCAATCAACTCTTGCTTGGAGGTGAAGCATTGAAAGCGTTGTACCACCTTGCTATATTCCTTGTCTTTCTCACTACTCTTTATGATGAAAGGTAAATCCACCACTACACTATTAAAACACCCATCAGGAAGCAAATAAGCGTCCTCTAAAGCGCAAACGCCATCCGACATGGGGAATTTGTCATAGCGGTGCTGCGGTGGCGTTAGGGAGCGATAAAACACGCCCAGACTATATGTCAAATCACAATCGAATTCCAGAGATGGAACGTGAAGTTTGAGAATGTTGGATAGTATCTCATCTTGGCTTTTGCTGATGGAACTGACCACCGCAGCCTTTTGTGATGTGTCAAAAGTTGATAACTTGTCAGAACAGGTTTTGGCATACAGTTCATCCATTGCCATATACTTCTTTACTGTGGCATTGGAGTAGCCTGTAATCTTGGCAATGCGATAAACTGTGTATTCAGGATGTTTAGCTTGAAGTTCCTTTACCGTTTTGTATTTCAGGTATAGTTCATCATACTTCCTGTCTATGTTATTCAGACGGATATACCTTCTAATGGTCGCTTCACTACACTTGTTTTTTCGTGCATTTTCAGCAATAGAAAGGTCGTTCTTGTATATGATTTTCTTACCTGTCAAAATGTTTAGTTTTGTTGGGGTATGGTGTCAAACTGTTTTATAAGAAACAATAAATAGTCTGATTCAACGTCTGACGGAATTGAGTTATTTGCTCTCCACAGGAAGTTTGAAAACTTCAAACAAATCAAAGTGGCCAGTGTTATCATCGTTGCCCTTGATGTCTCTTCATTTTGAATGTTCATGCTTGAAGCAAGTCCGTGAACATACTGCGACAAGTAATGAATGTAGTCATTGGGCATATTTAGTTTCTCTCTGTATAAGTCAAGCCAAGAATATTTGCTTGTGCTATTGAAATCCCTGTATCTCCATTGATGTTTCTCTATGAACTTGTCAATAATCTGTGTGTTCTCTTTGTATAATGGATTATTTCTTACATACTCATTATATTTCTCCTTTTCCTTGCGTAAATCTTCAAGAATAGGACTGTTTTTCCCTATCTCCGAACTTTCGAGTGCCTTGATGCGCTCGTTTATACCATCTGCAAGAGACAGGTATTGCCTTAAAGAAACCTCTTCTATTGTGGGTGATTCATATATAAGTATCAGGGCTGCGGTATGGTCGGCAACTACACGCAGCAAAGAGTTGATTGAACACACATCGTTGCTGTATTCAAGCAAACCTCTAATAGTAACAAACATTTTGTGGATATTGATACACCTACGAGCTATATAGGAATCGGTCAATTCCAGAATACATTGAGGATACTTGAAGTCAAGTGATTTGGTGATTACATCATTCTTTTGAATCATCAAATCCAAAGCCGAAAAGATGTTCTCATTACCTGCCATATTATCACTCCATCGGCTTAATCATGCTCTCAATATATGCTATCTCGTCTTTGGAGAGATTGTATTTCTTGTAAAGTTCAGCATCTGTCCACGGTTTCGAGAAATCTTGGGATGGGACAAAACGATAAACATTTGCTTGAGCGTGCTGTGTAACCTTCATGGCCGATACAAGAAAACGAACAAACTTGGTTTTTATGTACGAAATAACATTTTGCGCTTCATCCCTATTATTGGCGGCAATATATAGATAGGATTGAGAACATACAGAATTTGGCTCTGCGATTTCGGGGCGACCTAAAACCATTTGGTCATTGCCACTTCCTCCTGCTTCTGTCAGTAATACTTTCCATTTATCAATGTCTTGCCTGTTCTTTTTCACATCCTTATTCCGTACAAATTCAATCTTTCTTACATTTTTCTCAATATGATAAATGGCCACATCAAACTCTTTATTCTTTTCCTCAATGACATCAAAAGGTCTCTTTTTGCTTTGTTTGACATTTGATGGAAAACCAAACGGAGTATCTGACGATATAATAGGTTCAAGCGTACTCTCGCCATGTTCTTTTGAAAACGAGTCAACTTTGCGAACTATCTTCGACAGTTGGGGTACACGGATAAAAACATCTAAAGCACCAAGGTCAATATTAGAATACTCTGACAATCCATTATTTATAAAAGTATAGTTACACGTTCCTTCATAATTTGAATCATCAAGATAATAACACACACCCCCTTTGATTTCAACATTGTCGAAAACCTCTTTACTATTTGCGTATGTCGTTAATTTTGAAATAGTACCGCAATGCAGCATTTCTTTTCGGAAATCCTTTAATAGATTCTCACTTCCTGCGGCAAACCACTTTGCGGGAATAATCATCGAAATATACTTATGTGGAATCGCCCTTGCAATGGATGCAAAAAACTGATATATAGGGGCATCTCCGTTGCCACCAAGTTTGCCTTTTTCCTGATAAGGCGGATTTCCTACTATTGCATTAAAATTCATATTGTTGTCATTATTGGCTTTCCAATAGCCTGCCCCCTGTCTCATCTTGTCAATGAAAAGTTTGGGCTGATTCTGTATCTTATTGATTAAATCTTCAAAGTAGTGAGCATTTACTTTGCCCTTGCGAAAACCCATCAGAGTGCGTTTGGTAATGCTCTTTGCCATAGGAGTCTTGCAAACCACAAAGACGTTATTTGCAACAACCTCGTCCCAGATCCGTAGTTGTACATCTTCGGGAATGTCGGTCGTAAGATTGTGCTTCTCACGGTAACGCTTACAGGCTTCCTCGAATACACTATAGGTAACGTATAGAGGATAGAGTCCCGTCTTGGAGTTGATTTCCAAGATGTGAGTTTCGGGGTCTGTAAACACATTGGCTGTTACATCGCCACGGTCTACATACCGAGGCTCTGCAAGTGTTTCTTCGTGCAATTCATCAAAGAAATCATATCCACCTATACAGTAGCTCATGTGCATATTGACCACACGCCATGGTGTTAGCACAGTCTCTTTGTCAGGATTACGGAAGAATGAAAAAATACGGGCAATTTGTTTGGTGCGTTCCAGAGGTGTAAGGCTATCCGCTGCCAGTGCCATTGTACGTATCTTCCTACCTGCTGCTCGAAATACATCAGGGTCATAGAACTGTACAAAATCCGCAAACCGTTCTTTTGTTACACCACGAGGCATAAACTCCTGCCACGAGGAATCATCAATCAGTTCTGCAAAATTTTCAATGGATACATCTTGTGAGTCATTAGGCAATTCTGCACCGTATATCAACAAGGGGAAACGAATACTGATACCCCGAAGGATACTTACAGCACCATCTCTGATTTTCTTCTTTTCCTTGTATTCTTCAAGTTTGGCTTTCTCTTCCTCGGTCAGGTCTTTCTTTTTCTTCTTTTTTAGTTTTTCAGCCTCATCATACTGCTCATTGGTTAGCCCTTGGTTATTTATATCAACTCCATTAGATGTGTGGTTGGCTTTGGTACTGCCAATAATCTTGTGTAACTCACTAAATTTAGCAAGGTCGCCATCAGTAAGTTGAAGCAATAAGTCATTGTTATAGAGATACGAATCTTCGAATCCGTGCTGTACAACACGGTCAATGTACACCTTTTTCAGCTGCTCCAACATTCCATCCACATTGTAGGGCTTCATTGATGTACCGTTATAGCCAATGATGGGGCAGAAGTTAAGAAACTCACCCATAGTAGCACGGTCATCATCGCTTGTGCTTTTACCTGCCTTGGCTGAAATTTTTGCGGTTTCCGCAATTACTTTTAGGGTTCGGTCAGGTGCAAAGTCGAAAACAAAACACTCCTGTTTGACACGCCCACTTTTATAGTGGCATGGTGATTGTACACGGAAGATTGTTTGCATATACGCCTTTGCATCGGTTTGGAAAGAACCTGCAAGCATCATCACGGCAGTCCACGGTCGGACTGTCACACCAGTTGTCAATCTACCGCAACTCAAAGTAATGGTATAGGTCTGTTCAGGGTCATCCCCCATCGCATTCTTCACCATTGTCAGGGCTTCTTCGTTCTCTACATCCTCATCTCCTTCACCTGCCACATTAACAATCTCCGTAAACTTCCCAAACACAGGGTGCAATTTCAGCATAGCAGACAATGCACGTGCCTCTTTCACTCCAGGCACCATCCAAAGGGAATGTCTGAAATTGTTTCGGTACTCGGCTGTAGAGAATGGATAATTGCTTTGAGGGTCATATTTAACCATCAAATCAAGAAAGCGAAGGACATCCTCTTTGTGGATGAAATCACCTATAGTAGCCGTTGAGGGCATTGGTCGGTGGTCTCGTTTTAGTTCACCCGTCCAAGTGCGGAAAAACTCTTTGAAGTTAAATGCAGAGTCCTCAATATCGGTGTAGTTCGCTACCAACTTTCCGAGGTCGAAAGTGTATATGTTCATCCGAGGGAGGTCTGCATACGGATTATGGTCGCCAAAGTGATTGATATCCCACTCCGCTTTGGCTTTCTGTTCCATTACATAATCCCACGTATAGATTTCATCGTTGCTATAGTCATCCAACAGATTGAATGGGGTGCCAGATAGATTAAGAACGTGGGTGTTTTCTTTGGTCAATAGTTCAATGACATTTTGGCCAAGCTGTGTTTGAGTACCCTCGTGGGCTTCATCCACTATGAGCAAATCCCATTCGGCTGCAAAGATAGCCTCGTTTTTATCAAATTTTCCACCTGCTTTTTCGCTTCCTCGTAGGTCTTGGATAGAAGCAAAGTAGATATAGCGGTAATCTGAAAGTTTCTTCGCGTTCTGTTCAAGTGTCTCAAAATGCTCACCCTTGTTTCGTGAGCCGTATGCGAATTTATCGTGCTTACGAAATATTTTCTTGAAGTCATCAAACCATCCCACATCAACGACAGGTCGGTGTGTTATGATGATGGTTCTTTTGTACTGACAGGTTTTTGCCACTTGTAGAGCGCACAGGGTCTTGCCAAAACGCATCTTTGCATTCCAGAGCATATTTTTACCTGTGCGAAACTTTTTGACCGTTTGCTTGATGGCTGCATCCTGTTCGGGTCGGAATTTTATCGTTGGCTGAATTTTTACAACCTCCTCTGCGAATAGGCAATTTCTACCCTCCTTGACGGCTTTGATAGCATTGATGGCTGTTTCTACATCACACTCGTACCACTCATCACCCTCAAATTCGATGTTGAAGATATGTTGCTTGATACCAGAACGTAAAAGTACATCACGAACAGTATCATCATCAAAAACAGTAACACCCTTGTGCAAAGAAACAGCAATCTCCGTATGATGAAGGGTAAAATCAACGGCTACTGTTTGAGTATATTGTCTAACCCTGTTTTTTGCTGCCTGATTAAGTTCCTTGCAATTTGGCTTCAACTCTGTAATATCAGCATTACCCTCATAGTACGTTTTACCCACCTTTACAAGTCCTTTGTGGGAATCAACGTTATTAAGAGTGATAACGTATATTAGCAACAATTTACTTGATTGGGGATATTTCATAGCCTCAATGTTTAATGAGTGAGCTAAATGTGATTATCTGCTTCTCCTTGTCTTTTACACGCCAATCTCGGACAAGTACGGGTATGCCATTATGTCCGTGAACAGTTCCCTCTTTGCATCCTTTACACGGTTGCTTCACCTTATTGCCAAACAAATCTTCTGTTTCGGGTTCGCAACTATTTGGGATTACACACCTCAAACCATCCATCTGAAAGACATTCCATGAAATAATATAGGCAATGTATTTGACGGATTTCTTCAATGGCTCTGTGCCAAATTTGTGTTGATAGTAGTCTTTGAAAGAGTAAATCATTGCTTCACGAGCAAGCAAAAGGCTGTCGCCTTGCCACTCGAAAGCATACAGGCTTTTATAAGCCTCTTGCGCCCATTCCAACCAATCACCTGTTTTCTCGGTGTTCTCACTCACTACACGTAGTTTTCGGTCAAGTAAACCGATACGTCTTTCAATGGGGATGTGTTCGCCCGTGGTGGTGTCATAGAGACTAACCAGATAGGGAGCTTCTCCACAGGTCATCTCCAAACGTGTATCACGGACATAATCTTTCCAAGTTTTGCCTTCAGGAAAAATTATCGGGTCAGGATTGGTTTCCCATGATGGTGTACCGTCATATAGTTTTGTCTCTCTATTAAAGACATCTTTACGACCAAACCAAGCCTCATCTATCAGGTTGTTTTGAGCATTGCACACCCACGAGGGGGTGAATACCTCTGCCATTTCCCTTGCCCTTGCTGATTGAAGTTCACGAGCCTTTAGGGTACGTGGTCTAATAACCTTGATGTATTTACCAGTAATTAGTTCGGGGAGTATTGGAGAACTGTATTCAAAACCTTTACCAAGCCCTTCATAATCAGAAGTGGCCCAAAATATATTACGCTGTGTGGTATGGTCTCGTAGTAGTGTATCAAGTACCTCCGCATCGTAATTGAGTATTAAATCTTCATTTATGTCTACAGTCTCGGTCATTAAATATTATTTAATATTTAGATAACGCGAGATAGCGGTTTTTATTGTGTCATCCCTATAGTTGAAACTCCTTTTTCAGTCGTAGTACCGTACTTTCGCTTTTGCCTGTCAGTTTTGAAGTGTCTTTTAGGGTATACCCCTTTTTGAGATAGGTTAATACTTCCCTGTATTCCTCTTCTTTCTGTTCCTTTGTCTTAACCTGTCCTTTCTTACGACCTACTTTCCCACCACGCTCAATGTAAATTCTCCTACCTGAATTGAGACGATACTGAATGTTCTCTCGCTCCATCTCCGCACAACATCCCAGAGTGGCAATGAGAATGGGAGTGAAGATGCTCGGCTTTCCATTCTCATCAAGTAGCGTTATCTGTTCCTTTTGGAAGAAAACATTGATGTGGTGTTCTACCAGATCCTTCACGGTTGATAGCACCTCAAAGGTATTTCTACCCAAACGTGAAAGTTCGGATACAAGAATAAATCCTATCTGATTTTCTTTGGCATATTCTATGCAATCTTGTAGGATAGGACGTTCAATGTTCTTCTTCGCGCCTGATATGTGTTCCTCAAACACCTTTGAAACGGTTAGATTGTTGCGTTGTGCATAAGAGGTGAGGTCTACCACCTGCCTTTCGGTTGATTGACGATATTCCAGAGAGCCACTTGAGCTTGTACGGGCATAAATGATTGCGTTCATAAATTTCAAAGAAATAGTTGATTGTTTTTTGACTTGTCTAAAATTTCTATTTTTTCAAAATTCGTAGACTTTTTTGAATATTTTGACGGTGCGTTAAATTTTGACGGTGTTTGCCAACCAGATATCAACCTTGTCCTTGTATTCACCATCGCTAATATATCCACGCTCGACCTTCCTGTCAATCACATCTACGAGGGTGTCAAAATACACATCGTGTAATTCCTCTTTCAAAGTTCCTTTTTTGTCATTGAAACGGACGGTGAAAGTATCAGTACCCTCATCGTAGACAATCGCAACCCATCCACGGAATAAAAACCCATCCACAAAGAAACGCAAACCGTTTTCTATGGCAGTCGCATACCTATAACCCCAACTCATCACTATAGAGGGCTGTTGTTTCAGAATTGATACAATGTAACGTGTCATCTTATTTGATTTTTAGTAAACGCAAGGCTTGATATATTTAGGAGTACCCCAACCATTGAGACTCCACGTTTCTTTTACTGCATCCTCATAGGTTCTTACGTCTTTCACAAACCTACCGCTGCATCCATTCTCTGATACGGAATCAACCTGCCATATACCCCAAGAAAAATAATGACGACCAAAGAAAAATTCCCCAAGTTTGCGTTTTCTCATCGTTATATCTACTATATTGTTTGTCATCTTATTTCACCACAATTCAGGTGCATTAAAGCACCTGAACAAGAGTCTCCCATCTGAAGCTACGCCAGCCACCAACTTGACAATCATAATATGCACAAGTGGCATAGTTTTCACGGCTGATGCCAGTTCCTGTTGTCGTAGCCTCTGCAAGAGCGGCATTGATAGTACCGAAAGCCTCTCTCAAAGAACCATCCTTCTTGCAGTAGAAGAAGTGTGCCACACCATTTTTCATCTTACTTTTGAGCTCATTTATCATGGCGGATTTAGCAATTCCAATGGCAAGTGAATTGGTACGATTGGCAATAACATTGGCTCTTACAGCGGTCATTTCATTGACGATTGCGAGGTTGCTCATCATTTTGCAGGTGGTGGCGATTGCGTTGTTTTTCATAACTAACTGATTTATTGTTTATAATTTAATTTATTTTATTTTTATCCCTTTTGATTACAGTACAAAGATACGATAAATGTACAGATGGACCAAAAATAAAAAGCTAAATAAAGCTAAAAATACGACCATTATACGATATTTGTACAAAATCCGTATCTTTGCAGATGATAAAAATGAATTAAGATATGGGTAAAGACAAGACAATCAAAGTTGTACATCTTGAATTGGATGGTCAGCATTACTACTATGGGAGTATAACAGCCCTTTTTGAGCATTGGAATCCAGAACAGTTGGGCGTGAATTATCGTAAATTGAGAGATATGAGAATTAGTACTCATGGGTATTATTCCAATGAGAAATGTACAATTCGTATAGGTGGTTTGATGGTTTCATCGAAAAGGAAAAATAGTTCAAAACCTGATAATGTAAAAGATTAAATTTTGAAATATTTTTTCCACATTCGCACCACACGGTTTGTTTGCCTGTATTTAAGGTGGTTGGATTATGATAATGTTACCAATACGGATGGACTATTTGGCAAATCGTTGGAATTAAACAATATAACACAAAGGGAACCATGTGTTGCTTTGAGAAATCACAGCAAGAAGATTAGGATAATGAAAAGAGTGGTGCTATTCTATATAAATTGTTTGCCAGTATTTTCTCAAAGCCTCACTTATCTTCTTTCTTGTTGTCGCTGTATGATGCTTCCCAGACATACCGTTTCGTTTCCCTTGATGAGACAATGACATCTTATATAATGTGCTTGGATTCGTTATTTTTCTACGTGTACGTTTTGCCATGATAATGAACTTTATTGAATTATATTGAACTTGCAACTATATATAAATATACTTGAATTTGAAAATGATAGACAAGAAAACAAAATACTTCTACTATATAGACGGGTTGAATTATGATACCATTCTGAACACTCATAAGGAGGTAAAAGATATTGATGATGGTAAGAGAATTGTAAGGGGTGCAAAGGTGGGTAGACCACGAACCAAAGAACCATTTGACCCAGACGAAAGACAACGCCTGAAAGAGTACAGAGATACAACTGTGGAAGATGATACACCGTTTAATTGCATCATCTATGAAATACCCTCGGATAAACCTGCTACTATCAAGAAATCAAGTACGGATAAGACATTGATAAGAAAGTATGAGTTTTTCCTATACAACCTTATCTCACGTCAGATTTCAAGTGATGATGGCATCGCGTATTTGAGTAGTCTCACACTACAGGCTATTTTTGATAAGGAGTACAAGCTGATGATTGATACGCTATGTAGATTACAGATTATTGCAACGGACGGTTTTCATAAGGTCGGAGAAAAGGCAACAGGATATTGGATTACAAGTAAGTACAAGGATAGAATCAAGTACAGAGTAGTTCCCATCTACTACCCATACAAACCCTATGTCGAAAGATTGAATAGCATCCTCGTAAAGGGCAACATCCCAGAATCTAAAGGAACACCGCAAAAAAAGTCGGACAGTTTTCTATCTGTTTATTACAACAACTTACAACAACTCACACTATCACATCCTGTAGAAGCGGAGAAATTCATTCTTCAATATCTCTCACCATATTCAAATAGGCAACTCTACTATCTAAATACCATTCAACAATACATCCATCATCTAATAACACGTCCTATTGTACCCAACTTACAAGATAACCGTATATATCACATCCTCACGTCTACACCACGATATCTAAAGTACTTTCTAAACATCAAGTATTCTGTAGATATTCATAACTCTCACCCTCTCTTATTCTCTTCCATTCTCTATGACACTTACAATGTTCCACTCTCAATCAGGCAGACACTCACATCAATCATAATAAACACTCCTTTATATAACACTCATAATATTAGGGTAAAACTCTGTAATAAACTGAAAGAAAGTGGAATAGACTATCCTAAAATTAAAGATATTCCACTTGATGTAATACGATACGTTCATCTAACTTCTACGGGTCAGTTTTGGGATAAGGTGCTAACTCGACCGCAGCCAGAGGTACTAAATAACAATGGGTATGCTTTACTACGACAGGACATCAAGGTAATAATGTTTGCGCAAGTGTTCTATGGTAAGAAACTATCAAGTAGAGGTCAGGCATACGCAAAGGTTTTCAAAAAGAAGTTTCCTAATGTGTATTCTGTGGTACTCTCGTTCAAACGTGAAAAAAAGTACGATGAAAGAACTGTGCTAACACACAAACTGATGGCGTTGGAAAGTAGACTGTTTAGAGAGGCATTGCAAAGGCTATTTGATATGGGCTTTAAGGTAGTCAGCATACATGATGCTATAGTTGTGCTTGATGTAAAAGGAAACGAGCCATGCACACCAGAGTTGGTTAAAAAGGTGCTGATTGATGTGTATGGTGAGAATGGTCTTATTCCAGATTGTTCCATGGACTATTACGGTGAGAACGAAATGAAGAAACTGATGGATAAAACTACGTTCTTACGAGAGGAGGGTGAAAAGTACATTGCACAACTACGTGATGAAGCGGCGAATGATGAGGATATTAAACGGATGGTTACTGACTACGACAGGGGTAAGAGTGAGATTGTCCTTACACCTGATGGGAAAGGTGTAATGCTCCATTTAAGAGACGTGAAAGATTTGCTATACGGATGATATATATAGATAAACGGTTCAATTCAAGTATATACAATAAGGGGCTGCATTACACAGCCCCATTTTTTTATTTTTTTTTTTGAGGTAGGGTATCCATGAAACCGATACCTCAATAAGGTTCAATATGGTGGTTTGGTGTGCAACAGGATACGTGGCTATAGGGGGTCATATATGGGGTACTCCCCATTAAAGAAACCCTCTCTCACTTTCATCATCAATCTTCCACAGGCATTGACACCTTCATATAATCCTGTCTTTTCGTTGTATATAGTACCGTAACGCACATCTCCCCACGGAGCATATTCAACCAAGTTTTTATCTCCACTCATCTTCAATGCTTCGCGGAAATCCTCGCAATATACAACCTTCTCTTCAAGTTCTGTAAGTAGACAATCATACTCATTGATTCCTTTGTCAATCAAATGCTTATTCTCCTTTGCAATATTCTTACAGTTAAAGCCATTCCAGTAGCCTTCCTGTGAAATGAGTGCATCCCTGACTTGTTGTCGTTCTATACCTTCTCCTTGGAACCGCAGCCACCAAAACAACATTTCGCTGCTTTGAAAAAATACATCATCGTGGCAAATGTTGCAGGGTTGCATGTTTGATAGAACTCTCCACTCCCAATTTTTCGAATTGAACAGGATGCTATCATCAACCTTGTAGTACCGATAATTATTCATATTTCTTTATTTTTTTATGATTTATAAGCCAAATATACTATTTTATTTGGATATTCGGCTATTTTTGCAAAAAAAAAACTAAAATAAGGTGTGATTTTGGCCACCATTATTTGATAGTTCAAAAATTCAATATAAATATAAATCTATATTGTGTAAACAAGATAAAAAAAATCACACCACCTACATGGAGTGATTTTCAAATTGTATATATCAGATATACAATTTATTAAATTATGGGTGTGTTTTAATCAGAAGTATGCATGGGCGGGTACTCCTGCTTGTTGTGGTCGTTTAGAATGGGTTCTTGTTTCATAATAGATTGTATTTATCTCATCCAACCATCCATTAGATAGTTTTTTTCTATTAGTTTTTGCTCGTTGTGGGTGGCACTGTCTCTATGCCACACCTCTACTCGCACGGCATAATATTCTCCCCAATCTCCTTCGTATATAGTAAATTGTCGCTTTTCTACTATTTTTGAAAAACTATTAATGGCAGGGAGGCTGACACTTGAGGATTCTTTTATTCTGTCCACCGACAACGGCTCATTTTTGCCTGCCTCAAAACATCTGAGAAAGATTGTGCCTGCTGGCAATGAAGGATAATAGAAGTCGTATTTATATATTCCGCCCTGAAATCCACACCATA
>JAEEGH010004041.1_pt1 | contig 37922 bp, 28 predicted proteins | sample 9134181 | NCBI WGS metagenome assembly JAEEGH01 (sample SAMN16246544, study PRJNA631951) | gut metagenome | biome: gut microbiome; feature: rumen; material: DP-attached | host: Bos | place: Iran: Karaj | collected 2018-10 | reverse complement strand
TCCTGGTTATGGGCAGTCAGGACAGTGGTTGTCGTCTGCATGCCACCGCGGGAAAGACCCGCCATTGCCCTGTGTTCCCTGTCAGGCAGGGTCCTGAAAGTCCTGTCGATCATGGGGACGAGTTCATCTACGTAGATATCCGAGACAGTCTTGCCCTGTACGGAACGGATCTCGGGAGTGGTACGGATGTCACCGCTCATAACCACTACTATCATCTCCTCTGCCTCTCCTGACGCAATCATGTTGTCCAGGATGAAGTCCACATGCCCCTGGTCGACCCAACCATTCTCATTCTCTCCCATGCCATGAAGCAGATAGAGGACAGGATATTTCTTCTTGCCCTTCTCATAACTGGCAGGGACATAGACATTTACATGGCGATAAGTCCCGTTGATGTCGGAATAGTAATTCAATGACCTGATCTGGCCATGAGGGACATTCTTGTTGAAACGGTAATAGTCTCCTTCCGGTCCTTCAGGAACCTCTATTCCTCCAGCATTGAGACTGTAGCCGAAATAGGACATGCTGTTCGGATCAGTCAGACGGCCCCCGTCAACATTGACGAAATAGTAGTGGAAGCCGACCACAAGAGGATCAGTTTCGATTGACCAGACACCGTCGATGTCTTTAGTACCCTTGAATACGTCATTTCCAATGTTTACGGTCACAGTGTGGGCAAGCGGGAGATGGAATTTGAAATAGGCTTTCCTGGTCACGGGATCCACACGTGGATACTCCGCCCTGAGGACATTGGTTTCCGAAGGGTACGTCCCCTTCTCGTAGTCAGTCATCGCCTTGGGAAGCTGGTTCTGTCCAAGGAGTACGGGGCTGGCGAGCAGAAGTGCCAGGCCGATGAGTATGTTCGTTTTCATGGCTGTAAGTTAAGAATTTATTCATATCTTTACAAGCAATGATCGGAACTATCGTCAATACCGGATGCATCATAGTTGGATCCATTGTAGGCGCCCTTTTCAAGAAAGGGCTCGGGGAAAAGTACCGCAGCATCCTCTTCAATGCCATGGGACTTGCCTCGCTGGCACTTGGGGCCAACTCCTTCGTCCAGAATATGCCTAAGAGCGAGTTCCCGGTCCTGTTCATCCTCAGTCTGGCCATAGGAGGGATCGTCGGGACTGCCTTCGACATTGACGGAAGGACAAAGAGGCTCGTTTCCCGATTTGGAGGGGAATCATTCGCACAGGGACTGATTTCAGCCTGCCTGCTTTTCTGTATTGGCACTTTTTCTATAGTGGGGCCAGTCCTCAGCGCTCTCCAGGGAGACAATACCTTCCTGTTCACAAACTCGACTCTTGACCTGGTTACCTCGATGGTGTTCGCCACAACTTACGGAATAGGAATCATCCTGGCTGCCCCCATCCTTTTCCTCTGGCAGGGGATGTTCTACCTCATCGCCACCCTGGCCTCCTCCAGTCCCCTTCTGCAAGGCACCCTGGTCAACGAACTGGCAATTGTAGGAGGTGTCCTCATCATCTCATCAGGCCTTTCTATCCTTAACATAAAGGACTGCAAGACCCTCAATTACCTTCCTGCCCTACTAGTCCCTGTCATCTGGTTCCTGGTCAAAGGGATTTTCTTTTAGGACAGGGCAAAATAAATTTTAGAATTCGACTTCTAAACCTTATTTTTGTAACCCGTATTCAAATCAAGTCTCTTATGAAATACGGGTTCGACAACGACAAATACCTCAAGATCCAATCTGAGCACATCAAGCAGCGTATCGCCACCTTCGGCGACAAGCTTTACATGGAATTCGGCGGCAAGCTGTTCGACGATTACCACGCAAGCAGGGTTCTTCCTGGCTTTGAACCGGACAGTAAACTCAAGATGCTCATGCAGATGAAGGATGATGCAGAAATCATCATAGTCATCAGCGCTGTCGACATCGAAAAGAACAAGGTTCGGAGCGATCTCGGAATAACCTATGACGTCGATGTACTCCGCCTCAGGGATGAGTTCATGGAAAGGGGGCTCAAAGTCAACAGCGTCGTTATCACCCACTTCAACGGTCAGGCCAGTGCCGAGGCTTACAGAAAGCGCCTTGAGACTATGGGAATAAAGGTCTATTACCACCACACCATAGAAGGCTATCCCCACAATGTTGCCCTGATTGACTCTGAGGAAGGATTTGGAAAGAACGACTATGTCGAAACGACGAAGCCACTAGTTGTTGTTACTGCACCTGGTCCAGGAAGCGGAAAGATGGCCGTCTGCCTCAGCCAACTCTATCAGGAGAATAAGAGAGGAATCAAGGCTGGTTACGCAAAGTTCGAAACCTTCCCCATCTGGAACTTGCCCCTCTCTCACCCGGTAAACCTGGCATATGAAGCCGCAACTGCCGACCTTGAAGATGTCAACATGATCGACCCGTTCCATCTGGACGCATACGGCAAGACTGCGGTAAACTACAACCGCGACGTGGAGATATTCCCGGTAATGAACGCCTTGTTCGACGACATCTACGGATCAACTCCTTACAAGTCCCCGACCGACATGGGTGTGAATATGGTGGGATTCTGCATCAGCGATGACGAGGTTTGCAAGGAAGCCTCCCTTCAGGAAATCATACGGCGCTATTACACAGCTCTTTGCAATTTTGCAGATGGAAAGGCTACCGAGGCAGAGGTCAACAAGCTTGTGCTGTTGATGAAGAAGGCGAAAATCACAACGGCTTACAGGAAAAGCACTGTGGCTGCGAAGGAACGCCTCGACAGGTCCAGTTCAGCCACAGCTGCCATCGAACTTAATGACGGAACCATACTCACCGCTGAGACAAGTTCACTCCTTGGTCCCAGTGCCGCCCTCCTGCTCAATGCTCTCAAGCATCTTGCAGGAATAGCCCATAACGTCAAGTTGATACCCCAGACCATGATAGAGCCTATCCAGAAGACCAAGGTTACCTATCTCCACGGCCGGAATCCCCGCCTCCATACCGATGAAGTACTGGTCGCCATCTCAATGATGGGCCTCATCGACGAGAATTGCAAGATGGCCCTTGACCAGCTGCCGAACCTTGCGGGTGCCCAGGTCCACTCTACCGTAATGCTGAGTGAGGTTGACCGCAAGACATTCAACAAACTGGGAATAGGTCTTACCTGCGATCCGGTCCGCAAGCTCAAGGACAGGCAGAAGTAAATTGATGCTGCTCCATTAAGGATTATTCAGACAAAAGACGTATATTTGAACAAATTACCCTAATAACATGAACAAGAGCATTTTCAAGTATTTGATGGGCGCAGTTCTGGCCGTCCTTCTCCTCGCCGGTTGTGCTGGCAAAAAAGCACCTGAAGTCACCAAGTTTCCCAAGAAACTCCCTGTCGGAGTTCAGTTATACAGCGTCCGTACGGATCTTGAGGCCGATTTCTATGGCACTCTGAAGCAAATCCGTGAAATGGGCTACGCCGGAGTTGAATTCTACGGTGAGTATTACGGTAATTCTGTGGCACAGGTAAAACGCTGGTGCACTGAGCTCGGTCTTATCCCGTTCTCAAACCATGTTCCCTTCCAGCAGATGATTGATGATGTTGACAAGGTCATCGAGGAGAACACAGTCCTTGGGGTGCAGTACATCGTCTTCCCGTACATGGACGAAGCAAGCCGCCCCGGGATCGATCCTGAGCAGTTCAAGCAGACTGTCGCCAAACTTGGAGAAATCGGAGCAAAGGTGCGTGAAGCGGGTTTCCAGCTGCTTTACCACAACCATGATTTCGAGTTCGTAAACCTGCCTGACGGCACTCTCGGCTATGACGCGATCTTCAGCAGCAATGCCCGCGAGAACCTCCAGAACGAGCTCGATGTCTGCTGGTGCGACTATGCCGGCCAGGACATCTGCGAAACTCTCGAGAGGTACAAGGGTGGAGTTCCTGTTGTCCACCTCAAGGATTACAAGCTTGAAGGCCATCTCAGCTCAGCTCCTTACGCCCTTATCGGTATTTCCACCGACAATTCCATGAAGGACGAAGGTGGTTCCTTCGAGTACCGTCCCCTCGGATGTGGTCAGGTCGACATGGAGAAGGTTATCCTCAAATCCATGGAGGTTGGTGCCCAGTGGCTTTGCGTCGAGCAGGATGAGCCCAGCATGGGTCTCAACCGTCTCCAGGGCGTTGCCAAGAGCGTTGAGTATCTCCGCTCCCTTGACCTGATGTAGGCTAAGGCCTCATTCTCGTCTCAATGAATCACATAGGCGAAATCATTTCGCTCATCGTAGCGGTATCATGGACCTTTTCCGCCTGGTTCGCCGACAAGGCGAGCAGGCGGATTGGTTCTATGGTAACGAACGTAATCCGTCTTGCCCTCGCCACTGCCTTTCTCGGAATACTTCTGTGGGTGACTACAGGCCATCCCTACCCTGCATTTGCCGATGGAAAGGCCTGGCTATGGCTTTCACTGTCCGCCCTCGTGGGTTATGTCTTCGGAGACTTCTGCCTTTTCAATTGCTACATTGCAATCGGCCCGCGGTTCGGACAACTTCTTATGACCCTTGCGCCACCATGCGCTGCCATCGCTGGCTGGTTCCTGCTTGGTGAATCCCTTACCTGGAAATCAGTCCTTGCTATGCTGGTAACCCTGACCGGTATCGCAATCTCCATCCTGACCAGAGGCGGCGAAAAGCATCATCTCCAGCTATCACTTCCATTGAAGGGAATACTCCTAGGAATCGGAGCAGGAATAGGCCAGGGAGTTGGACTGGTGCTAAGCAAGGTCGGCATGGACTACTATTCACAGTCAATCCCTCCTGCTGCTCCTGCAATTATGGGGAGCATGCTTCCATTTGCCTCGACCATGATCCGTGCGATAGTAGGTTTCGCCGGTTTCTTCCTCCTTCTGACCCTTCAGAAAGGACTCGGGAACCTGAAGGCAGGCATCCGCGACAGGAAAGGAATGAAATACGCCACCCTTCTGACCATCTTCGGGCCCGCACTGGGAGTTTCACTGTCTCTGATGGCAGTACGCTATGCCAACGCTGGAATAGCATCAACCCTCATGGCCCTCACTCCGGTTCTGATCCTCTTCCCGGAAGTCATGATCAACAAGAAGAAGATTACGCCCAAGGAAATCCTGGGCGTTACAATCTGCATGGCCGGTGTAGCCATGTTCTTCCTCCTCTAACTATAAGATATTTAGGAACACCGTTATCACAGTGGTGTTGATGATGTCCACGAACATCGCGCCGATGATGGGGACTATGATGAAGGGTTTCACGGCATAGCGGTATTTGAAGCAGACGGCCGACATATTGGCCATAGCGTTGGGTGTGGCGCCCAGGCCAAACCCGCACAGGCCACTGACCAGCACCGCGCTGTCATAGCTTTTACCCAGCATAGGGAAGGCCACGAATGCCCCATATATCGTCATAAAGGCCACCTGCGCAGTCAGTATCAGCAACAGCGGCAGCGCCAGGGAAGCAAGTTCCCAGAGCCGCAGGCTGGCCATCGCCATACCAAGGAACAGCTGCAGGCAGATGTCGCCGATGGCCACGATGCGGCCGGTAGAGAGTGTCCTTTCTGCCTTGGGCGAAAGCCCTGCCAGATTGCGTATGGCAAAAGCCACCAGCAGCGCCCCGAAATAGGTCGGGAAGGTTATGCCGGTCAGTGCCAGCAACTTGCTGAATCCTGACCCCAGCGCCATAGCGATTATCAGCAGGCAGGCACCTTTAAGGTATCCGCGGAATGCGGTCTCCTGGGTTGATGCTTCGGCAGCGGCAGACGCCTCACCCGCCTCCATCTCTGTGATTATGTCGCCGTTCTCGCCGGGTTCGGCAAGCCGGTGCCGGCGAATCAGCGCCTCGCCAAGCGGACCGCCCAGCAGCGAGCCCGCCACCAGGCCGAAGGTTGCCGCCGCCATAGTTATGGAAGAGGCCCCGGAGAGGCCCATTTGCTCCAATAATGGCGCAAAGCCGCCGGAGGTTCCGTGCCCGCCGCACATTGGCACGGAGCCGGCCGCCATACCAAACAGCGGGCTCAGGCCAAGGCCGCTGGATATACCCACCGAAATAAGATTCTGGCAGATGATCAATATAGCCACCAGCAGCACCATAACCAGCAGCGGCTTCCCTCCCGTCCGAATCACCTTAACATCGCACTGAAATCCCACAGAAGTGAAGAAAAGCATCATACAGATGTCCTTGATGGTGCCGTCAAAGCAGCATTCGATGCCGAAAATGACATAGAGCAACAGCGTCAGCAGCGATATCAGCAGGCCGCCGGACACCGGAACCGGAATGCAGAATCTTTTCAGAAACGGGATTATCCGTGTGAAAAGCATCCCCAGAAGCAGGGCCAGAACCCCCACCCCTGCACTTGCATACATATCCGGTGACCAAATCATACACAAATTTACGTATCTTAGCGAAAAGAAACTATTATCGATATGTACAAATACAGAGAAACACGGGACCGCAGGTTCATTTTGAGCGTTGACAATCATACTGAGATCAGCACCGCCTTGGCGGCGTTCTGCCGGGAAAAAGATATCCACAGTGGCATTGTGGGCGGCATCGCAGCCATTTCCAAGGCGACTTTCCGCTTTCTGGACCCCGCCACAAAAAAATACGTGGACAAGACTTTTGAAGAGCAGATGGAGATCACTTGCCTTGCTGGCAACATCTCCCGCAAGGACGGCGAGCCCTACCTGCACCTGCACGTGACAGCCAGCCGCCGCGACTACACCTGCATAGGCGGCCACCTGCTCACCGCCACGGTAAACGGCGCCTGCGAACTATTTGTAGAGGACTACGGTCTGGAGGGCATCGACCGCAAATTCAACCCCGAAACGGGCCTCAATCTGTACGAATTCAAATAAAAAACACTGATATGGTTTACGATTCTTTAGACAACCTTGAGACCTACAAAGGCCTTTCAGAAGACATCTACGAGAGCCTGAAGTTCTTGAAGCAGGCTGATGCTGATATTGCGTGCGGCGTGCACCAGTTGAACCCCAGGGTCAGGGCCATAGTTTCTGAATACGAGACTTTGAAAGAGAACCCCTATGGCTACGAGGCCCACAGGCGCTTCATTGACATTCAGTTCCTGCTCAAAGGCGAGGAGATGGTCTGTAGCCTGCCGCTGCCGCAATTGAAAGAGATAAAGGCCTACAATGCCGACTCGGACGTTGCATTCTATTCTTCTGACGTCGAACCCCAGAAACTGCCCATCGGCGGCGGCTATTTCGCCATCCTCTACCCCCAGGACGGCCATATGCCCCAGCTCTGCATCAACGCCCCCTCCCCGGTAAAGAAAATCGTGGTAAAAATCCAGTTACCCGACTAGTCTTAAAATCTCAAGCCGATAGAAGGCCCGATAACCGTTGTCTGCCAAGCCTGGGGGATTGTGATCAGACCAAGGCCGAGATCGAGTCCTACATACTTATTGAATCCTATATCAAAGCCACATTTGGTATTGGTATACGGGCGGAGATATCCGAAACGCTCGGGATCAGCACCTTCGTGCATATCCAGGAAATAACTGCCACCTATTTCCTGCCCCAGGTATATGGATATCCAGGGGCAATTCTTGAAGTTGAAATAATGGATGTAGTCTAAATATAGAGGAATAGACTTAAGCCAGGGAGTATGTTGTGCCGGGCCGTAAGACGTACCGTAGTATTGCCTGTCCCAGTGCAGTCCGCTGCCTATACCAAGGTAGTTTCCCCTGTTGAATCTCCAACCGACAGATATGTTTGCCGTGATGCGGTCGTTAAAGCCGACTGTGCCGTCGGTTGCGCTCACGATTGCCTGCAAATAACCTTTCTCTTGTTTGTCCTGCGCCTCTGCGCTCAAAGATGCTGTGCACATTACCAGCGCAGCTGCAAAAATGAATAAATACTGCTTCATAATCTTTGTCTCATATTTCGTCATATGGATAAATGCAAAGATGGTCGGTTTATAACTCACGGCACACAAAAAAAGCCGCATTACTGCGGCCGGCGCCTCGCGCCGCGGGGATCTTGAACTTGAAGACGGAAAGGTTACGGAAACAAGCCCCCTTCCAGGGAAGGGGGTTGGGGGATGGGTAATTATAAGTGCCACCTGTGGTGGCACCACAAAAAAAAGCCGCATTACTGCGGCTATTTTTGTGGTGCCACCGGGAATTGAACCAGGGACACAAGGATTTTCAGTCCTTTGCTCTACCAACTGAGCTATGGCACCAAAGGGTTTGGGGTTGCAAAGGTATAAAAACTTTTTGCAACTCCAAATTTATTGCAAGCAACTATTGCTTCTTGATCTTAAGTTTTTGTCCTGTATAGATCTTGGACTTGCGGTTCAGGCCGTTCAGGCGCATAATGTCGTTGAGGGTCACGCCGGGGAATTTGTTGGCAATGCTGTACAGGGTGTCGCCCTTGCGCACGGTGTATGTAACATAGCCGCCCTTGCTGGATGTGGCCGGCTGCGACTTGGAGCTGCCGGAAGATGCCACTGCCGAAGAAGAAGGTCCGCGGCCGTGATATATCTTGAGCCTCTGGCCGGGCACGATGGTGTCGCGGCGCAGGTTGTTCCACTTCTTGATATTGGCGATGGTGGTGTGATGGCGGGCCGCAATCTTGCCCAGGCTGTCACCCCTCTTCACGGTGTATGTCGTGTAGGTGGGGCCGCCGCCCGAAGATGCCACGCGGGTATCGCTGCGGTGAGAGCTGATCTCCTTGACCTTGACGGGATCGAAGAAGACGCTGTCCTTATAGGCATAGATGGTGTCCTGGACATCGATGAAGGCGCCGGAGAAGCTATAGGGAAGCTTTATGACGCGCATCTTGCTCTTGCCGGGCACGATGTCTTTGACATATTCGGGATTGAGCTTGCGCATCATATCCATACTGATGCCCACGCACTCCGAAACCTGGCCGAAATGGAGGTTCTTGTGGATATGGAAAGTATCCACCTGGGGCGGAGTGTCTATGTGTGACGGAACAATATTGTGCTCGCGGTAGTAAGCCAAGGTATACATAGCGGCAATGAAAGCCGGCACGTAGCCGCGTGTCTCACGGGGCAGATACTGGTACACATCCCAGAAATCGTGGCCCGCACCGGCGCGGCGGATGGCCTTGTTTACGTTGCCGGGGCCGCAGTTGTAAGAGGCGATGGCCAGCGACCAGTCACCGAAAATGGCATATGCATCTTTGAGATACTTGGCGGCGGCGTGAGTCTCTTTGATATAGTCAAAACGTTCGTCCACAAATTCATCTATTTCCAGACCGTACTGGACGCCGGTGCGGCGCATAAACTGCCACATACCGGCCGCACGGACGCGTGATACCGCCATAGGGTTCAGCGCCGACTCTATCACGGCCACCTTGGCCAGCTCCTGAGGGATGCCGTACTGGTCAAATATCTCCTCGAAGATGGGCATATAATATGCCGACAGACCCACTATGCGCGAAATCTTGCTCTTGGACATCTTCTGGGTGTAATAGATAATATAGCTGCGCACCACATCGTTATAGGGGATCTTGACCGATGTGTTGATGCGGTTCAGACGCTCTATATACACGGCATCGGGGATGTCGGAGGTATATTTCATCTCGCCCGCCTCCAGCATCTCCTCCTCGTCCAGGGTCTGACGGCTCAGGTTTTCGTACCAGGCCACAAGGGCGGAGTCGGAATTGAAGAAAGTGTCGTCATCCTCGTCATCGTCGGGAAGATTATCATCGTCGGAAGCCAGGGCAATCTCTTCGAAAGGGGCGTTGAGCATCTCATCGTAGGCCTTCTGCATAGAGTCAATCTTGTTCAGCAGGGCTGCGATGGAGTCTTTGAGGACTTTTTTGGTCTCGGGTTTGTGCCGCTGTGCGGAGGCCGAGAAAGAAACTGTCAATAATAATAGAACTGCTAAAAACTGTTTAAGTAAGAATTTGTGGGAAGAGTACATTGAAAAAAAGGTGATGTGTATGTGATTTAAAATTTTAAAGACATATTGATGCCGAAAGAAGGCGCTGACGGCGACGGCAGGTAATAATTGTCCAGGTTCTCTATAAGCGCCGGCTCCACGTTTAGCGACAAATCGTCGCTCACGTTGAAATCTTTCATATAGGCAAACACGTTGGCGTCTATGATATTCAGGGCATATACCAGTATGGTGGCCACTACGGAATAGTCGCGGTAGCGGTGATACAGGTCCTTGTAGGTGGTGGCCTGCGTCACGTTGATGTGGCCGGAATAGCCCGAATCCTTGTCGGAAGCGAGCATATAGATGTATTTGTAGCGGTTATACTGCATCTGGTTCAAGTGCAGGGTGTAGGCGCACACGCCCAGACCGCCGTACCAGATGGGGATATGCCACCAGTCGCCCACATAGGCCTGTCCCAGGCCTGGCAGCAGGGCAGAAAAGACGGCTGCCTTGCCGGGGTCGGGAGGGCGGGAATCGGGCAGGCAGGCCACGCCGTCCAGCATCTGGCCCCAGAATGTCAACGCCGCCCCGGCATAGCACAGGGTGCGGTAGGTGGCAAACTTCTTGTCTCCTGTCTGATGGTATTTCTCGTTGAAATAGAGCCCGCCGCCAATGCCGCCGCCAATGCCGGCAAACACCAGGGGCACCTTCCAGTAATCTTTGTTGTATATCTGGATTCGGCCGGGCATAATCACCGAGCCAAGCAGCGCATACCCCGGCTTCAGAGGCTCTTTATGATGCAGGCCGCGGGTCAGGTGCTTGAACGAGAAGCCCTGCAGGGTATCGGCCTCGTTTTCGTTTTCGTCTTCTTTATAGTCAGAAGTGGTGACATTCTCTCCCGGCACGCCCGTCATAGAGCTGTTCTGCTTGAAAATGCCCTGGCCGCGGGAAGGAAAAGCCGCCAGAAGCATCAGCACCGCTATGAGAATGACCTTGCGCATACTAAATCTGCTCAGACTGCTTAGCCACAAGCTCTGCGGCAAGTTTCACATAATCGCCGGCGGCGTCGGTGTCCGGGGCGTAAAGTATAACGGGTTTGCGGTGAGACGGGGCCTCTGCAAACAGCGGGTTGCGGCTGATGATGGTTTTGAATACCTTGTCCTGGAACTGCTCGCGCACCTGGTCAATGACCTGGTTGTGGAATTTGATGCGGCAGTCGTAGATGGTGAAGAGGAACCCTTCCAGACAGATGTCGCTATTGACGGATTCCTGCACCAGCTTGATGGTGCTCATAAGGGCGCCTAGGCCCTCCAGGGCAAAATATTCGGGCTGGATGGGAACTATTACGCTGCCGGCCGCCGTGAGGGCGTTGATGGTGAGCAGGCCCAGCGAGGGGGCGCAGTCGATAATGATGAAATCATATCCGTCCGCAACCGGAGCCAGGGCATCGCGGATGGCCAGCTCGCGGCCGCCGCGGTCCAAGAGCTCCACCTCCACCCCAATCAGATTGATGTGGGAAGGGACCAGGAACAATCCGGGAAGGCCTGTGGCAATAATGACATCGGAGAGACTTGCCTTTCCCGTCATAGCCTCGTAAAGGGTCTTGCCCGAATCGCCGTCGGGATCAAAGCCAAGATAGGCGGTGGCATTTGCCTGCGGATCGGCATCCACCAGAAGGACTTTATGTCCGGCCACAGCCAGCGACGCCGCAAGATTGACGGCAGTTGTGGTTTTGCCCACGCCCCCTTTCTGATTGGCTATCGCTATGGTTTTTCCCATTTAAATTTCTGTTTTGCCCAAATTGCAAAAATAGCAATAATAATTGGTATCCTAAAATTTATAATCGGCCTGAAGGCGCCCCTCTGCGCCCTGTGAAACCGCCGCCAGAAGCGACAGGGACCATCTGCGGCCAATCTTTACTTTTACGAGCCCTCTTGCTGCAATTCCCTTGCCGTAATAGTACTGAAGCGAGAAGTTTCCGGGCAAATCGCTCTCAAAAAGATAGACTCTGGCATCGTAAGACAAGGCTTCGTACCAGCCGACACCGGCCTGGACAGTGGCTCGGCCGCGCAGCAGCGTGCGGGCGGCATTCACAGAGAGCGCCCAGCCACTCTGCGGCCCTTTGTCCGAGGTGAAGAGCACCGCCCCCACCCTTGCCGAAGCCTTCCAGGGGCCGCTTTCAAACTTGACGCTGCCTTTAAGGGAATGCTTTCTCTCTTTCCCGGCGCTTTGCCACACATAGTTGTCCTGAACGGAAATGGTGACCAGAGGGAAAGCATATTCCGCCTTTAGTTTCTCATAAAAAGCCGATGATGGACCGTCCACCCGGTAGCGGAGATAGGGGTAATGCACCGCCTCTGTGAAGGATGTGATCAAAAGCCCCCGCAGCGGGCGGGCCATAACGGCCAGGACGGCACCCGCCTGGTTTGAAACCGAAGAGATGGTGGAATATGCCCCAGCGTGCGGGGCAATGTAACCTTTGTCGTAATATCTCAGCATAAGCGAGGCCTCAAAGCTGTAGGAGGCGGTGAGCACGGCGCCCGCAACCGCCGCAGCTATCTTACGGCTGCACAACGCCGCCTCCGCAAAAAGGCGCCAGTGGCCCGCGCTGTACAGCACTTCGGCAGAGAGATTGCCCATCCAGCCGTCATACAGCTGAAACTGATTGTAGGGCATCACTTTGCGGGCGTTGTGCTCGCTGAAAGAATATGCCGCAGCCGTGATGCCCGCCTGAAACTGACTGCCCCTGAAGGTGACGTTGGCCCCGGCCAGATACTCCCGCATTGCGTTTTTGCACCCTTTTTCGTAGATGGTGCGGTGATAGCCCGTCTTTATCAACGATTCATAGCCTTTATCGGAGACCCTGGCATCCGCACCCGCCGCCGAGGCAAAGGCCGACACTTTGAACCGCCCCAGCCCGAGGCCGGCCGCAACGCCTCTGAAAGCGGCGCTTTCGTCGGCCGACTTGTAGGGAACTATCCCCCTGGGACGGCGCATCACCGAAGCCGGAGAAGAGGCCCCCGTAAAGGCAAAGGAGTTCCAGAGCGCCAGCCCCTGGCCAAAGCACGCGCTGTAGTCCCCAACCAGCACTTCAAAGGGCCCGTGCTTATATCCCAGATATCCGCCCAAATGGTCGGCGAGCGGGATTTCTCCGGCATCGCTCTCTGCCAGAAGACCCGCCGAAAACCGCCCAGACTCCAGCAGGACACGGTTGTACTGATGCAGCCCGGGCGTGCCCTCTTTCCATTTGTACCGAGACCTGGCCTGAAGGTGTGTCCCCGGCCGGTCAGTATCACCCGCAAGGGTCACTGCCGGGGCAATTTTCGCCACGAATTCAGCAGAAAAACCGTCCACCATCTGCAACTCTGCCATAGAAAGCAGCGCCCCGTAGTCGGCCCGGTATTCCAGCAGGCTGGCAATCTGGAACGGGGAGAATAGTCCGCTGCTCTCCAGCTGCTGCCTGTCGGCCAGATTCAGATTCAGCCGCCGAATACCGGTTTCAATCTGCTGCAAATAGTCTTCTATGGCAGATTCGCTTGCGCCGTCTTCTGCCATTTGCTCTACGACGCTCTCAAGATCCTGCGCCGCTGCCGTATTAAAAAAGAAAAAGATTGCTCCAAGGAGGGCAATCTCAAAAAGAATCTTTTTCACTGTTACCTCCCGCACTTATGTTTGATACAAATATAATATCTTTGCCTGCCGGACACAACTTTTTTCTGATGGTTTTTATTGTCGATACCTGCACGGACCCCTACCGCAACCTCGCCGCAGAGGAATATCTGCTGCGCAGCTTCGACGAACCGGTGTTCCGGCTATGGCGCAACTCTCCCTGCGTGATCATAGGGAAAAACCAGAATGCCCTGGCGGAGATTGACATAGACTATGTCAAGACTCAAGGGATAAAGGTCGTCCGGCGACTGAGCGGCGGCGGTGCGGTGTTCCACGACCTTGGCAACGTCAATTTCACCTTTATAGAGACCCGCCGCGAGGGAGAAGACACTTCGGATATGTTCCGCCGCTATACAGCCCCCATACTGGAGGCCCTCCGCAGCCTGGGGGTAGAAGCCGCCCTTTCTGGCCGCAACGACCTCACGATAGACGGCCGCAAATTCTCTGGCAACGCCATCTGCGTAGAGAAAAACCGGGTGCTGATGCACGGCACGCTGCTTTTCAGCGCCTCTATGACCAACCTGGCCGGCGCCCTCAAAAACCGCGGCATAAAATATAGCGACAAGGCTGTCAAATCAAACATCAGCCGCGTGACCAACATCTCCAGCCATCTGGGCCGGGAGATGACCTGCGAAGAATTTATGGACTTTCTGGCCGGACATATCGGCAAGGATTACCCGCGCTACAGCTACACCGATGCCGACCAGACTGCCATCGACACTCTGATGCGGGAGAAATATGCCACCGACGGCTGGAACTTTGCCTCCTCGCCCCGCTACACTTTTTCCAGCAGCGCCAAACTCCCCTGCGGCGTGGTGGAAATCACTTTTGACGTGGCGGGCGGGCTCATACACCGGCTCTCCATCACCGGCGACTTCTTTTTCACCAGACCGATAGAGGAATTCTGCGAAAAGCTGAAAGGCTGCCCGCACGACAAAGAAAAAATCGCCGGGCGGATCTGTGAGATCGGCCCCGGCGACTATTTCGGAAATGTCAGCTGTCAAGAGCTGGCCGGTATGTTCTTCTAAAGGCTATTTGTAACGTTTCTCCTTTGCAGAAACTAGTTTCTCCTTAAGAATTCCCACGCACTCTGTGATTGCTTCTTCGAAAGTGTCCGCATTGCGCTCTGCTACAACCTCTGTTCCCGGGATAAGAACCCTTACCAGGGCATTCTTGTTTGCGGGATCGGGAAGTAGCGACAGGGCTACCTCGCAGCCGACTGCATCCTCGTAGAATTTCTCCAGCTTGCTCACTTTGCGGTTAACATAGTCGATCAGCTTCTGATCTGCATCGAACTTGATTGATTGAACCTTGATTTCCATTTCACCTTCGTTTTTTTGCTCTTGGATGAGCGGTTAAATATGTTTGTTTGAGTTGCTCGAACGAGTTGTGCGTATAAACCTGAGTAGCGGCCAGAGACGCGTGCCCGAGCACCTCTTTTATGCTGTTAATGTCGGCTCCGTTGTTCAGCAGGTGGGTCGCCAGCGTGTGCCGCAGCACGTGCGGCGACTTCTTGCCCGAAAAACCTTCTTCCCCCGTGAGTGCCCGGCTGACCACATTGTTCACAAACGCTGGGTACAACTGCTTCCCCTTGTCCGTTACAAAAAACCAGCCATCGGCATCAGCCCCGGTCTCTTCTTTGAGCCTTTTCAAATATAGCAACAATTCTTTACATATCCTATCGGGAACGGGAATTTCTCTGGTTTTATCGCCCTTTCCGGTGACCCGCAGCACCTGCCGTCCGCTGTCAAAATCGCCCACTTTCAGGCCGCAGAGCTCTGCGCGGCGCATTCCCGTGGAATACAGGGTCAGGATTATCATCCTGGTGCGCAGGTCGCCAAACGGCTCTTTGCCGTCTTCGGCTTCCGCCGCCTCGGTGGCAGCCAGATCCTCTTCTTTCTCTATCAAAGCCTCCATACTGGGCTGGGTGTAAAACTGCGGCAGCGGCCGGGCCTCTTTGGGCCGGAAGACCTTCTTCACCGGGTTGGACTCCAGGAATCCTGTCCTGACCAGCCAGTTGCAGAAACTTGACAGAGCCGAAAGGCGCAGGTTCATAGTGCGGGCGCTAAGACCCTCTTCCAATCCCTGCGCTATATAGCCGCGAATCAGAGTAGGCTTCAGGATCTCTTTGAGCTGCACTTCAGACAACTCTCCCTCGGCCTCGGGGCAGGCAAAAGAGCAAAAGCCTTCTATGGCACTGCGATACAACTCTACAGTGCGGGCAGAATAGCGCCTTTGGACGCGGATATACTCCAAAAACTTCTCTTTCACAACTTGCAAGGTAACAAAAATTTGGCGATCAGAAAAACTTGCTTATCTTTGCAGTCCCTAAAAAAAGGAGGTGTAGCAAATTATGATTATCGTACAGATTAAAGAAGGTGAAAACATCGAGAAAGCTCTGAAGAAATTCAAACGCAAATTCGAAAAGACCGGTATCGTACGCGAGCTCCGCGGCCGCCGCGAGTTCAGGAAGCCGTCTGTCATCCGCCGCGAGCAGAAGAACAAGGCTATCTACGTTCAGCATTTGCGCCTCGAAGAGGAGTAAAATCCCGCACAAATACTATATATATTTCGCGGGTCGGACAGACGTGTCCGGCCTGTTTTTTTTGTATATATTTGCACCCGCAATGACACTTAAGGAATATATCAAGCTTGAAACTTCCGGATGGAAGTGGTACGAATTATTATATCTGGCCGTATGCACGCTGGCCATCCTTATTCCGTCCATCATCACCGGAGACAGTCTGATGGCAATAATCAGCGCTACCTGCGGCGCCATTTCGGTGGTGCTCACCGGCAAAGGCAAGCTGGGCACCTACATTTTTGGCGGAATCCAGTGCGCCCTGTACGCAATAATTTCCTATAAGGCAACTTACTACGGCGAAACGGCGCTCAACGTGCTGTATCTGCTGCCCCTCGAGTTCGTAGGGTTTATGCAGTGGAAAAAGAATATGAACAGCGAGAATGCCGAGGTCGTGAAGCTCAAAATGACCTGGCGGCAGCGTATCTTCTGGACGCTGATTCTGGCTGCCGGCACCATAATCCTGGGCCTTATCCTCAAGCGTTTCAACGATGCTATGCCCTTTATGGACGCTTTTACCACAGTCGGCACAATGATAGCCTTTGTACTCACCGTGAAGCGCTACAGCGAGAACTGGTGGATATGGATTGCCATTAATGTCGCCACCGTGATAATGTGGGTCGGCAATGTGCTGGAGGGCGGAGAAAACGCCAGCGTAGCCACACTGCTTATGTGGAGCGTCTATCTGGTGAATTCTGTGATAATGCTGATCCGCTGGATGCGCGAGGCAAACCGCAACTCCTAAATTTCCCTGTTCAGGGCCTCCCAGATCATATCTTTCAGGTGCATCAGGCCGTCGCCCGTGACGGCGCTGATAAAGGTGTGCGGCACGCCCTTGGGCAAAGTCTTTTCTATATCGGCGCGCAACTCGTCGTCCAGCAGGTCGTTTTTGGTGACTACCAGAATACGGTCCTTGCCCAGCAGTTCGGGGTTGTATAGCCGCAGTTCATTCAGCAGGATTTCGTAGGTGGCGGCCACGTCGTCGCTGTCGGAGGCTACCATAAACAGCAGCATGGAGTTGCGCTCTATATGGCGCAGGAACCTCAGGCCCAATCCCTTGCCCTCGTGCGCACCCTCTATGATACCGGGGATGTCGGCTATCACGAAAGAGCGGTCGTCGCGGTAGCTGACAATGCCCAGGCTGGGCTCGAGAGTGGTGAAGGCATAGTCGGCAATCTTGGGATGGGCGGCGGAAAGTGCCGACACCAAAGTGGATTTGCCGGCGTTGGGGAAGCCCACCAGGCCGACATCTGCCATGATCTTAAGTTCCAGCACAACCCAGCCCTCTTCTCCAGGTTCGCCCGGCTGGGCATAGCGAGGAGTCTGGTTGGTGGCGCTCTTGAAATTGTTGTTGCCAAGACCGCCGCGGCCACCGCGCCGCAGGATTACCTGCTGGCCGTTTTCTATCACTTCACAGAGCAGTTCGCCCGTTTCGGCATCGCGCGCAACTGTGCCTAGCGGCACCTCCAGCGTAATGTCCTTGCCGTCGGCACCGGTACGCAGGCCGCCGCTGCCGGCAGCTCCGTTATCGGCCTTGATATGCTTTTTGTACTTGAGGTGAATCAGTGTCCACATCTGGCTGTTACCCTTGAGGATGATGTGTCCGCCACGGCCGCCGTCGCCGCCGTCGGGTCCGCCCTTGGGGACATACTTCTCCCTGCGCAGGTGCATGCTGCCCGCTCCGCCAGCTCCGGAAGCGCAGAAAATCTTCACGTAGTCTATAAAATTGCTCTCTGCCATTGTGTCACTTGTTTTGTGCGAAGATACAAAAAGCCTTGGAATTTTCAGAAACGGCATTAACTTTGAAGTAAATAACGCCAGAAACTTTTAAAACCTTATAATTATTAAGAAGAAATGAAAAAAGTATTCGCAATTGCAGCAGCTTTGATGATGCTCGCAACTACTGCCAACGCTCAGAGCTTTGGCGCAGGTTATGTACAGTCAACCCAGAAGTATAATAATACTTCTTCCACTGCAAACGGTTTCTACGCAGGCGTTGGCTACAGCGCAGAGATTATGCCCGGCCTCAGCTTGAATCCCGGTCTCTACTATGAGTTCCTCAGCTCTACCAGCGCAGGTTCTCTTTGGTTCGTATCCGGTGAGTCCAAGACTCAGGAACATTATGTAAACGTGCCTCTGCATCTGAGTTTCGCTTACAGCTTTGCACCCACTTTCAAGATGTTTGTTTATGCCGGCCCTACCGCTAACGTAGGTATCGCATCTACAACCAAATCCACCCTCGCTATCGGCGGTGCTTCTACCTCAACCGAGCCCTCCGACAACTACAAGAGTGGTGACTACAGCCGCTTTGACATTATGCTTGGCGGCGGCGTAGGCGTAGAGTTTATGAAGAAGTTCCGTCTCACCGTTGGTTACGATATGGGTATGCTCGACCGTCACAACAGCGACAACGTCGACCTCAAACGCAACCGTCTCACCGCAGGTGCAGCACTCGTCTTCTAATTTAGAAGTCATTTAAAAACAATAAACGGCTCTCCGGGAACGGGGGGCCGTTTTATTTGTGCCACAGACGGCGGCTATGACTCCGGCAGCCGGTTGCCTCCGACCTGGGTATAGCCCGACAGGGCGTCTGCCATAAGCAGCATATTGGCGGCAACCTGATTCACACGCCCATCGCGGCTGCTCTCCTTGAGCGAATACCAGGTGCCCGAAGAATCCTCTATATGATCTATGAAGCGGATGGTGGGGAACCGCGCCAGAAGGTTGTCGCGGAACACATCGGTATAGCGCTCGCACAGCGTCTCCACCTCGTTTTCCAGCGCCTGCCCCGCCTCCTTACTCCGCATATCGGCATACACGCTGGTAAAGTCGCGATAAACGTCGGCCTGATTGATGGAGACCTCCTCGCCGTTGTCGTTTATCAGCCAGCAGTGGTTTACATCCTCCGGATCCTTCTCAATTGCCAAGTCGTTCAGTTTGGTGAATTTGACGCCGAAGAAGGTAAGCGCATCGCCGTCGGTAGAGAACTTGATTTTGGTAAAATCGAGGCCGATGGAGGCCTTGACATAGTATTTGCCTATATACAGCACCTTCTTCTCGCCCGGATGGGTGAGGCTGTCCACAAACTTGGAAAGCTTGTCGCTGAGGGCCTTCTTGTCGGCAATCTTATACCGCGGGTCCTCCATAAAGCGCGACAGCGGCTCTTCTTTCACTATATAGCCCGTCTTGTCGTAGGTCATAGTCTCCAGCTTGAAGCTGAGGCTGACGTTGGCCGGGGCGTTGGCCGTCTGCGACCAGGTGTCCAGCCGGCTCTCCAGCTCGTGGTTGCGGGCCCTGAGGGCAGTGAGCTGCTCCTGCAGCCGCTTCTCTTCGCTCTCCCTCTCCAGCAGCTCGTGGGCTTTCTTGTTGAATTCGTTTTGAATCAGATTGTTGATGTGCTGTATGGCAAACAGCATCAGCAGTATAGTGATGACATTGGAGATCATCACCGCCAGCGGCGAGGCTATGCGGGGGAATAGCATAAACGCCGCAATATTGCAGGCCACCAGCAGGGCGCAAAAGATAGTGATCACATAGCTGGCGGTCACCTTCTTCTTGTCCAGTGACTTGCGGACAGTATTCTTGATAAACAGACCCATAATCAGCGCATTGTTATACGCAAATTTATCGATTTTATACAAATAAAAAAACCGCCGGAAGCGGGAGAGCTTCCGGCGGTTATGTTAGTAAAAGAAGAGTAGATTATTCAGTGGGCACCACATAGGGCGCGATATTGAACAAGTTCCTGTAAGAACTATGCTGGTAATTGAAGTCAAACCTGCTCCCTGCTGGCGAATATGAACCGGTAAAGTGCGCAGTTTCACCCTTCTCGGACACTGTCTCAAGATCATATCTAGGTACACCACCTGCAAAAGTGATAGAACCGCCAATGATATGATATACCGTCCCGGTATAATTATTCTTCACGTGAGCACGAGAGACAGAACCGTTCGTACCAGTTAGAAAAGCAGGGAGAAGTTGGAGAGCATCTTTGTCATAAGCCTCGGCATATTGATATATACCGTCAGGAATATTCTCCACAGAGTATCTGGGCGTTGCGCCAAGCTCGTCACGGAACTTTTGCGATATAGTTCCTGAAGTAGCAGTAAGGGCTTTTGCTCCGAGGTTCAAAGTGAAATAGACTTCATATGCACTTGTATTTATAGTCTGGCAACCACCACAGACAATGTGGCCTCCGTCGTTGTAAATATCGCCATAATACTGTCCGGCTGTTGTCGAGTTCATTCCGCCGTTCTCAAATACGGCATCACCGTCGGGAGTGACCCTCACACCCATATCTACAAGAGCCCCGCAGGGCACATCGGTAACGGTAAACACAAACGGAATATCCTCCGGCGAGCCCTCGGCAGGGGTACGGACTATTGTCATATTGAACTTAATTGTATAGAGCCCGTCGTCCTGCTTTGAGATTTCAAGGGTGTTGACCCCTTCTTTTACTGTATATGTGGCATCGCCCCAATTCTCCATACGGTTTTCGCAGCCAGTCATTTGGAAAGTCCCGGCTGCTGCATTGAGGATACCATTATTATAATGGAGGTCAGGGTCATTCTCCGGAACAGCGTGGGTGAACGTGCCGGTAGGCAAATAGCCGTCGCTCTCTGCAGAATAGAGGCTGAAACTCATATATGAGAGGTATCGATCAACACCAGGTGCAGGTGTGCTGAACTGAACGCCCAGGACGGTCTCATAAGCCTTAGTTGTGAAATAGGTATAATACTGACCCCTGGTTTTTGCCTCGTATACCCTCATACCGAAGGAGCCATCGGTTGCCACAAGTTCACCGTTGTATTTATAGAAATGGGTCGAGCCCAGGATATCGATAAATTCTGCAGCGATTGAATAAATGCCGCCTTCTTCGGCAACAGTGACTGTACCGCCCATAATTTCCATATCCTTGCCTACGATATTCACGGTAGTGTAATATTTTTCGTTAAGATCGGTAGACTGCACCGAGAATGTGTTAGGAGCATAGTTGCCCTGCTCGTCCATAGTGTAAGTGCCTGCAGGAACCTTGGTAACATCCTCTATTGCAGGATCCACGTTGAGAGCCAGGGTCACGATACCCTCCTGAGTCTCGAACCTGATGCCGAACTGGGCAAATTCGGTCCAGCCAGCTGCACTGTTATACATATTCTGTTTGTTGCCCAGAAACTCTGCGGTAGCACTGGTAGCTGATGCATACTGGGAAGCCTGCACAACCCTGTAGGTCTGAAGGCTGTTGCCTGCGAATACGGTAAATACACCCACGCGGGCATCAATATCTGCATTCTCTGTGGCGTGAAGCACGATTTTTCCGTCCACGGGAGCTGCCTTGGTCCTGGTGACAGTGAGCCAGTCACCATCCACTATGGCAACCTCAGGAGTCAGGTTGGAGTTGAAATCGACGGTAATGTCCTGCTCGGCGTAGTCGATACCAAGGGCCACGGTGGTGTTGAACACCTCTACCGGAGACTGAACCACTGTGAACACGGTGTTTTTGGAAGTACCGTTGTGAGTAGTGCTCAATGTGACACGGCCGGTACGGGCGTCAAAACCTTCGTTTTTGGCAACTGTCATATTCACAGTGCTGGATCCGGCGCTGCCGGAAGCCTTGTCAAAAGCAATCCAGTCAGCATCGCTGGCAATAATCCAGGCATCTTCTGTGGTGAAGCTCATGGGCTGAACTACGCCGGCATTGGAAGCCTGAATAGAAGTTGCGTTGAGTGTGAGCAGATCCACGATCTTCTCAACCTCTACCGGGACCTCTACCGGGACCTCTACGGTCTTGGTGCAGGCAGCCAATGCTACGACTGCTGCAATAAGAAGTAATGTTTTTTTCATAACTGTTTAAAATAGGTTGTTAGTATAATTATGTTCGTCATTTGGTGTCAAGTGCAGTATCTGCAAGGTGGATCAGGAAGTCCAAACGGCCTCGCACATTGGCATCCGTGGCACGCGAGCGCCCGCTGCGTAGCATTGTGCGAACCTTCTCCAGATGCTGTTTGCAGAGTATATCCAGTTCTTCAAGATAGGCCGTGGGCACCCCGGGCATCGGGGTGAACAAATCTTCCGATGCTTCTCCGGCCACTCCGGTGCGGAGCGGGTCGGCGTGAAGCTCGTAGTTGGCCTTGAGAACAGGAGACGAAGCTATAAGGGCCTGAAACATATAAATAGCCAGACTCTGGTCTTCCTGCGCATCGAGGCGACCGCTAACGGCATTCTTGAACAATTCGTTCTCTAAGTCGGTGAGATATTCGTCGGGGGTATAGTCACTGCCGGCCTCCTTCCAGGCGAAGAAGACATTGTTGATGCGGCTGCGGGCACCCGTCACCGTACTTGAATTTAAAGCGGCCATATCATTTGAGCTGCGTACCGCTCCGGCGGTATGCAGAAGCTCGCGGTCGGCCTCTATCCAATCCCGGTCGCGCCAGCTCGAGAAGATGGTCTTGAGATACTCTTTCTGAGTCTTTTTGTCCACGGGGGTGAATTTGGCGGTCCCGCTGCCCACCGGGTTGGTGGTCACGCCGCCCAGACGGGCTGCAAGCAACTGTATCGCATCGCTGTGGCCCAGCCAGAGCCACTCGTAGAAGAGATATCTCTCTGACGAATTCTCAAGGCGGGGGTCGTTAAGCCACTCCATGGCATTCTTTGCTACATATTTCAAGGTGGACATCCTGGCGGTATATTCCGCCATCGGGTCGTTGCCCAAGTCGCCGCTGCGGGCACGGATGTCGCGGGCCATCATACCACTCCCCTGCTCGGGCAGATAAAGGTATTCCGGATCGCCTTCGTGAGAATCTGCCAGGGCTTTGAGGGCTGCGGCATCTTCACCTTCCGGGAATATTTTGTAAAGCCATTCAATGGCGTATTTATCGTAGGTTCCAATCTGATTGGAGACTGTAGGTACACCGGCACGGCGGTCGCCCGGGCACGCCAGTGTGTTGAACATCGCCCCTTGATCCATTACGGAGGCGGTAATGCCGTGGGTGGCGGTAAAGGCCGGGTCGCGAAGTTGCTCCGGGCTGTAGGCCGCACTGCCGGCCAGATTGTCGGAAAGGCCCAGCACATTGCCAAAGGAGCGCATCACCCCGGCACAAAGAATCTCGCACAACGCCGATTCACTGGGGAAGAGGGTTCTGAATCGTGGGTCGGCCTCGCTTATCTTGAAGGCATACTGACGCCACATCTGGGTTAAATAGCCCTGCGGGACGGTGATGGTAGCACCCAGCACACCGCCGGTGAGGCCGCTGCCCAAAGTGCTGCTGCGCAGCAGATTGACATCGCAGTTAGTAGGAACCACCTTGCAGATGAAGGGATTGTCGGCGCAGAATGCCGAATCGGCGGGATAAGGCACCGCCCTTATCACATCGCCCAGCCCCGCCTGGCGGAAACCGGCGTTCCATGCCTCCAGGCCACGGCGGATAGCGGCGCGGCGGGTAGCGGGGAACAATGTATCTATATAAACAGTTATATGGTCGCCGGGGGCTATATTCCAGCGGATTGCATCGTAGTCGGTTTTGACACCCTTCTCGGAAGAGAATGTGTGATAGCTCTGACGACGCACGCCCACGCGGGGATCTGCATTTCGGACAAGAATCTCCCGGTCGGGTACCAGCGAGAGCATCGTGACAAAGGTTCCGGAGATTCTGGCCTTGCTGCCGTTGCCGGAAACGCTGTTGCGGTTATAGGTTCCGTCATCGCCCTCTATGGTCAGTTCCCTCTTTACTCCCAGATGGCTCCTGCCATAGCGGACAGGAGCGCTTTTGAGGGAAAGTTCGCTCTTTACTGCAGGTTTTATAAGACCTTTGCTGTCGCCGTACAGCAGTGCCTTCACATCTATCACATCCTTGTTGGAAGGATCGAAAAGCCGGGTGGCCTTGACCACCATCGCCGTGGTATCGGCATTGCGCATCTGGATAGGGAAAGCATAGCGGATTGCATCGGCTGCGGCTGCGCGCAGGCTGGCACGCTCCAGCGAGTCTGCCGACTCCGGCAGGCGCTTTGGCTCAAAGAGCACCAGCAGCGAATCGGTACGGCCAATCTGGAATACCTTGGAAGTGGAGACCTGCTGCCCCACCTCAACCCAAGGGTCGGAACTGTCCTTGAGGACAGTGGAAAGTATCAATTTGCGGCCGACCAGGCTGTCGGGAATCTCCAGCCAGACGTCGGTGCCGTCGGTATATAGTTTAAGATAGCCGGTCTCCTTCTTGAGCCCTTTCTTCTTGACGAACTTTTCGTACTGGGTGGGCTTTTTGGCGGTATCGGGGGCCGGTGCGGGTGCGGCGGTACGGTGGGGGCGCCTGCCATATGGCCTCCTGAAGGCCTGAGCAGAAAGATCCTGAGACAGCATCGCCGCCACAAGGGCAATCATCACAATCGCGAATGTTATTCTCCGTCTCATACTGCGCTATTTAAGAGAATATGATATTGTACCCATGAGCAGTTCATAGTGGGCTTTGTCGGTGGCATTAGCTCCCGACTTGGCCGCCTTCATCGCATCGTAGGCCTTCATCAGCTGGCCATACATCACTGCCTGGGTCACGTCGCCCACAGCCATAGTCCAGCGCGGCAACCATTCAAAGCCGCTCACCGGATCGTAGACGAATTCTCCTTCCGAACAGGGGTCGCTGCTGCTGCAAAGACCGCAGACGTGCATTTCGTGGGAATGGTGCTCCGCGGGCTGCGAGGCCGCAATTCTTTGAGCCGACGAGTGCGGAGTCTTGAACTGCCCGCCCTCCATCATGGTTTCTACATACTGTTTCTGCACGAAGCGCTGCTTTTCGGTGAGCCTGCGCCCCTGCTTGGTAGGCTTGAAGGCGAAGTCGAAAATAGCGTCAAACGCGTCGGCAGATGAGTATTCCTTGGTATCCACCCCGTCGCTGCGGCTCGCGCTGAAAGGTGTAGTGAAGATGTACCTCAGCATAGCCTCTTCCAGCGACCTGGAGGGGTGTCCGATCATTGGCAGGCGGCCGATAACAGCCGGGTCGTCCAGCCACTCGGTGTCGTCGAACATCTTCAGTAGATAATCCATGCAGGCGCGCTGCTTCTCGCGCGGCACGTTCACGAAAGGCTTGTTGCCGTCGCCTGCAAGCACTTCGTCGCGGTAGATGCCGCCGACATAGTTGCGCACGTGAAGGAAGTAGCGGAAATACTGGTTCAGTATGGTGCTGTAGAGATCCATCCTGATTTCGTAGTCAGGGTCGGACTCGTCTCTTATCCAGTCCAGATATTTTGGAAGGATATATTTCAGGTTGGATACGCCGTATTTGGAGGAGGCTATAACGTCGTCGCCCAAATCTTCGGTCTGGTTGCGCGGGTCGAAGAACATACCCCCTTCGCCGTTGACCTGCTGCTTGCCGTAGCGGTAGAACGGGGCGACTTTCAGGGAATCGGTAATCCAGCCGGTAGTGATGCGCGCCTCGTCTTCAAAAGAGGCGGCATCGAACACGGGGGTATAGCCCCAGCGGATGGCCCAATAATCATTTACGCCGAACAGCGGCGGAGTGAGTTTCACGCCCCGCTGCAAATCGCCAGGCTGCGCCACATAGTTGAAGCGGGCGTAGTCCATAATCGAAGTGGTGGTGCCGTTCTTCTGGGTGAATTCAGCATCGCGAAGCATCTCGGTGGGAATCACGTAAGAGGCGCTCATATTGTGCATAAGGCCCAGCGTGTGCCCCACTTCGTGGCGGATGACATACATCAGGGCGTCGCCCAGCTTCTCGCGGGGGATGTCGGCGGTGCGCACGTCGCTGTCGGTCTGGGCGGTCTGGGCAAACATCCAGTTGGATATGAGCTTGATGACATCGTGATAGACATATACCGAAGCGTTAATAATCTCGCCGCTGCGGGGGTCGACCCAGGAGGGACCCATGGCATTCTTGATGCCGATGGGGGCATAGCGGATGCAGCTGTAGCGGATGTTGTCGGGGTCAAAGGTAGGGTCGTCTTCGGGGAACGGGAGTGCCCGGACGGCGTTCTTGAAGCCGATATTCTCGAACACCACGTTCCACGCCTCCACGGCTTGGGTGACATAGGGTTTCCACCACTCGGGGAAGTCGCTGTCGATATAGAAGGTGATAGGCTTCACGGGCTCCACCTTCTCACCGCGGCGATATGCCAGCGTATCGGACGGCTCCAGCCGCCACCGGTTCACGAAATACTCATCCCGCGACCCTTCGCTGCCGCTCCCCATCCGGTTGCGGCCGGTAAAGAAGAAATTGATGCGGGGGTCGGCCTTGCGGGGATGATATATCTCCTCTGGCAGGAGCAATATAGAGCGGGTCACCAGCGCGGTAAAGGCCTTGTCCTTCACCAATTCCTTGCCGGTATAGGCATTGGAGAGAGAGTATGTATAGCTCATACTGCTGGTCACCGAAAGGTTGTCGCTGAAAGATTTCACGCCCTCGATATAAGAGAGGTCCTTCTTGTAGTTCTGGCTGCGCTTATAAGCGGAGTAGTTATTCAGATTCAGCAGCGGCCGCATCTGCTCGTCGTCGCCCAGGAACCAGTCGGTGACATCTATCACCGAATAACCCTCCGGCGAAGTGGCGGCAATCTTGAATTTGTGCGTCACGGCACCTATATTGCTCTTTGACAGGGCCCGGGTGATGTTGGCCTCGGGCGAAGCGATATCAAAGTTGACGCTGCGCACCAGGATACAGCTGTCGGCCATAGTAAAGGCAAAAGGTATCAGGTCGTCCTTGCTGCCCACCACGCCGTTAGCATTGTCGCTGGTAGCCTTCACGGTGGAACCCATTATGAAAGTGCGCCCCAGCAGACTGTCGGGAATCTCAAAATAGACCTTGCCTTTAGTGAAATGCACGTTCAGAAGCCCCCGCACAAGGCTGTCGCCCTTGTCAAAGAGCTTTTCGTATTTCGGATTCTTCTTGGCGGTGGTATCCGCCTTGGCTTCGGCCGCGGCCTTTTTCTTGCCGAAAGGCCAGATAGTGGCCGATGCGGGAGATGGCGCGCAAAGGAACATTATCAATGCAGCTGCAATAAGGAATATGTTGGATCTCTTCATAAGTTTCTATCTGAATGTCGGGCAGAGGGCGGTTATTTCGCCGAATCCGCCGTAGGTACCGTTGTTCTTGGAGGTGAATAGGCCGGTGGATACGTTGAAGGGACGCAGGTAAATCTTGCCCTCGCCGGTCTTGTCGTTGTATGTGGTGATAATCATCTGCAGGCGGTGGGTATCCAGGGGGAATGCATAGTCGCCAGGGAATATCTGGCGCGTGCCGTACCAGGCCTGCTTGTATTGCCGGATGGAGGTTATCTTTTCGTCCGGCGAATCGGGAGTCCAGTTGACCTTGCGGTTGCTGACGCGGCCGGCGGCAAGAATGGTTACATATAACGATTCCGGCGTGGTGTAATACATCAGGTCGCAGTTGTCGCAGAAAGCCACGTCCACAATCTTGTCCATATCGGCCCCTTCCAACAGAAAAACCTCAACAGAAGGGGTGAGATTAAGAGTGTTGAGCATACAGGCCCTGTAAACTCCGGAAGGGTCTTTTAGCAAGAAGCCCAGAATCTGGTTGCGGGAGCATCCGCTCCCCAGACATACACACCCTTGGGACTGGAAGCCCAGCTCGCAACTGAGCACCTGGAAAGCCGCCTGGGTCAGGTTCCAGCCGGTGATTGTGTAGAAATTGCCGTCCGCCTCGTCAAACACAGCCATATTGCCCCCATTCTGCAGGGGGCCATAGGCCACATTATTCGGACGGAATATGTCATCGGGGTTAACTCCGAAACTCAGTTTGGAATACTGGCGGTCTATGTGGCACATCATACCGTATGCCCTGCCGCCGATAATCGCCGCATTGGAATATGCGGCAAAGTTGAAGATGGCGGTGGTGGCGAAATCTTCCTGATAGTTGGAGTAGAACAGCGACGCATCAGACTCTGTCAAAACGAAAGTCAGCTGGTCCAGAGCGTGGATATGTGAATCGGTCCCCACAAGGAAACGGGTTTCGCCCCATACTCCCGCGCCGCCGGCATCGGTATCGGTCATATCGCACACTACATTGACCCTCTCTTCAAGAGTATAGCCATTGGCCAGCGAGAACAGGTTTCTGGTATAGACCGGTTCGTCGGAGGCAAAGCCGTAGGTGACATATTTGTTGGCGAGAAGGTCAAACTCGCTGCTGGCCCCGCCGTCGCGGGTATGCGCCACCAGCAGACCTTCGCCCAGTGAACTGGCCACATAAAGCTTGCACGGAGCTATCTTCTTAAGGCCGGTGGTGAGGTCTGTCACGTCCAGGCGGATGATATACGGTTCGCTGGCAGGCCTGTTGGAAACCTTATAATCCAGAACGGTACCCTCGCCCAATTCTATACGGTCTTCCGACTGGTTTGCTTTAAGGTCAATGGACCACTCGCACTTAAAGTCGGACATCGTGCGCCCTTCTTGTGAGACCGTAGCCTCTATATGGATATCCTGCCCGTATAGCACGTACATAGTGGAATCGACCCCCTCTATCACAATATCCGGTATCACGTGGTCGGCCTCTGTGCTAAGGTCGGCAAAGCACGAGACCACCAGCAGCGGGAATAGCAATATGATTAATATTCTTTTCATTATGTTACAGCACATTCAATGTTTCGTAGATGGTTGGGATAATATCCGGTTTTTCTCCTTCACCGCGGGCAGTGGAATAATTACGATACGATTCATAATCGTCGCTGTGACGCAGGGGATTGGAAGGGTTGGCGGCATCAGTCTTCCTGACCCATTCGCGGAATTCACGTGTGGCGGAATACCACCAGGTGGGCAATTTGTAGGTCAGCGCAGGATTCTCTTTGGCTGGGGTCTGCCTGTCCACGAAGGTCTCTATCTCTTCGCCAAAATAACTGACCATGAGGCGGTGCAGCTCCTTGCTGTAGCCGTGGCAGAAATAGAGATACCACCCGCGCCATACGTCGGGCTGGGGACGGGTATATTCTTCTGACCAGGCGATGTCAGCTACGGAATATTTGGGCGGTCCGGCCCTGAAATACTCGTTGGGGACAATCTTGAGCTTCATATCCTGACGCTCCACCCCCTGAGGGAGGTGATTCACCCTCAATTTGACAAAACCCCTCACCGCACCTGCCTTGATAACAGAAGAGAGGATGGTGAAGTCCCTCCCCAGAACGGCAGTGGAATCTATCGCCTCAACCGCAAACTCCCTGTCGTAGTCGGCACAATATCCCACAAGGTCCACCGCCACATCAATGTCCCTGAAGTCTTCAGTCATACCCTTGAAAGAGTACGTATTGGTGCGGCCGACGAATACCACCGCACTGTCTTCAGGCCTGAAGGTCTTTATATCATCCTTCTCGCAAGAAGCCAGGCACAGGGCCGTCAATGCTACGATTGCAATATTTAAGTATTTCTTCATAAAAGAACCTCCCGTATTATTGTTCCTGAATCCTACCGTATGTGGTCTCTGCAACCGGATAGGGATACATAATAGTTGCTTTACCGATAAAGGCGCTCATATTTATCACCTGACTGTTGGGTGCAATAAAAGATCTGTCATACTCGCCGATAATTCGTTTCACCGCATATAAGAACTGCCCTTCGGCCAAAAGCTCAGTCAGGTACTCACGGAGTATGACAGACGCTATTTGTTGGTCACGGCCAAAATATGACTGCTCCGGCACAATAATTGGCATCACCTCTGCAATGGGAGTCGAAACCCCCCTGTGATGCCGCACCTCATCCACAAAAGCCAAGGCGCCGTCGTAGTCAAAGGCGTGCAGTGCGGCCTCGGCTTGAATCAGATACATTTCGGGCAGCTTTATCATGGGCATCCGCCCGCGGAACGCCTCCAGATAACCGTTTGAACTGTAGAACTTGTACATCTGATAACCGCTGGTGGTGTATTTCAGAAGGCCGGCCGGTCCGCGTACATCTTCGTGCAGGAAGTCGGCTTCAATATCGGTTCCCCAGGATGAGAAATCCATGAACAAATTCCCGACAGCAGTTTCATCAACCAACACTGCATTCGAGGTCAAGTCAGGGAAGTGATATACGGAAAGATTGCTGTACAGGTTTGTTATTTCCAGCGAGAACAGGTGCTCGCAAGAGAAGGTCCAGTCACGATAGTCATATTGTGTCTGCTGCTGGAATGCGCTCACGTCGATCCATTTCACCAGACCTTTGCCAAGGGCGTTGGCGGTCACATCGGCGGCCATCTGCCCCGCACTCACATAGTCCCGCCGCCAGAGATACACCCGCGCCAGCAGCGCCTCCACGGCATAGTAGTTGAGCCGTTTGGCACGGTCGTTCCAGAAACCGTCGGCATTGATAGTCGACTCAAAGTCGTCGCGGACTGCCCCGCGCACCGGGTCATCCTTGAGGCACTCCAAAGCATCGGTGATGTCTTTCACCAGCAGTTCTGCCGTCTGGGCATAAGTTTTCTGGGGGGTCGGTTCGCTGCTGTACTGCGTCACGTAAGGCACCGTTACCTTGCTGGCATTCTCGCCGACCCAACTGTCCAGACCGAACATACGCATAAGGTCAAAATGGACATAGGCACGCGCCGCCAGCAGTTCGCCTTTAATCAGATTGTATTCCAGTTCGTCAGGAACGACGTCCCTGCGTCGTTCCAGTTCGAACAGAGTCTTGTTGATATTTGCGATTATGGAATACCCACCGGCCCACATATCCTCAATATAAGGCTCTATGGTAGCGGCGCCGAAAAGATTCTGCTGAAGACCTTTTATGAACGATGCATTGTGCGTTGCATACGGGCAGCACACAATATCATTAACCAGAAACGTATAGTTTGCACCGTAGGCGGCCGGCTGCCCCATCTTAAGGTAAACGCCAATCAAGGCTTCGTGAAAGCCGTTTCGGGTAGAGAACAGCTTTTCATCGGCAATCTGTGACGAAGAAGTCGCCTCCAGCCACTTTTCGCACGAGGCCGTAGCCGGCAGCAACATCACCGTAAAAAGTATTAATCTTATTATTGACTTTTTCATAGATACCTGCGATTAGAAAGTGGCTGTGAGTGAAAATGAGAACGAACGGGCATAAGGATATGACGTTCCGCGCTCTATCTGGATTGAAGAGAATGTATATAGGTCGTTGGTATAGAGGGTGGCGCGCAGGCGGTCCATCCTGAGTTTCTGGAGAACCGCTTGCGGGAACTCGTAATAAACCGATACCGTGGCTATGTTAAGCACATTGTTTTTCTGAATGAAACGGGATGTCGCACGGGTCATGGCATCCATAAAGCCGTCCTCTTCGTTGTTGTTGCGGGAATCAAGTCCCCTGTACGGAGCGTTCTGCCCTTGCTTGAACCACCTTCCCTCAAAAATCCGCCTGTCAACATTGTAGCTCATATCTACATTTTCCACCTTGTTGAGCAGGGTTGTATTATACCGTTTGCCGCCACCGTAATAGGTCATAACTATGTTGACGCCTATCGACGCTATCTCGCCGTTTATGCCGAAGTTGCCGTTGTACACCGGGTCCGAAGAGCCGAAGTTCTTAAGATCCTTGGAGTCCCAGGAGGTGGTCATATTGCCGTCTCGGTCTATAAAAACCTCATGACCATTTTTGGAATCTATGCCCAGCGACTCCACCGCCCATATCGAGTGAAGCGGCATACCGTTGTAGTACTGCACCACGGGGAGGGGCGAATTTAGCGCCTCGGCCGCCGCTGCCTGCTGCTTGTTGTAGGCTTCCAGCGCCTCGGATATCTGCAGGATGCGGTTGTCGTTGAAGGCGACCTTGCCGAATAGGCTCAGGTAAGAAGAACCCGTCTGGAACAGGATGTAGCTAAGGCTCGCCTCCACGCCGCGGTTTCTGACCTTGCCCATATTGTCCACCACGGTAGAGAAACCGGTACTGGGCACTATCGACCGGTTGAACACCAGGTTGCGGGTGTCGGCTATATAGGCGTCCAGCACTGCATTGATCCGCTTTGTGCGGAAATCGACGCCGACATTGTAGTCCATCTTCTCTTCCCACTGCAGGTCGGGGTTCTCCATATTCTTGAGCACCGCCCCTGTAAAGCCGTTGTAATAGTTGCTGTTGTAGTAGGAATAAACCGGCAGGGAGATGTTGTTGGCATAGTTCTGGTTGCCCGAGGATCCCACGGAAGCACGAATTTTAAGGGTTTTGAGCCAGTCTTTGGCTCCTTCCATAAAGGCCTCGTTGTGCAGGTTCCAGGCGACGCCGGCACTCCAGAAGATACCCCAGCGGCGGTTGCTTCCGAACACGCTGGAGGCGCTGGTCTTTATGGTGGCATCCATCATATAGCGGTTGTCGAAGGAATATCCGGCCGTGAGCAGGGCGCCCAGGTTGCGGTTGATGCCGTCGCCGCCGGTGGGGGAACTGCCTGTCTCATAAGTCCTCGCCAGGGCGTAATTTTTCATATAGCTGTTGGGGAAGCCGTACGCCGTGTTGGTCACCTCGTCGTAATGCATCTCAGAGATATTGTACTGCGCGGTGGCAAACACATAGTGCCTGTCGGCAAAGGTACGGTTGAACTGAGCGCTGGCATCGGCAGAGTAGTTGATATAATTGCCGGTCGTAAGGGTATAGGAACCCCTGTTGATATATTCCTCTGCCGAAAGCGCGTTACCGTATTTGTTTACGAAATCGGTGTGCTCCGCAGGCAGGAATCTGTCGTACTGCGTCTTTTTGGTGTCGATGCCCATCCTGGCCACAAGTTTTAGCGACTGGGCCAGATGATACTCCACATAGAAGTTGTCGGTAAAATCGAGATACTGCGATGTGTCGGAAGTGCCTATGAACGCATTCCACATAGGGTTTGTAACCTGCGGTTCAATATACTCTCCCACATAGCCCTTGTAAAGGAATTTCTTTACGTTGCCGTTCTCGTCGTACGGAGTGAAATAGGGATTGCAGGCCGCATATTCGCTGAAACTGCCCCAGGGCGATTCGGTACCGTTCATAGAGGTGATGCTCATAATGTTGCGGAACACCCAGTTTCCGGCACGGTAAGAGACATTCGCATCGCCCGAAATAATGTCGCGCTTGGACCCTTTCATAGCGCCCTGGACATCGTTGTAAGAGAATGTCAGGAAAGTCTTCAGATCCTTGCCCCCCATCTCCACGCCCAGGGAGTGCTTGTGGCCGAAGCCGATTCTCACCGGCTTGCTGAGCCAGTAGGTGCTCTCCCCCTCCAAAGCCCGCTTGAGGCGTTGGTTGTACATATTCTGCTTCACGACGGTAGAGTAGCTTCCTCCATGTGTATCATCAAAGTACTTCTTCCCTTCCCTGTCCTCTACCATCAATTTTTCATATGCGTTGCAGAGGTTGTAACTGGAAAGGTCGGGGGCCTCTACAGTGACGCTGCCGGTGTAGGTCACCAGCGTGCGGTCGCTGCCAAGCGCCTTGGTCTCAATCACTATCACGCCGTTGGCGCCTTTGGAACCGTAAATCGCCTTGGCGGAGGCATCCTTTAAGATGGTGATGCTCTGCACGCGGTTCATATCCATATCGGTGATCTTCTCGATATTGGTCTCGAAGCCGTCCAGGATGAACAGCGGCATATTGGCTGCCGTCACAAAGTTGCTCTTGAGGCTCGTGGTCTCCATAGTGAGGGCCGAGGCGCCGCGAAGCTGCATCTGGGCCATAACATTGGGGTTGGAGCCCGCCTCCAGGTTTTCCAGAATCAGCAGCGAGGGGTCAATACGCTTCAAGCTCTCCACGATGTTGGCATTGCCCACGCGGGTCAGTTCTTCAGAAGAGATGGTCTGCACCGCACCGGTGAAGGACTCCTTCTTGCGGGTAAAGATACCGGTCACGACCGATTCTTCTATCGCCTCGTGGTCTTCTTTGAGAACCACCTTCTGAACCTTTGATACCGAAACCTCGCGGGTCTCATAGCCGATGGCCTGGAACACCAGCACCGATTCCTTTGAATTGACCTTAAGTTCAAAGGAACCGTCTTCGTGGGTCTGGGTGCCGGCTCCGGTCCGGCTGCGGGGATAAACGAACACTCCGGGGATCGGAACACCCGCCTCGTCCACCACTTTTCCGGTTACTGTGGTTAGGACTTTTAAGTCCCCTGCCGTTTGCGCTTGCAAATTGAAAGCGGACAGGCAGAGAACAATTATAAACAGTAATATGGTTGGCTTATCTCTCATATTTTCAAGCACATAAATCGTTCAAAGTTATAAAAATAATTGTTATTTCGATGGGTTTCGGCTATATTTGTGTTCCAAATTTTATAAGAATGAAAAAATCTCATGCTCTTTGCTTTGTGCTCACTATGATTGTTCTGGCGGCCGGATGCACCTCAAACGGCTATGTAAATTCCTTCAAGACAGACGGCGGCGTCAGTTCGCAACCAGCCATGGACGAGATTTCCTGGAGCGGATACACCAACTGGTGGAACAGCGTCTATTCGCAGCAGTTGCGCAGCGGCAACCTCAACAAGGTGAATGTGCCCGACGCGGCAAAGATGCTGGAGCAGAGGCGGCTGGACCTGGCCGAGGTGCTGGGGATCCCGGGCCTGCAGATGCAGGAGGGTTTCCTGCGCGGCCTGTTCGGCGGGCCATACGAAACTGTGGTGAATCCATCTGCAAACGACATAAAGAATGCTTTCAAGCAGTCCGGCAGCGTGCTGGCCTTCGTGGAGAGGGATTCCGATCTGGGCGGGGACCTGGCCGGAAAAGTGCCTGAGGTAAAGCCGGTGGCGCCATCCTATCAGCTTCGCGGGAACCGTGACAGGCTGGACGCGTTCGTGCTGCACAAGGGCGGCAAGAGACTCTATGCCGTTGTCGGTTCTGAGGCCGGCCTGGCACGTCTGCAGGAACTCATTTCACAGGCGCAGGGCGTGGTGGACGAGTTCGATTTGAAGCGCGGCTGGTTCGGCTTGCAAAACGACATCCGCACCGTGACCTGCAGCCCCGAAACTCCCATCGAAACCATGGCGGCGGGTATGAACGAGGGCAACAGCTGGTTCGTGTTCAGCGGCGAATACGAGAGACTGGTAAAAGATGAGCTGGAGCGCTGGATTTCCGAATCGGGGTCCGGCGTAGAGGCGGCCGTGGGCACCCATTCGCTGTATGACTGCAGCAACTGGGACGGCTTCCAGGAGCAGCTTCTGAAGGACAATCAGTACGAATATGCAAAGGAGCGCGATACGCGCGGCGGCTACCTGTTCCGTCCGATTCAGGAGTGGGGCGACTACGCCGGCACCGGGATAGAAATGTACGACGGCTACTTTGCCTCCACCGGCAACAAGGAGATTGTGGACACCTGCGGCATTCCGTTCGTGATAACCACGGGCAACATTGCCGACGGCGGCTGCAATTCCATGGTGCTCTTTACCCCAAAGGGCGAACCGTTCAGCCGCCCGGCAATGTGGAAGGCCATCAAGGAGCGCCGCGAGGTGGCCATCGAAGCCACCAACGAAGAACTGACTGTGATGGGTGACGCCCGCTGGCGCGAGACCATCCAGCTGCTTATGATAGAGCGCGGATTCATAGAGAATTACTTTGGCGACCAGGTGGGCATAGTTGGCCGTGTAGAAGGCACTACGCTGCGGGTCGTCCTCCGCAACTGGGGCAGCGAGGCCGTGCGCGGCAGTTTTGCCGTGACGCTTCCGCCAACCGTTTCCCTGGCCGGAAGCGTACCGGGGCGCATCAGCATCCCCGCCGGCGGTGTCAGGGAGATTTCCGTCGACCTCAATCCTTCTGTAGAAGCGATGGGACGCCGCAGCGCCATAACCATCGGTTTTGACTGGGGGTCATCGTCCAAAAAGGTGCTGGCGGAGATGGATATGCCGCAGGGTGTATCCACCCACAAGTTGCTCTACGGCAGCACATCCCGCTGCGCTTTCCCGGTATCGGTCTACAATTTTACCAACGACAGGAATGTCGCCGTAAAGGTCTCCGTGGCAAGCGGCGATGCCGTGGTGTATGAGGCGGAGCGGTCGGTGCAGCTGGCAAAGGCGGCCGCCGACACTCTCTGCTTTGACCTGCAGCTGCCTGCCGGCGGATATACCGTGACCACTTCTGCTATGGGCAGTTCGGCCGTGACGCAGCTGGGCATCGGCGAATGCGAAAAGGCCGTATCGCTGCGGCGCGAGGATGTGAACGGCGACGGCATCGACGAAATAATCATGGAGAACAGCCGCGTGCGGGTAATGCTGCTGGCCATTGGCGCGCGCGTGATAGAATACTACGTGAAGGACAAAGACGACAACGTATTTTTCAAGAACTGGCCCAACGAGCCCTACGACCCGGAGCGCCCCTACCGCAAGCGCAATTTCTGGCCGTTCGGCGGTTTCGAGGATTTCCTGGGGCAGGCCTCCGTGGAGACTCACGAAGTTTATGATACTGAGGTGGTTTGCGACGGCGGCGAGTATGCCGAGGTGCGTATGAAGGCCGACTACTGGGGCAATACCATAGAGAAGACCTTTACGCTGTACGGCGACACCCCCCTGCTGGGCATCCGCTTTGCGCTGGATATGGTAAATCCCGAATTCAACGTGCTAGGCCCGCAGCCGATTCTGGAGGTGGGTGCTGCGCATGACGTACAGGACCGCATAATTGTGCCCGAGGCGGAGGGCTACAGCGACTACAGGGTGGACATGGCCGACTACTGGGGCAAGTTCCTCTTCCCCGTGGAAGGCTGGAATGCCGACTACGACACCGTAGAAAATATTTATTTCATGGGGGCGTTCCCCGTGGACCAGCCCTTCACTCTGCACATGTGGCACAACCATCCGCGCAACCGCGACACCCGTTTCTATTATTGCGAGCTGCAGCCGTGGATGGAGATTTTCCGAAACAATACGACCTATTTCTCCTATTACATGTGGGCAGCGGGCGGCCCGTGGGAAGAGGGTCTTGAGGCTCTGCGCGAGCGCAATCTTATCACCGTAAAACAATAAATATCAGCATACTATGAAATTCTCATCCTTTTTCTTCGCGGCGGCTGCGGCGCTGGTTTTGGGCGCTTGCACAGGCAACTCCCCCGCCCCCGCCGAACAACCCGACACAGAGGCTATGAAAAACAAGGTCTATTCCATCTCGATGAACAAGATTTGCAAGGAGTGGGACGGCCAGTGGCAGGGCATGGCGGTGGCCAGCGACGGCAACTGCTACTTTGGAAGCTCTACCCACGCCAAGAGCCACGGCGCCGGGTTCCACAAGTTTGACCCGCGCACCTACAGGCACACCATGATTGTGGAGGATATGACCTACCTGTGCGGCGAGCAGGACCTCCCGTTCCAGCAGGGCAAGATCCACAGTCCCATTGTTGAGTGCGACGGCTGGCTCTATTTCTGCACCCACCTGTCCAACTACTGGAAGGAGGGCATCGAGGCCTACCCCGGTGCCCACGTATTCGGCTATGAGATGGCTACCGGCGAGTTCCGCGACTTCGGCATTGTAAAGGAGCGCTATTCAATTTATTCCGCCATCGGAGTGGATCCGGTTTTGAAGAAACTGTACGTGTTCAGCGTGCCTTTCGTGCCGGAGCTATATAAAAACGACGGCTGCCACCTGATGAGCATCGACATTGCCACCGGCGAGAAGAAGGACTGCGGCAAGGTGGTGGACGGCCGCCTGGGCGCCTCGTTCTGGTTCTTCGTGGACAAGGACAGCAACCTGTGGTTTACCCTCTGGAAGAGGAATTACTCTTACGAGAACGATTTCGGCAACCTGTACTGCTACAATCCTGAGGCTGACAGCATCAAGATTTACGACAATGTGCTGCCCAAGGGCCAGCTGATAGACGGCACTCCAGTTTCGGAAGCCCGCAACGAGCAGCGCGCCTGGACCTGGCTGAGCCCGTTCCCCGGCCGCGACAAGTGCTACTTTATCCAGGGCACCCTGGGCGGCGGCGACGAGCGCCTGTGGATTTTCGA
>JAEEGH010004040.1_pt1 | contig 37923 bp, 42 predicted proteins | sample 9134181 | NCBI WGS metagenome assembly JAEEGH01 (sample SAMN16246544, study PRJNA631951) | gut metagenome | biome: gut microbiome; feature: rumen; material: DP-attached | host: Bos | place: Iran: Karaj | collected 2018-10 | reverse complement strand
TACCGTTCTTTATCTTCGTGTGAATGCGGTAGCACTGCTTTATCAGGTAGTTGACGCTGTTGGAAAGGTTCTTCACTTTATAGCAGTAATCGTCTATCTCGTGAAGAAGCTTCTTATTGTTATGTTTGTTTATTCTGTGTTCTTCCGAGAGTATCATGTTACATACCCCTTATCTCTAAGTGACGAATGAAAGCGGTTGTCTCGCCGATATATCGCTGTTATGTATTGTTACTTCCTTCAAAGCATCTAGTATCTTATGTCGCCAGTAAAATACAGTGGTAACCGAGACAGAACATTCTTCTGCTGTTTCTTTGTGATTCTTTATCTAACAAGAACTACAAATACTGAGTACAATCTTTACACTTCCGTTCTTAACGACATAAGAGCCTTCGCAATAGATACATGCATTACCATCGGCAAAACGTGTTTCAATAAGGAAGCCCTTTAAATTGTCATCATGTGCATTTACATTGTTGGAAAGGGGCGTTTAAAACACAATATGATCAGTGAAGGATAATTTCTTATATGCAGCAAAGATTTCATTCAATTCTGAAATCTTTCGGGCTCCCCAAACAACAAACAAATGTTCTGTGCATATGATAGAACTAGATCGATTATTTGTCAACTATGAAGTATAAAAGAGTATCGTAATATGGAAAGCTTTTCGAGAAATTTGCGAAAAAAGTGAAACCAACGGAACCAAAACTGCACTTATATAGGTGAACGGCCGTTCAGAATAACTTTGAGGTGAGACTTGTGAACGAAGCAAAAGCGCTTAATTTACTTAAGTCAGGGGATCAGGAAGCCCTGGAATGGTTTATAGACCGTTACAGTGCTTATGTGGGAACCGTAGTAAGCAATATCCTTAAGGACTCCATGAGTCATGAGGATATCGAAGAAGTCACGGCGGATGTTTTCGTGACCTTATGGAGCTCTGCGGCAAATCTATATCCTCTGAACATTAAAGGGTATTTGAGCCGCGTGGCAAGGAGCCTTTCCATGCAGAAATTGCGGGACAAGGTATCGGAGCTTCCTTTGGATGAGGACATTCTTATCTTAGATGATGATACGGAGTTCGAGAGAGTCGCAAAAGAAGATCAGGATCTGGCGGTCAGGAAAGCGGTTTATTCCATGACGCAGCCGGACAAAGAGATCTTCTTACGGTTCTACTATTACTGCCAGAGTGTATCGGAGATCGCAAAACAAATGCAGATGAATCCATCCACGGTCAAGACCAAGCTTAAACGCGGACGCGAAAGATTACGTCATATCCTCAACGAATATAAAGGAGGCGATACAGATGAAAGTCAATATATATGATCTGATGGAAAACTTTGAAGACTCTTCTGTCCGGATGGAAGAAAATTCCGTCGTCTCCTCTGAAAGGATAAAGGAGTTGACGAGAATGAAGATTCAAAACGCATCAAATAAAAAGAGAAGTTCAAAAAAGACCATACTTACAGTAGGCATTGCTGTCGCAGTCGTTGCAGCATTGGGAGCCACCGCATTTGCAGCAATTAACGGCGGCCTGGCAAACTTATCCTTCGGAAAGAGTTCCTGGGGTCCTTCGATAGAAGAAGACATCAAGAATTCAGTACCTCAGCGCGAGTTCGTTTCCTCTCAGGGATATCCCGATTCTCCCGAGTACCAGGCGACCAAAGAATGGATCGCATTCGATGACAGTTACGACAGGGAATTTAAGATCCTCGATGCTTTCGATGCGGAAACAAAGCGCACAGGCACAGACCCGTTTGCGGAAAAGTACGGTGATTACGGCGTTTATTCTCAGGAGATGGCTGACAAGATCGACGAGATATGCGCCAAGTACAAACTTAAGCTTCACACCGGATGTGACGATGCCGACGAGAAGATCCTTGAAGAGAAGTTCGGTGTCGATCTCTTCGCTGACGGCGTCGAGGGCGGCGGATACCAGTACGTTGACGGAACATTCCAGCTGGACTCATCGTATAACGGAATCCATTTCCAGATCAGAAGATGTATGAAAGGCTATTTTGATACCGTATATCTCAATGCCGGCAGCATCGAAAAGTACGAGCAGTGGACATACACGACCAAGAGCGGCGTAACGGTCAATATTGCATACAATCCTACTGACAACGGGTTCTGCAAAGCGATCATCTCCGCAAATCTCGAGAACAGCTTTGTATCGATCAACGTCCTCCCCTGGGACGACGACGGCGAACTCAGATCCATATCAAAAGAAGACATCGAGAACCTGACCGAACAGTTCCATTTCGAGAACATGTAAGACGGGGAGCATGGAATAGAGCACCAATTAGCGGGTCACCTCAAGCGAGGCGGCCCGCTTGTGTATTGGTGGGGTGCGCGGGCTAGGCGCCAAGGTGGACAAACTCCAGGCAAAACATCCGGCGCCGCCCGGGATTCCGCCTGGAATTCGGTGCAACTCATACCAACGGTAGGAAAAATAAAATCCAATTAGTATTAGTAATCAGTTCAAATCGAAGCTCCCATCCGCTATCATATGGTCAAAGGACAAAGCTCGAAAGACAGCAGACAGGGGAGATCAACATGGATATTAAACTTGCAGGAAACTTGAAGAGAATGAGGAAGGAGCGCTCGCTCACGCAGGAGGCGCTGGCCGATGCTTTGGGCGTTACGGCTGGTGCGGTCTATAAGTGGGAGGCGGGGCTCTCGTCGCCGGAACTGGAGATGCTGGTCAGGATCGCGGATCTTTTCGACACCTCCGTGGATAACTTATTAGGTTATGAGATGGCAGAGAACCGCAAGCGCTCCATAACGGATCAGATCTACGGGTATATCGTCTCAAAGGACAGGGCCGGGCTGGAGTTTGCAGAGAAGGCGCTGACCAAATACCCGAACGATTTTAGCGTGCTCGTGGCGTCGGCGAAGATATATCTGACGTTCGGTATGGAAGAGCGTAATAACGGGTGGATGAGACGTGCGATCGAGCTTTTCGAGAAAGCATTAGGAATAGTGCCGCACGATATAAATCCCAAATACGGCAAACTCGCGATAATAGGCGACATTGCGCTCCTGAATTTCCTTGTCAACGACAGGGACAAGGCTCTGGAAATGATGAAGAAGAACAACGAGGCGGGAGTCTTCAATTCCAAGATCGGTTGGCTTACGGCTCTTAAAGGGGAGACGGACAATGCATGCCTGAACCAGCTGGCGACTGCTTTCTGGGACAGTATCGCCGATATTAACAACACCTCCATGGGTCTTTTATATTACTACTGCAACCGCCATGACTGGGAGCGCGCAAAAACCGTCGCGAGATGGAGCATAGACACTCTGAAAAGTCTCAGGAAGAACGACGAACCGTGCTTCTTTGATAAGACAAATGCCGCTTTTATGATCTCGGAAAGCTATGCGTATTTCATGACCGGCGACAAGGCCCATGCCAAAGAACTTATTGATGAAGCCAAAAGGATTGCGGAGTACTTTGACGCCGCGCCTGACGATAATGCGGATATCATTAAGCTGTTCGACATCTCGTACGAGACGAGCACTTTTACGATGCTCGGAAGGACCGGCAATGAAACTATCCATACGGTTCTTGATCTGATAGGCGACAAGAAATTCACAGCGTTCGCGAAAAAATAAAAACCTAAAAAAGGAATCAGCCATGAAGACAAAAAACTTATATGTGGAACTGAAGTCTCAGTTCCATAGGGACAACCACGCCAATTATATCCTTTCAGTCGTTGGAGCACTTCTCTCCGGCATGATGTGCATGGGCATATCGTGGATCCTGGGCGAGCTCCTGGATACGGCAGCCGGCAAAGGAAATTACAGCATAATGCAGCTCTTATGGATCTCCTGGGCAGTCGCTGTGTTTTTCCTGTTCGCATCTTTCCTGAACTACTATGCAAAGCCCAGATATGTGAAGAAGGCGATGCAGAATTATAAGGATATGCTCTTCCGCAAGCTCACGGAGAAGAACATCACGTCATTCAGGAACGAGAACACGGCAACTTATCTCTCGGCGCTGACGAATGACTGCACTGCGATAGAAACGAATTATCTGGACAAGGAATTCTGGTTCGTATACAGGGCATCCTCATTCTTCTTTGCGCTCGCTCTCATGATCTTCTATTCGCCTTTGCTGACGGCCGTCGCAATCGGCGTGACGTTCGTTCCGCTTCTTGTATCGCTCCTGTCGGGTAAGAAACTCGCTGTCAGGGAAGTGAAAGTATCAGACGGCAACAAGAGCTTTACAGCTACAAACAGCGACTGCCTTAACGGCTTTTCTGTCGTGAAGACTTTCAGGGCAGAAGGTGCCGTATCAGGTCTGTTCTCCAAGGAGAACGCGAAGCTTGAGACTTCCAAATTCAAAAGGACGAGGCTCCGCATCTTCATCGATACGTTAAGCCAGCTGTCAGGCATGTCCGCACAGCTCACGGTCTTCTTTGTCGGCGCGTATCTCGCACTCTCTGGCAAGGGGCTTTCGGCAGGCAACGTCATGATGTTCGTAAACCTCATGAACTTTGTGGTAGCACCGGTCGCCGAGCTTCCCGGCCTTCTTGCCGGCAGGAAAGCTTCGGATGCCCTGATCAGGAAGGTCTCTGAAGCACTGGAGAAGAGTTCATATACAGGCGGCGATAAAGTACTTTCCACGCTCTCGAAAAGCATCTCCCTCAAGAACGTCTCCTTCTCCTACGAAGAAGGCAAAGAGATCCTTCACGATATATCAGTCGATTTCGAAGCCGGAAAATCCTATGCGATCGTCGGCTCTTCCGGAAGCGGCAAATCCACTCTTCTTAACCTCATCCTGTCCGGCGCATGCGGTGCCGAATACAGCGGAAAGATAAGCTGGGACGATGCTGATCTTAAGGATTCATCGTCGGATTCTCTTTTCGATCAGGTGGCATCGATACAGCAGAACGTGTTCGTGTTCAATTCGTCCATAAAGGACAACATCACGATGTTCAGGGATTTCCCTGAAGATAAGGTGCAGCAGGCGGTGATGCGCGCAAATCTCGGTGAACTTATAAAGGAGCGCGGCGAAGATTATCTCTGCGGAGAGAACGGCAGCGGCTTATCAGGCGGCGAGAAGCAAAGGATCTCCATTGCCAGGAGCCTTCTTAAGGATTCATCTGTCCTCCTGGCTGACGAGATAACTGCGGCGCTTGATTCCCAGACAGCTTACAAGGTCTCTTCCGACATCCTTGATCTTACAGGACTCACGAGGATCGTCGTCACGCACTCGCTCGATGAGAAGCTCATGAAGAGATACGACAAGATCCTCGTGATGAAGAACGGCAGGATCGAAGAGCAGGGGACTTTCGATGAGCTGATGGCAAGGCAGAAATACTTTCACGCGCTGTTTACTGTTGAGGTGTGATCTCAGATCGATAAGCCTGTGTTCCTGCCGGATAAATTGATGTTATAATTCTTCCGTGGGGATGAATTTAAGCGGTTTACGTGCATTTTATTCCGCCTGAATTACCGTATTTCTCATAAGAATGTCCCTCCCGGCGCGAAGAATCCGCATCAGCTATTCGTCTATAGAGCAGATGCGGACAGAAAAGGAGACAGCAAATGACAGACAAGGAACTTGGGCAGATCTACAACGAAGCATACAAGGCGGTGTACTGGACTGCATTCTCACTTCTTAAGAATGAAGCAGATGCAGAAGACATCGTGCAGGATACTTTCGTTGCTCTGATCGAATCCTACGACTCGATCAAGGATAAGAGCAAGGTCACATCCTGGCTCAAAAAGACTGCCGCCAACAAGTGTCTGGACCGTATTAAGCTTTCGAAAACGGACACCATGGACGAAGAGTTCTTTGAAAGTGTCGAAGCAGTTCCGGAAGACTTCCTGCCGGACTCCATTGTCGAATCTGAAGATGCCAGAAAGATCGTCATGAACATCATCAACAATTCGTTGTCTGATGACATCAGAAGAACACTCATCCTGTTCTACTTTGACGACATGAGCATCAAAGAGATCGCCGGAGCACTGGGCGTGCCTGAAGGCACTGTATCACGCCGTCTCAACTTTGCCAGAAACAAGATCAAGAAGGAGGTTGAGAAGTATGAAAAAGATAATGACACGAAGCTCTATGCAATGGCTGTACCGTTCTTAAGCCAGCTCTTTATAAAAGAAGCCGCGCAGGTCGCACTGAAGCCCTTGCCGGCTGCCCTCGCTAATCTGTCCGTATCAGCACAGGCCGCAAAGGCCGGAACACAAGTTGCCAAAGTGGCAATCAAGAAAGGCGCAGATGTTGTTAAGACAAAAGTGCTGATAGGCAGCATTGCCTCCGTGGTTGCAATCGGCGCAACCGCAGGAGTCATCACAGTGGTAGCAAACAATAATCCGAAGCCGACAGAGACTGTTATCACAGAAGAAACCAAAGAAAGAGCCGCTGATGTTCCTATAAGAGAGCTGAAGCAGTATTCCTACGATAATGTGGCCAATGTCACTTATCTGAAAGCTACTCCTGAAGACACCACAGGGCTTTCAGAAGGCCCCAAAGAATACCATTACGGCATGGGAACAATTTATGTGAAGTACAATGGTTCCGATTCATTCGAACCAGGCGTCCTGATCATAACTAATGTGCGTTGCGTTGTTTCCGGAAGAGCAATGCCTGATGATGATAAGCATATCTGGATGATCGATGACGATTGGGCTTTGGGACGTGCAATCGAGCAATTCTGTAAAGATAAAGGAATACCACAAAAGGATCTTGGTCTGATCACAAAAACTAATATCCAGTCGATCACTGATGAGTATTACAGCTCAATAAGATATGTATCAGCGACCACCTGGAATATCCACAGTAAAGATGGAGACGTATATACGTTTGGAAAGGATAAGGTAGAACCATAAATATACTGATTCTTCTTTAGGTCACTATCGCACAGCCCGTTTTTTAGGGGCGAAAATTATATAAAACGGCGTTTTTCTATCGCACAGAGCCTTTTTTCGAGCCCTGTGCGATATTTTTTGCGCGGGCGAAAAAATTTTCGAAAACATAGCGAAGAAATCGCATCCGTTATTCGTCTATAGAGTAGATGCGGATTAACGCATGAATAAAAAAGGCTGATTTAAGGGATCAGATTAAGGAGGAATGAAAATGAAAAAGCTTATCAGTGTAATCCTTGCAGGTGTTATGATGGCAGGTCTTTGCGCGTGCGGCAAGGAAGGTTCCGTTAAGGAAACCGGGGAAAACGCCAAGGAAACAACTAAGGAAACTATTGAATCAGAAACTGAGGAAACCAGCAGTGACCAGACTGAATCTGATAATCCAAACTTGTTAGTGTTAGATGGGTTTTCAGATCAGGAATTATTTGACTTTTGCCATGAAACGATAAACATCGATATCGTTGACGGTGAGTCACCTCAGAGCCTGATTGACAGGCTTCCCGGTGCCAGATACGGCGCAAAGCCCTATTCATGGTCGTATAGGATTGCAGGCATAACGTTCAATTACGGTCCTTCTTTAGATGGAAAGGACTATGACCGTTTAGATGAAGTCCATTTGGGTTTTATATATGATGACAAAGAGGATAAACTCAAGCATCTGGAACCTGATAATAACGTTGTCAGAGACGGAAGTGTTGTAATGTGGTTCTACAGCGGCAGAGGAGAGTCGGTGTATGAATTCTTTAAGTCGAAGTATACAGAAATGTATCCCGGAGCAAAAGTCGAAGACTATAAAAGCGACGACTTCGATGAGTATTCTATTTATGGCGAAAACAACGAAGTAATCCGCATCCGCATGGATCACCTGAGAAACTGTAAAAAAATAACAGTCGGGGAAGGCCAGTTTAGACAGAAATAAGGGCTTAGCCGTAGTTTTTTAAGGGATCAGATTAAGGAGGAATGAACATGAAAAAGTTTATCAGCGTGATCATTGCAGGCATAATGATGGCAGGCGTTTGCTCGTGCGGAATAGTTGATTTAGGAAAGAAAGAGAGAGAAACAACCGCGGAAGAAGTTGAGACTGTAACTGCAACAACTACTGCGGAAGCAGCGAAAGAAACAACCGCTGCTGCAAAGAAGCCTGCAGAATCAACAGAGGCTTTAGTTGAATCAACTGATGCTTCCGGCAAAGAAAGAGCTGACGAAGTCCCTATAAAAGCATTGAAGCCGATTTCTTATGATAATGTATCCAATGTTACTTATCTTAAAGCCACACCTGAAGACACCAAAGATCTTACAGAAGGTCCTAAAGAATACCATTATGGCGTAGGGACGATATATATGAAGTACAGTGGATCCGATACATTCGAATCTGGTGTTCTGATCATATCTGATGTCAGGTGCGTTGTTTCAAGAGTACCAAGTCCTATGGATGATCTGTATTTCTGGACAATCGATGATGATTGGGCTTTCGACCGTGCAATTGATGAGTTCTGTAAAGATAAAGGAATACAGAGAAAGGAACTTGGCCTGATCACGCGCACTAACATCCAGTCAATAACTGATGAGTATTACAGTTCATTAAGATATCAATCGACGAATACTTGGGATCTTCACTACCATGATGGAGATGAATATGAAATTTAATTGAGGTCCGAAGTCCGAGCGGGTCCTCGCGCTATCGCAAACCCCGATTTTTCGAGCAAAAGAGATAGAAAAACGCCATTTTCTGTCTTTTTTGCTCTTTTTTTAGCCATTTGCGATAGTGGTGCAGGGGAGCGATCACATTTGCGATAGTGACGCGCGGAGCTTCTTCAAATTTTTCAAAACAACAGCGAAGAAATCGAATCAGTTATTCGTCTATAGAGTAGATGCGGATTAACGCATGAATAAAAAGGCTGATTTAAGGGATCAGATTAAGGAGGAATAAAAATGAAAAAGCTTATCAGTGTAATCATTGCAGGTGTTATGATGGCAGGTCTTTGCGCTTGCGGCAAGGCAGACTCCGGCAGGAAGGAAAGAGAGACAACGGAGACTGAATTTGAGACTGTAGATGTGACAACGGCTGCGGAAATAACCGTTGACACGGAAGAGTCTGCAGAAGTGACAGAAGGGTCTACTCAGAATTTCGGCTTCTATCCCGGTTCACCCTGGTATACAGATGATATGTCCCCGGAAGAGGTTGCAGACATCGTATATATGGTAATTACGAATATGCCTCAGGTCGGTATGACTTGCGATGAGTATAAGAAGACCTTTGTGAACACGGATTGTTCTGATTTCGCATGGAACGAAAAAACAAATAAATACAATGAGAACGCGGCAAATCAGCGTACCGAGAGCAGGTTCTTCTATGCTTACGACGATGATGTTGATAAGAACAAAGAGTGCATCAGATCTGTTACTTTGTATAGATTGTGGGTAGATGATAATTTCAGGTTTGCAGGCTCAGGCTGCGAATTTGTTACGGACACACATATGACGACTCCCATGTCGATCAAGTTGAGCATTAAATTTGTATCAGAAGAAAGAGCAAAGGCGGTCTTTAACGCGTTTTTAGAGAAATACGGCGAGGAATTAGGTGTTACTAAAACCCAAGATACAGATTGGAACGGAAATAAGTCTGTTACCGCTTATGGCGAATGCTACAAGATCGATAGAAAAACAGGCGAGTACGGTACAGACAAGTATGAGATCGCATACATAAGCTACGACAAGTATGATGGATGGCCGTGGAAAATTGATTTCCAGTACTGCATGAAGAGAAGTTGATATCCCTTATCACCTTTTTGAGAGGGCTGCCTCCTTAAACGGAGACAGCCTTTTCTTATGGATGTTGATCCGCCTGTGATAAACTTAATTAAGTGCCTTGTAAATAGTTACTGTATTTATGGAGTGAGCGGATTTGAAAGTTTATAAAGAACAGACTTGGCAGTTGGAAACAACCGGCAGAGAGGGAGATGCCACTCTGTTCGGAGTAAACATTTTCGATTATGAATGGACCGGCACGGGCAAGAAAGCGAGAATAACGGATCCTTCGGACGGTTCGGTTGCTTTTCTGCCGGTATATGCTGTTGTTATCGACGGCAGGGATTTCCAATTTGCCTATGAAGAGCAAAGTAACTGCGTGTATAATTTTTATGTTTACAGATATTAAGGTTTCAGGCACGAACAGAAAGATTTAACCATTAATACAGGAGAAACCGGCCATGGAAGTGATCAAGTTACCAAAGAAATTCCGTACTGTTTGTGATGAGATCAGGGACGGTTCGTATGAAAGTCTCGAAAAACTGGAGCCTTTTACAGCATTTTCTCACCAGATTGCAGCTGTAAAGGCCGCTGTTGCTTACTTTGACAAGGATTACGATACCGCTGTCGATCTTACCTGTGACATAATGCCTTATTGGGATGAATGGTTTTACGCCAACATTCCGGATGAGTTTATGGCTGCGATGGTTTTCGCCGCAAAAGAATGTGGAAAAGAAGAGCAAGCAAGGAAAGCTCTCACTGAAGAAAGTGACCGTACATTCACCAAAGATGTCGGAAAGTACGGCGAGGGCAAGCACCCAAGATACAAGTATTGCAATCTCATGCTTAAATATCTGGATACCGGCATCATGCCGAAGTCCGATGAATTGAATTATACGGTACCGGCGAACATAAAATCCGTTGATGAGATCATCAGGGACTGCAAGATCAAGGATGGCGACAAAGACAGGCTTTATAAGATGTTGTGCCTTTATGGTTCACCTGAGGATGCGGTTAAGATTTATGAAGCGATCAAAGACGGAAGGCTTTCAGAATATGACCGTGAGGCTGCGATAGTCAGATATCTTTATCTGAAAGAAGACGAGAAGGCTCTTCAGGCAATAGAACGCCTGGCTTCTGACAGGCTGTGGACAGTCGCTTCTTCTGATCAGGTAAGGCCAATGAACTTCTTTACACATCCCATGATGCATAAGTTCCTAAAAGACGATAAAAGTCTCGGCCGCATCAGGAAAGCGTCATTTTTGAGCACTTGGTAAAATAAGGGGAGAAGCTATGAGCCTTAGAACGATAATGATATTTCCGGAATTCGAGAATATGTATGTGATCGATCCTGTCAGGAACAGATACGATCCTTTGGCGAAGCTCGTCAGACCGCATATCACCATCGTGTTCCCGTTTGAGTCAGACATGAGCAATGAGGAGCTGTCCGGTATCCTGGACAGGAGGCTTGCGTCTATAGCGCCGTTTGATATTGAGATGCAGGGTTTTACGAAGCACGGCGGGCCGGACGGAAATTATCTTTTCCTTAACATGACAAAGGGCGCAGAAGAGATCAAGAAGATCCATGAGGAGCTCTATAAGAATGAATTTGCGCCCTTTGACAAGGGCTTTGAATATGTGCCGCACATGACTGTCGGAAAGCTTGAGACGGAGGCGGCGCTGGATGATGCGTTCAGTACGGTCAAGTATAAGCGTGATGTTTTCGCGTGCACGGTAAACAAGATCTCCGTGGAGATGATCGGCGAGCATGAGGAATCGATCATCATACTCGAAAAAGAACTTAAGCAGAGTGCCGCAGCGCCTGTTGTGCCTGTAACTCCTGCCGTCAGTGACCGTGATCCTGTTGCCGGTGATGTCAGCACCCCGAAAGCACCTAAAAACAGGCCGCTTGATGCGGAATACGGGAAGATCTTAAATTGCATTAAGAGCGGCGACTATGCCGGGGCGATAAAGCTCCTGAATACGGCAGATGACAGCAAGGATCCTGCCTGTTATTCGCTCATGAAGATCCTTAGTGCCTACAAGGCCGGCAGCATGACGGAAATTATGAAGAAGCTGTCTTCGAATGCCTCTCTGACGAGCCATTTGCTGATGAGGGACGATACGAAGGCCCTCTTTACTTCGCTGAATTCTACCGGCAGCCTTATGGACGTTTATATGATCGAATATTGTATGCTCTCGTTAATGCTCTCGGGCATAAGTAAGATGGAGATCAGCAATGCTTTTGTAAAGAGTTCGAAGTCCTCCGCGAGCGGCGGCCGCAGGTCTGCATTCGCGAAGATGGACAGTGAGGATACGTATAATTACAACAAATACGGGGAGCTGCAGAATACCAGGGAACCGTATGAATTCGATTTTTTTGAAGAATTGAGTGATATCGGAGTAAAATATAAGAGCGCTGTCACACATCCTGACAGGAACTTCGAAAGCGTTGCTATGGCTAATCTCAGTCTGATAGGGGACCTCTTCATTCTGGGCAACAGGACTGCAATTGATGCGAATCCGAATGATGACGGAAGAGTCAGATATGTTAGTGAGCACGACTACGGAGTTAACAAGCCGCCGGTCAACGTGGACGAAGAGAGTTATGGTAATGCCGGCGAGGAAACAAAAAATAAAATAGCGGTATATTGCAATGAGCTCGAAAACAAATACCCTACAGACGAAGCAAGGCAAGCGCGTCTCGAAAAACTGACAGGGCTCATAAGACAGGAAGAGGAAAAGATACTTAAAGGTACTTACAGACAATAAAAGGATTGGTTTTTATGGCAAAGACATTTAAGACAGGGGATATCATCACCATTTATTTCGGAGATTCGATAAGAAATCTCCTGCGCAAAGCTCTGCGCAAGAAGCACACATATCTGGTCGATTATACCGTCATCGCCAAAGAGGGCGAGATGCTGACGATCCTTCCGAACTCTAAAGTGAAGGATGTTGATGAGCCTTACGAGATAACTGCAATCCGCATCAACAGGGCTGACAGGCATATATTATCTGACGTCGAGATCGAGAAGCTCCGCGTCTGCAGCAAGAGCGATTTTTACAAGTTTGCCGAAGACCACGGATACAATTCCAAGGAGTTCAAGGAGGCGTTCAAGCCTTTCCGCAAAGCTGCCAAAAAGGAAGACTGAGAGTATCCAAGGCCTTAATCCTTAATGCCTCTTACCGTAAGTCCTGAGACGAAGTATTTCTGCAGGAACGGATATAAGATCAGGAGGGGCAGCATCGTTAAGATCGCCAAAGCCGATCTTAATGTCCGCGGGGTGATCGGATATGGCCTGGGTTGGTGCATGTTGGTGATGGTGCCCGGCTGGGCTGTGACGGTATTGAAATACTTATACATCTCAAACTGCAGGGTCGTGTATTCGTATTCAAATCTGTTGTACAGATAAGCATCGAACCACGAGTTCCATTGTGTCGTGGCTATGAAGAGCGCGATCGCCGCATAAACAGGTTTGCATAAAGGCGAGATGATGCTCCAGAAGATCCTCATGTAACCGGCGCCTTCAAGCTGTGCAGCTTCTTCCAGTGATTCCGGAATATTCTTCATGTACGTTTTCATAACGATCAAATACAGACCGCTGACCAGGCCGGGGATGACATAGACCCAGAATGTCTGCGTCAGATGCATTTTCCTGTACAAATATAATGTCGGGATAATGCCCGCCTGCGCATATATCGTGATGATCCAGAACAGCGAGAGGCCCGATCTGAAGATGAATTTCCTGCGGCTGATGATATAAGCGAGCAGAGCGTTCGCAAAGACGCCCAGAAACGTTCCGATCACGGTCCTTGCTGCTGTGATGGCAGCTCCCCTCCAAATGCTTTCTCTCTTGAACAGGAGAGCTTCATAGCTTTTTAATGACCACACGCGCGGGAAAAAGTGGATCCCTCCTTTTATGGAATCCGTTCCGTCGCTTAAAGAATATGCCAGCGTGTTGAACACAGGATAAAGGGTAATAAATGCGAATATGGAGAGGAACACATAGAGAAACACTTTGAAGACAATGTCCGATGCTGCCCTCTTTTGCTTTAGTCTGATATTACCGTTTGAAACATTTTCGAGACTTGCCATGGTATCGTCCTCCCAAAGCACCGTCATGAGGATCCCTGTTTACCGTTTATAGGTTAGCACGTCAAAAACTGCCGTAACAACGGACAAACTCTGACATTAATACCGTATAATTTCAGGCTTTCGGATTTCTGCAAATATTACACAAGATACTTTATTTACGCTGACGGAGTGTGTTATAAGTAAATGTATGTGAATAAAGGGGGACAGATAAATGGAAAATTTCAGTGGTGAGTTAAGAGCAGTAAAGCTCGATCTTAAGGCATGTGTAGTCAGCATCAATGCTGAAGACGGAAGCGGCCTTATAGGCGTCGAATACAAGGGCCACAAGGACCTTGAGCCTGATGCTGCATTTGCGGACGGCATCCTTAGCTTTACCCAAAAGCCTGTGAACGGAGTCCGTCTGGGCGTCATGGCGGTCAACCAGCCGAGGATCACCGTTACGGTCGGGAAAGATACTTTCCTGAATTACGTTGATATAAAGGTCAATGCCGGCAACATCAGCATTAAGGGTATCTCTGCAGACTGGCTGTCCGCAGTCGTAAGTGCGGGAAATATCAATGTCAGCGACAGTAATTTCCTCAAAGCCGACATCAAGGCAAAAGCAGGAAATACCAATATCAGCAACACAAATCTCAATCAGGTCTCGGTAGATGTAAAGACCGGAAATGCCAGGCTGAATGCCGCAGAGGAACTTGATCAGTACGATATCGACTGCAAAGTAAGAAACGGAAATATCAGGATCGGCAATGAGAAGTCTTCAGGAGGCTACATCTCTAAAGGCCAGGACAACAACAGCATCAAGGTCAAAGCTAATACAGGAAGTATCGAGATCGATTAAGCGTGAAGATATTAGTACTCGGCGGGACAAGATTCTTCGGAATACATATGGTGAATGACCTTCTGGATAAGGGTCACGATATCACCATTGCGACCAGGGGCAGGACTCCTGATAGCTTCGGCGGCAGAGTAGAACGCATTACGTTTGAGAGAACTGACCCGGCAAGCGTCAGGGAAGCGCTGGCGGGGAAACATTTCGACGTCATCATAGACAAGATCGCGTACTGTTCGAATGACATCAGGATGCTGATGGATGCTGCTGACTTTGACAGATATATCTACATGTCAAGCACGGCTGTTTACGATCCCAAGCATGCTGACACAAAAGAAGATGAGTTCGACGGATTGAATGGTGAACTTGTCTGGTGCGACAGGCAGGATTTTCCTTATGAAGTGATCAAGAGGCACGCCGAGTATGCGCTGTGGCAGAAGTATGCTGACAGGAAATGGGTCGCGGTGAGGTATCCTTTCGTGATCGGTGAGGACGATTACACCAGGCGCCTGCTGTTCTATGTCGAGCACGCGATGAAGCAGGTGCCGATGTATATCGACAACATCGATGCGCAGATGGGATTCATCAGGTCCGACGAGGCCGGAAAATTCATGTCTTTCCTGGTTGATAAGGATTTCACAGGCGCCGTCAACGGAAGCTCTCACGGCACCATTTCCATGCGTGAAGTTCTTGATTACGTCGAAAAGCAGACCGGCTGCCGCGCGCTCCTGTCAAGCGACAGTGAAGACGGCGACAAGGCGCCATATAACGGCGAGTCCGAATACAGCATCAACACCGACAAAGCAGAGGAGCTCGGCTTCGGATTCACGGTGCTCAAAGACTGGATATATGAACTGTTGGATCACTATATCGCGCAGGTAAATTTGAAAAAGGATTAACAGCCATGGGGGCTTATATTAATCTCACGAATTTTGTTCATATAGGGAAAGAGACCAGGACTGACGGTTTCCTGAAGACGCTGGGGTATAAGGACATTGACGCCCAAGTGATCAGCGGGATCGCCGGTAATGCGAAGATCAAATGCATCCAAATATCAGAGCCACTGCCGGATGAAGCATATCAGAGGATAGATCAGGTCCTTTCTTTGCGGCAGGATATTGCTTTCAGGCTTTTCCATTTCCTTGAAGATGACAAAGTGGATATCTCGTTCCTCGCGAAAATGCCGAATCTTACAAGGCTTCGTATCGACTGCATTGATTTCAGGGATGATCAGCAGAGGATCGATCTTGATGTGCTGTCCAAACTGAATCTGAAGTCATTTCATATCGATTGTTTTGATCTGAGGAACTACGAATTCATTCAATATCTTTCGCCTGATCTGGAAGAACTTACGATCATGGCAGATACGATGGGGCCGGGCATCAACTTCGACTGCAAGTGGCTCCTTAGATATAAGAAGCTGAAGTCATTATGGCTTGGCAAAAAAGCGAAGAAAAATCTCGAAGTGATCAGTCAGCTTCCTGAATTAAAGTCGCTTGCATTAAGAGGCATCAAGGTCAATGATTTCTCGTTCCTTTATCAGATGGATCTGGAAAGATTTGCTCTTCTTTGGAACTCGAACAGCGATCTGAAAGATCTTGCGAATCTGAAGAGTCTTAAGGAGATCGAACTCTGGCGCATCAATAAGCTGGACGATATCTCATTTATTGAAGAACTGACAGATCTTGAGATAATAAGATTGCAGGATCTCAAACACATCACCGGTCTTCCGGACTTAAGCAGGCTCACAAAGCTCGAAAAGATATTCCTTATTGATACGGGTATTGATGTAAATTCGCTTCCCGATGATCTTAAGGAAAAGGTTAGCAACTGGGACGACAGATAATGAACGACACTCTCGCAAAATACGAATACCGCCCGCAAGACCCCAAGAAGCTGACGCTGAAGTCAGTCCTTCACAAGCTGAGGGATTACAGGCTGCTGTTCATCTTCTCAATACCCGTGTACATCATGTGGATAAGCTTTGCGATCGCCACTATCTCGATGAGTTTCATCTACGATTTCAAGTCATCGAAGGATTACGCCGACATGGCGACCACTTATGCCGCACTCATAGTTTCCGGTCTCATGATCGCAGGCGTCTACATGCTGATCTTCGCGGTCAAGAAAGCTACCGATTCGAAGGCGGCGGTGGCCAACACTAAGAAGTATCTTCAGGTCTCTGATTCATTTGCTGAAGAGGTCGAAAACGATCTCGCCAATGGCATACCGTTTCTTAAGAATCACAATCTCGGCGTCTCGGAGAATTACATTATCGGCAATCTTACGCTGATCAATTTCACGCCGGTGATAATTCCAAAACAAGAAGTGGTCGAAGTCGTTTATGAGATCTTCGAAGGTGCCACGACAACGGTTGCTCATAACGGGCACATAACGAACGCGAGAAATTTCTATCAGAACTTTTTCTTCAGGCTTAAGAACGGCAATTATGTGCCGGTCCAGGTCAACGATAAGTTCAAGCTCGACATCGCGCTCGCGGCAATTCAGAACGCAGGGATCAAGACGGTCGAGCTGAACAGAAACACGGCCGCAAACGCACTGAAATCAAAGCAATACAGGAATACGTATGTCGTGGAAGATGAGAGGATCATCGTAAGGATACTGGATGTTACTAAGATCATCGCGCTGCCTATTAATGATGGGTGCACACGATTTGAAGAGCTGAGCTACGGCGAGGACGGCAGGCTCTACGCGACGGCGATCTGCAAAGATGGCGGCAAGATGAGATATACAGTTGATGAGAGAAACGTGCAGCTCACAGGAGGTGTGCGCGAATCTATATAAACAAAAAAGGGGAAAATTTAAGGAGGGGAAAATGATAGGAAAAAGATTAAGTGCAATCGCTTCGCTACTTACAGCAGCAACATTGATCATCACCGGCTGTTCCATGACGACCGGCACATCAAAAACAGAAGAATCCGATGCGGCCACAACCACAAGCGCAGGACTTAGCGGCAGTATCGACGGCATGAATTACGCATGTACACGCGAGAACGAATATGGTCCGGACTTGGACAGAGGATGGTATATCCGTGATGCGGAAGGTGAGAGATACATTCTGATCTGTCATGGCATGGAAGGCGGCGGAGGTCATGGGATACACGTTACCGATATCAGCAACGACGGCGATACGGTCGTGATATCAGTTGTTGATACGTATGATCCTGATATGCCTACAGATGCGATCACCCACCCGTGCTGTTATGTGGAGTTCAGTAAGATCCCGGAAAAGATCAAGGTGATGGTAACTTCTGAGGATTACGAAATGGGTTTCGGCGGTTATATTAAGGATACCGGGAAATGGGGACTTGATGTCGCCATCGACGAAGATTATACGGCCGTTTTTGTCGGAACAGGAGTCGAACACATGTATATTTATAAAAACGATGACGGCAGTTACAGATATATAGATGCTTTGGTATATGAAAGCGGTGAGGTTATCGTCAAAGGCAGCGGAACCGCCGTCAATATCTATGCTGTTGATTCTAAGGCATGGCGGTTTAAAGCGTATTCGTACGTGCTGGTCAAAGGCGATGAGAACAATCAGATACCGGTCGACAAATATCTGAAGATGGCCGGCGCCTGAAGGCACAAAGGCCGTCGCGAAAATTGTCACCACAAAATTACACAATCAATTAAAATTGTCATATATTTGATGCTGATTTGATGAATCGGCATTTTACTATTAAGGTGTCTTCTTCTATTTTGAAGGTATTTGTAACGTTATGGGGATAATGTTTCAGGAACAGCGTATGGGGGAATTATTATGCGTGTTTCAGGGAGAATTCTATCTTTAGTACTGTCGGTCGTTATGCTTGCATCAGTCTGCCTCACAGCAGTTTCATGCAAGATCAGCAAGGGAGAGATCAAGAAAGTTCAGGAGACGGATCCGTGGTATGAGGCCAAGCGCGTGGAACTCGATCCGGAGTTCGATGCAAGTAAGACCAAGAACCTGCATGTGGAGGGGCCGTATCTGATCCGGGACAAATATATCATGTCATATGTTGCGGGCGAGATATGGGACGATTTGCCGGCTATTTATACGGTGCCTCACGAATGGATGGGCATCTACGACAAGAATGGCAACCGCACTAACATGATCGATGTTGATGAGATCATGCAGCAGATGGCACCGGAGGGTGCTGTTATCGCTTACGATAGTATGGGTGTCAGCGAATGTGAGAGCGGGGCGCGCTTGTTCTTCTCACAGATCAGTGCTTTCTCACTTTTCTATTGCGACATCGATCTCGAGAAAGGAACCCAGATCGCACCGACCCAAAAAGTCGATCTCAGCAATGTCAGGGCGCCGGACAATACCGGTGTATCGGACGGGAAATATGTGCTCCACAGCATTTACCCGATCGATGACTATATCGTAATGATCCTGCATGACAGCAACTTTACTCACAGCTGTCTCGTCGTGCTCAAGGATCTGGAATATAAATATACCGTCGATGTGGACAGTGTTTTCACAACGGGCAAGGGAAATCTGATCTATGATGCTTATAACGTCAGCAACGGCAAAGTGCGGTTCTCAGGGTTTGGCCGGAATTTTGTTCTGGGTGAACTTGACCTTGAGACCGGCAAAGCCGTGAGCATCTCTGAAGGCAGCTCGTTTTCAACGGACACCGGATTCTCAGTCGCAAAAGACGGCAGGGCATACTTGAGCAAGCCTGACGGCATATATGAATACGATCCTCTGAACGGTACGAAGACACTTAAGTACAGTTTCAACGATTGCGATGTCAACCGCTTTGAATGCCAGGATAGTGTCATGCTGTACTGCGATGAGAATACGGCCATCGTTGCATGTGTTCCGAAGGAATACAGCAATCAGGACATCCCGCCTCCGCCTGCCGTCTACACACTTGAGAAGGCTGATAAGAATCCGAATGCAGGCAAGACCGTGGTTACTGTTGCGGCACTCAGCAGTTTTCTCACGTTCACTGAAGCGGAAGGCATAAAGATCTTCAACGAGCAGAATCCGGAATATTTCGCGAAGCTGACCGTTTACGATCAGAGAAGTCTTATCGAAGGCACCGTCGGAGGGGCAGATATCGATGATGAAGATAAGAATACCTACAGTGCAGTGGCGATGATCAGCGGAAGCCTCATAGCGGACATCCGCGCAGGAATGGGTCCTGACGTGGTATTCGGCGCTTCGCAGTCAATTGACCTTCTGAACGGAACTTATCTTACCGACCTGTCACCATATCTGAAGAGCAAGAATTTTGATCAGTCGGCCTATTACATGAACGTTATCAACGCTGCAAAGATCGACGGCGAGATGTATTTTGTTCCGACCGGTTTCACGATCACAGGCATCGTTACGGACGGCTCCAAACTTGAGCCTGACCAGAAGGGCTTTACTTACGAGCAGTATGTTCAGTTTGTTAAAGAACAGTGTAACGGCGAAGAACCGGTAAGCACTGTTTCAAGCCGCATGCACTTCTTAACGACATGCATCAAGAGAGACTATACCGGGTGGCTCAAGAACGATAAGATCAACTTCGACCGGCAGGACTTCCGCGACCTGGCCACATTCTTCAAGGAAAACATTCCGGAAGGACGCACTGAGGTCAATATCCAGGACGACTATAGCTTGGAGCCCAAAGCGCACTATGCATCCTATCAGGAGATCATAGAAAATCTGCAGCAGATCGCTTACTGCAACTATTATGGAAACAACCTGAGGATCGTGGGACTTCCCTCTGCAAACGGCACGGGACCCTCTGCGCGCGTTACCACTTCATTCTCGATCACGGCAAATTCTCCGGTCGAGGAAGGCGCCTACGCATTGCTCGATGCCCTTTTATGCGAACAGGCCCAGACCGTGAATGTTGCATGGAGTGACATCCCGGTCAACCGTGCTGCCGCCAAAGCAAAGGTCGATATGTGCATTGCCGACAACAAGATAGGCGCCGGCTACATCAAATCCACCACGCCCGACATCCTCGGCACCTCCGTCCAGGAAGCCCTCCGCCGGGAACAGCTTTTCGATCCCTCGCTCAATCTCGGAGACATCTTCCTGGACGCTCTCGAGAACGTTGACACGCTCCTTCTGCCGGACAACTCCGTCCTCGTGATCGTTTCTGAAGAGCTCCCGCCATATCTCCTGGACCAGAAGGACCTCGACTCGGTTATCGGGACGATCAACAACAGGGCCAAGACGATCATGGCGGAGAGATAAGTTGTTACGATAGATTTATGAGCAGTTTTTCAGGCTGGATTTCAGTGTAAGACTGAAGTTCAGCCTGAATTTTTATCGTTATTCGTTTGCCATTCAGTGCAGATTTCAGGGTAAGACTGAAGTTTAGCCTGAATAATTGCATGCGGCCGGCCAAAGCTATGTCCGGCAGGAATGTTATAATCACAGTTAGGGCAGATCCTATGACAATGTTTGGAAAGGATTGTGGAATATGATAACCGTAAACCTGTATTACAAGGGCCAGAACGGCAGCGCAAGAGCATTTGCGGAAGAGATGGAAAAGTCCGGTATTGCGGATGCCATCCGCAAGGAGAAGGGCAATCTGAGATATCAGTATTTCATGCCGCTCGATGATCCTGAGACTGTGCTGCTCATTGACTCCTGGACTGATCAGAATGCGATCGACGAGCACCATGCTTCTCCCATGATGAAGCAGCTTGCCGGGCTTCGCGAGAAGTACGATCTGCACATGACGGTCGAGCGTTTTGTCAGTGATGAATATGAAGCAGATAAGAAATTCATCAGAACATAAAGCCCGCAGCAAATGATCCTGAAAGGAATGTCTGATATGGATATCTCGAAAATGAAATGGACAAGAGAGCCCTCTGGTTACAGTATTGCTGAAGACCGCATTGAGATTACGACCGATCCTAAGACTGACCTGTGGCAGAGGACTTACTATCATTTCCGAAATGACAATGCGCCGGTATTGCAGATGGAGACAGACGACAGGTTTTTCTCGTTCAGCGTGAAGACGGATTTTGCGGACAGCCATCACCGTTTTGACCAGTGCGGTATCGTCATGTATCTGGATTCCGACAATTGGCTCAAGGCGTCCGTTGAATGCGAGAATGAGATATTCCAGCATCTCGGTTCCGTCGTAACGAATCACGGATATTCTGACTGGGCGACCACAGAGATCCCCGCTGATGTAAAGACGATGTGGTACAGGTTTAGCCGCAGGGAAGACGATTACTGCATAGAGTGTTCTTCTGACGGAAAGTCTTTCTCGCAGATGAGAGTCTGTCATATGTGGGAAGGTGCAGGAAAGATAAGCTTCGGCATTTATGCATGCAGTCCGGAGGATTCGAGCTTCAAGGCCGTATTTTCGGAATTTGCGCTGACAGACTGTGTCTGGGCTGCGCACGACGGACAGCAGCCGGACTGAATAATACAGTGAGGATGGTTCTTCTATGTTCAGAGAAATGAGAAGGTTTAAGCAGCAGGTAAGCGATGAGGAGTGTATCCGCATTCTCAAAGAGCAGCCGCGCGGCGTGCTCTCGATGATCGGTGATGACGGATATCCTTACGGCATTCCGCTCGATCACTGGTACTGCGAAGAGAACGGAAGGCTTTACTTCCACGGCGCCAAAGACGGCCACAAGACCGATGCCATCACAAGGTGCGACAAGGTCAGCTACTGCGTTATGGATGAAGGCTTCCGCAAAGAAGGCGAGTGGGCTCTTAACATAACTTCGGTCGTTATTTTCGGCCGCATGAGATTCGTGGAAGATCCGGATCTCAAGCTGAAGATAGCAACGGATCTGAGCCATAAGTTCACGGACGATGAGGAATATATCAGGCATGAGATCGAGACGACCCTTAAGAGAACGCAGTTCTTGGAGCTTGTTCCCGAGCATATGACGGGCAAGCTCGTTAACGAGTCATGAGCCCGAAAACAGTCTGCAGCACTCGTTTTTAAAGTTTTATGCAAATTTACAGATGTGTTCAGAGTGGTACAATAAAAGCTGTAAATTATTTCTGACAAGTGAGGTAAAGGTATGTTTTGTTCAAACTGTGGTGCACCGTTAGGTGATCAGGATAAGTTTTGTAAATCATGTGGAACACCTGTAACTCAGGCAGCAGCGCCTGTAGTTCAGCAGCCTGCACCACAGCCTGAAGCTGTTCAGCCTGCACCGGCACCTGTTGCAGCTCCTGTAGCGGTTACCGCACCGCAGCCTGCTCCCGTTGCAGCACCGGTTGCACAGCCTGTACCTCAGCCTGCACCTGTCTATCAGCAGCCTGTCCAGACAGCGCCGGTGGTTCAGCCCGCTCTTGCTAATGAAAAGGGTGGTCCGAGACGTGCCTGTTTTGTCGTAGGGCTTATTACTTGCATCCTGCTCATCATTGAGACATTTCCTGTGGTTGCTATTGGAGCGATGATGTTCATTATAGGACCGTTTGCCATGATGCTCGGAGCCAGCAATTCCGAAGATCTCCTGGGCTATGGACTTCTGATCTGTTTAGGCGGATTCATACTCATGGATATGGCTATCATATCGATCGTATTTAATGGTATCTGCACCAAGATAACTGCAAAGAGACCTGCTTCCAAATGCAGAGCATTGAGGATGGCAGCTGCGATCATGGTCCTTGCTGATGCTGCGATCGTTATAGCTCCCGTTATCGGCCTTAATCAGATTATGAGCGATGCCCAGTTCTTCTACGGTATATTTGCCGTTACTTTCATAATGGCGGTCGTCTTCTTTGTATTGGCACTCATTACGAACAGCAAGGAAAAGAAGCTCGCTGCGGCATGATCTTTTCGGGCACATAGTAGGATCTTCATAGGAACAAACTCAGCTTTATGGATAATATCGGGTTCGTCAAAACTCATACGGTGTCTATTGTAGAAATCGGCACGGATAATGAGACAAAGATCGATATTCGATCCGGTGAGGACATGTCTTCAGGTGCCACTGTGATCCGTGGCACGCATAAGGGTCAGGAAATAACAGCTGTTGGTGATACATATTTCAAGGCGTTTCAGCAGTTCAGGGATAAGTTGCTTGAAGCCGGATACGGTATGAAGTGCAACGGTGCGCGTCTGAATGCTGCTCCGCTTTCCAAATTTGAGAGTGGTCCCAAAGTATATCTCCTGGAACAGGGCAAGCCTGCCGGTAAGGACAGTGCCGTGAATATCTGGGATGGGGCTGATATTGATGAGTTCCCGGATTCCGGCAAGCAGAACAGGTTCTATAATAAATGGGCTGACGCGCAGAAAGCTGTTGGGGAGAAGCAGGCCCGCAAAGCTCCGCTAGTACTCAAAATACTGGTCTTAGCTCCGCTAATAATCAGTTTTGTGTGGAAAGTGGCTTTGCTTTTTGACAGCAATTGGGATTACAGATGGAATCTGGCCGACCTTCATGTTTTCATAAAGCTGCTGATATTTTATGGCGTTTGTTTTACTATTACAGCGGGACTGGCAATGTCGATAATCGGAACTGTCATGGCGTGCAAACGGAATAATACTCCGTTCAGCGTATTGGGCTTTATCTCGACCTTTGACAGCGTGATCCCTATAATATACTTTTTCCTGGCAGCCTTCTTTGGCGGAGTGCCTTGACCCGGTAATCGAAACATATGCATTTAATTACGTTGACAAAAGAATTCAAGGAAGAATCATTCATTAAGTTTATGGGTGAGATCTTCGCGCACCCGGAAATAATAAGCGGCTCTGTTAAAGAGATCGTCATAACGCGTGAAACGCCGGTAGAGAGCGGCAGGTCTAATGAGGCAAAACAATGGCAGTTGTGCAATTAGCAAACATGATTTGCTATTATGTTTTGTAAGTTAAAAGGCCGCTATAAGGGACGGTCTGAGTGTTAATCGGAGGCTTATATGGAATCTAATGTGTATATCGATCCTCAGTATGAAGAGAAGGCGTCAGGCTTCTTGAAGAAAGCGATTATAGGAATTGTCTGTACTATGTTTCCTATTGCAAGCATAGTTGCCATTTTCCTTGGCACGGGCAATCACAAAGCGATAGAAGAATATGTTGCTTCAGGCGGAATGCATACTCCGAAGATCAAGACGTGCGCTGTCTTAAGCAAAGGTGCGTTCTTCGGCGGGATAGGAATGACGGTCTTTTATGCGATCTATTTCATCTTCATGTTCCTGATGATCTCGGCACTCCTTTTCTCGACTTTGCCGAACCAGAATTAATTATTGTGACCGGAATTGATAATACTTTGTGATGGAGAAGAAAATAATGCTTGATCAGTTTTCCAGAACACGTTTGCTTCTTGGGCATGAGGGCATGGATAAGCTTAAAGATGCCCGTGTTGCAGTGTTCGGCATCGGAGGTGTCGGAGGATATGCCGTAGAGGCTTTGGCCAGGAGCGGCATTGGCGCTCTGGATCTGATCGATGATGACAAAGTATGCCTTTCAAATATTAACCGTCAGATAATCGCAACGCACAGGACCGTCGGGAAAAATAAGGTGGATGTCGCAGAAGAGCGCGTTCACGACATCAATCCTGACTGCGTCGTCCGCACTTACAAGACATTCTATATGCCTGATACCGCCGGACAGTTTAATTTCGCAGACTACGATTACGTGATCGATGCGATCGATACAGTGACAGGCAAGTTAGAGCTCGTAATGCAGGCCGATAAGACCGGTACGCCCATAATCAGCAGCATGGGAGCAGGCAACAAGCTCGATCCTACGGCCTTTGAAGTAGCCGATATCTACAAGACATCGATATGCCCTCTGGCTAAGGTCATGCGCCGCGAATGCAGGAAGAGAGGCATCAAGTCTCTCAAGGTTGTCTACTCGAAGGAAGAGCCTATGCGTCCCATAGAAGACATGGCCGCAAATGACAGTGCAGATTGCGCCTGTCAGCCCGGCGCTGAGCGGGAAGGCACCCAGAGAAGATCCATACCGGGTTCTACTGCATTTGTTCCCTCTGTCGTCGGCCTCATAATCGCAGGAGAGGTCATAAAGGATCTGAGCGGCTTCGGCAAATAAGAGAGGCAGACTCTTGGCATGGGGATACAGGAGGCTTGAATGGCAAATATATTAGTTGTTGACGATGAACCCGGGATCGTATCGGTCATTAAGAGGGCACTGGAGTCTGACGGACACAGGGTGTCCGGATTTAATTCCACGGATGAGATAGATATCAGGAATATCAATTACTACGATCTGGCGCTGCTCGATATCATGATGCCCGGTGAAGACGGTTATGAGTTCTGTGAGAGGATCCGCAACAAGGTTGATATTCCGATCATATTCCTGAGTGCAAAGATATTGGAAGAAGACATTACTCACGGGCTTGAGATCGGCGCCGACGATTATATTATCAAGCCTTTCCGTGTGGCTGAACTCAGGGCGCGCGTAAATGCGCACCTGAGGCGTGAGCACCGTGAGAAAACGCATTTCCTGAACTTTGAAAGCTGCAGTCTGGACCTTGATGCAAAGCGTCTTCTGGCATCTGACACAGAGATCCCGCTGACCAAGACAGAATTCAGCATCTGCGAATTTCTTGCAAAACATCCGGGCATGGTCTTCACGAGGGAGCAGATTTTCGAGGAAGTCTTCGGCATGGACAAGGAAAGCGACAGCACGACCATCTCCACACATATCGCAAATATCCGTACAAAGCTCGACAAGGCAGGAATACAGCCGATCACGACAGTCTGGGGGACGGGATATAAATGGGAGTAAAGCAGAAGTCATTACGCCGCATATTCACCGGATTTATTCTCCGCATAGGCCTCGAAATGCTTATCGGCGGGGCATTGTTAGCTGTGCTGTTCATCACCGCAATGTACTTCGGATTCATAATCCCGGCGAATTATTCCGAGCAGTATGCCAAGTCCGTCATGGAAACGGCCGGGGAGCAGGATTATGCAAGGGATGTCATCCCGGAGATCGGCGATTTTGTTACGTATTATCTGACTGATGACAGCGGCATTGTAACCCGTTCGAACCGCTCATGGTCAGTCGGCAAACCTCTCCGCGAGGAGCCCCGCGGCGGCCTGGTGTTCGGCCAAAGCTACTATATCAAGAAGGCCTTTCCGGACGGAACGCTTTATCTGGAATACTATATGCGTTCGAGCTATCCTTCAGGTTCCTTGAACCGCTATTTCATCAGCCCGGAATACGTTCTGGCTATTCTGGCATTTATAATGGTACTCCTGATAGTTATCCTTAATGTCCGCCGCATGGCAAAGCTCTTCCAGAAAGAGCTCCGTCCTCTGGGCGAGGCGGCTGAGAAGATCTCCATTGATAATCTCGACGTAAATATCGCACCTTCCTCTATCACGGAAGTGCAGCGCGTTGAGGACTCCTTCCTTAAGATGAAGGACGAACTGGCAGATTCCTTAGGCCGCGAGTGGCAGGCGCAAAGAGATCAGCGTGCGCAGATCGCAGCTCTTGCGCACGACCTCAAGACACCCCTTACCGTCATCCTCGGCAACCTGGACCTCCTGTCTGAGACCGACATTACCGATGACCAGCGTCAGATGATCGAAGCCTCCATCGCCGAAGTCAAGCACAGCGAGGATTACATCGGCATCCTCGTGGATATGGCCAGGAACACCGGCGAGGTGGAGATCAAGCGCGCCCCTGTCGAACTGAAGAGCTTTTTTGAGAATATCGAGAACAAGGCACTCGTGCTCTGCGAGAACAGGAAAGTCCGCCTTGAGACGCGTTACCGGCTCTCTGATCCGGCTTACTCCGGCGACAAAGACCGCATCGAACGCGCGGTCATGAACCTGATCTCAAACGCCATCGATTACAGTCCTGAAGATGGCGTTGTAGAGCTTTCTGCCGATTGCACGGACCGCACCCTTACCATTACCGTACGCGATCACGGAGAGGGTTTCCCTGCTGAGTTTTTGAAGTCCGGCGTGGGCCTTTTTAAGATGGGCGAAGCGAGCCGCAGCAGCAAAAAGCATTACGGCATCGGACTTTACATGGCCGGGAACACCGCAAAGCTTCACAACGGCAGCCTCACGATATCCAACTGCCAAGACGGTGGTGCGGAAGTTAGGATGGTATTGGAATAACTGTTTATTTTATTTTTCACGCGGGTGTCTCGAAAATGAGGCGCCTTTTTTATGCTTGATAAGCCGTGCGATTTGCAAAAGGTAAAATCGTACCTTTTCAGGGGTGAAAAACGTACGATCTGAGGCTTTGCTCGGAGCAAAGCCTTTTTTCGTGCGCTTTTGACATCGAAAAACGTACGATCCGGGGCTTTGCAGTTCCAGCCGCTGTCCGCCTCAAGATAGTATTTCGCCAATTTCTCCAAATCTTTAAGGAATCTTAAAAATTGGGTTTTAGGATATGGCCGGATAGGAGGAAAACCATATGATCTTACAAACAGAAAATTTAACAAAGAAGTACCGCGGATTTACCGCTGTAGAGGATGTGAACCTGGAGATACCCGAAGGAAAGGTGTATGGGCTCCTGGGTCCGAACGGTGCGGGCAAATCCACGATCCTCAAGATGATCACGGGCATTGCAAGGCCGACGGACGGAATAATATATTTCGACGGCAAGCCCTGGAGCAGGGAGGCGCTCTCTGATATCGGCGCATTGATCGAGATGCCGCCTATATATCCGAACCTGACAGCTTACGAGAACATGCTTGTGAAGGCAAAGCTGCTGAATATCCCCAAAGACAGGATCAGCGGAAAGCTGGACATTGCAGGCATTGCCGGCACAGGACGGAAGAAGGCCGGGGACTTCTCTCTGGGAATGAAGCAGAGATTAGGGCTCGCGCTCGCGTTATTAAATGATCCGAAGCTCCTGATCCTTGATGAGCCGACAAACGGCCTCGATCCGTACGGCATTGAGGAATTAAGGGAACTCTTAAGAGAGCTCTCTGACGGCGGCATATCGGTGATCATGTCGAGCCATATCCTCAGCGAGGTCCATATGATCGCAGACAGCGTCGGGATCATCTCGGAGGGCCACGTCGTATATCAGGGCCCGATCAGCCAAGGGGACGATCTGAACGCCATTTTCATGGAGCACACAAAGAACAGGAGGATGGCAGGATGAATTACATAATTGCTGAATCCATTAAGACCAGAAGAACGGTACTGACGTATTTCATTGCCCTGGCTCCGGTCATCAACATCCTGATGTGCGTACTGATCGCGGGCGCGGGAAATATCCAGAGCTTCGGGATCTACTGGTGGTGCACGTTCATGATGCCTGCATTGGCAGCGTTGTTCTGCGCTGAGCACGAACGCCGGAACAAGAAGTCGGGAAACGATAAGATGATCTATACCTATCCGGTCGATCTGTTCCGTTTTCGAAATGCGGGAATAGCAGCCATCGCGATCAGGCTTTTTTGGGTGTATCTGGTAATGGCGATCGTACTGGCGGTATCTAGCCCGTTTGTGGGACCGATGCGGATCAGCGTACTTGAGACGGCCGGATCATTTGCCGTACTGTTCGTATGCAGCTTGTGGATGATACCTGCATGCCTGATCCTTTCGCGCCGCTTTAACATATACATCCTGATGGCGGTTAATGTTATCTGCAATATCGCTCTGCCGCCTTTTATCGCAGGAACGCCGTTCTGGGTACTGTGCCCGTACTGCTACGGACCTAAGGCGATCGAGGCATTGGCAGGCATTGAGATCTCAGGAAATTATATTGAAGCTGCAGGCTTTAATTATGTTGTGACAGTCGCGCTCCTGACATCGGTTGCCGCATTCACAGGCCTTTCTGCTGCTGAATCCCTGCTCTTTGCAAAGGGCTATCCCGAGAAGAAGGTAAGAAGGAAATGATACAGGCGCAATTGATAAAACTTAAGAGAACACCATTTGTGTGGTATCTGATCTTATCCACCGCCGGCGTTCTTGCAGTGTTCCTGCTGTACAATTCGCTCTATTCGTGGAAGCCGGTTCAGGAGCGCCTGCAGTTCCTGTTTGAGATATACGGAGCAGCATTGCCTTTGCTTCACGGACTGACAGTGTTTTTTCTGATCAATCCTGACGAGCAGATCGCCAATATGTACGGATTGCTCACTGTTAAGAACCGGACCGGAATGTTCATGACTCTTGTCTCGATTGTATGGGGGATCGAGAGCCTGCGTCTTGCACTGGTTTTCCTGATATCAGGCATTCAGTCGGGCATTCAGATGACAGGCTTACAGATCTTCTTATTCGGAGCCGGCGAAATAGTTCTCTCGCTGCTGAGCATCGTTTTCCATCTGTGGATGAATCTTAAGTTCGGCGTGGCTCTTTCCATGTTCTTCGCAACGCTTGAGCTCCTGCAGTCAGTGATGTACAGCAATATCAGTATTGCAGGACTTTGGAGATATCTTCCCACTGCATGGACGATGGAATGGAAAAGCGATGTCATAAGCAGAACATGGAATGCCAATCTCCCGTTCTGGGGAAGTTGTGTACTGATAATTTTATTAGCGGTAACAGTTTTTACTGTCTGGTTTAACCGCTGGGAAGGAAGAAGAAAATGAAAATACTTAAATACGGATTACTTACAACATTGGTCCTTTTGTGCGTCTCCGGATGCGGTGTGCGCAAGCTGGCCGCAGAATATGCCGGAGCAGAGAAATATACTGCAGAAGTTTCTGATACGATCACGGTCTCCTGCGGAGATGAAGAGTATGTCGTACTGGATCAGACGGCAGAAGATAACGAGCTTGGCAAATGGATCGGCAGGGTCGATGTATTTGAAGATAATGTCTTTATCAGCGCAGTCAATAAAGGTACCGACGGCAAGGTGTTTGTCATGGTGAATGGAAAGTACTACCGCGCAAAGCCTGAGGAAGATCTGGAAGAAGAGGACGTTTTGCTCGATCCTGCTGACATATATGAATCCGTGTCATAAGCACCGTTAAGCGATATTCTTTATCCGGCCGGTTATGAAGTATAATAAATAATATTTTATTGAGGTCAGGAAATGAATAACAGCAACGTTCAACGGAGCGTTCTATATGGATCAGAATGCGAAAAGGATTTACCTGATAAGACAGCTGATAGAGGAGCGTCCGGATAAGGAAGAGTTTTCTGTTCCTGACAATGTTGAGGAGCAGAAGAGACTTTTGCGCGGGCTGTTCAACGTAAGGCCGCCTGCAGGGATCTCTGAAGAATTTCTTGAAGTACAGGACGAATACCTTAAAGAAGAGCTCTTCCGGAAAGGGATCACCGATTACAGGGATCTGGAGCCTGTCAGAGAAGGCATTTACATCTGGCAGGGCGATATCACGACGCTGAAATGTGATGCGATAGTAAATGCAGCAAACTCAGGGCTTACCGGGTGTTATTCTCCGTGCCACACATGCATTGATAACTGCATCCATACGTTCGCGGGGATCCGCCTCAGGAATGCGTGCGCGGACATTATCAGAACGCAGGGGCACGAGGAACAGACAGGCCTTGCGAAGATCACACCGGCATTTAATCTTCCGAGCAGATTCGTTATCCACACTGTGGGTCCGATCGTATCAGGTGCCTTGACTAAAGATGACGAAGATCTGCTCAGGTCCTGCTATGTATCCTGTCTCGACACAGCTGTGGAGAACGGGATTACGAGCATCGCTTTCTGTTGCATATCAACGGGTGTATTCCATTTTCCTAACCAAAGGGCAGCAGAGATCGCAGTTGAGACTGTTCAGGATTTTCGAAAGGATAACAGAAGCATCGACGTGATATTTAATGTTTGGAAGGATATCGATCATGAGATCTACAGAAGACTACTCGGATAAGATAAAAAGGCTTAAGAGCGCACTTGATGAAGCTGATGCAGTGATCATCGGCGCAGGCGCAGGCATGTCCACTTCTGCGGGCTTTACTTACAGCGGAGAAAGATTCGACAGATACTTCTCTGATTTCAGCGAAAAGTATGGCTTCAAGGATATGTATTCAGGCGGATTCTATCCGTATCTGACACCGGAGGAGATGTGGGCATACTGGTCGAGATATATCTATATCAACCGTTACATGGATGCTCCAAAGCCGGTATATGAAGCGCTTTTAGAGCATGTTAAAGACAAGGATTATTTTGTCATCACGACCAATGTCGACCACTGTTTCCAGAAGGCCGGATTCGATAAGGACAGACTGTTTTATACTCAGGGAGATTACGGGCTTTTCCAGTGCAGTGAACCCTGTCAGCAAGTAACTTACGACAACGAGGAAATGATCCGCGGGATGTATGAGAAGCAGTCAGAAATGAAGATACCGTCAGAGCTCATCCCGAAGTGTCCTAACTGCGGCAAGCCTCTGACAATGAATCTCAGGTCGGATGACAGATTCGTCGAAGATGAGGGCTGGCACAAGGCTGCCGGGCGTTACGACGAATTCAATAAGACTCACAAAGGAAAAGTGTTATATCTTGAGTTAGGTGTCGGATACAACACGCCTGTCATCATCAAGTATCCTTTCTGGCAAAGGACTTTCGATAACCCGAAGGCTATATATGCCTGCATTAATTTCGATGAGGCGGTATGCCCGGAGCAGATCGAAGATAAGGCCATCCTGATCGAAGGCGACATCGGAGAAGTATTAGAAGATCTCAAAGGAGAGACTTAAGTGATAATTCAGACAGGAATGAGGACGGACATTCCGGCTTTCTATTCCGAATGGTTTATAAACAGGATAAAAGCAGGTTTTGTCCTCGTTAGAAATCCGTACAATCCCATTCAGGTGACCAGGTACAGCCTGTCACCTGATGTTGTCGACCTCATATCTTTCTGCACCAAGAACCCTTCTCCTATGCTGGACAAGATGGATCATCTTGCTCCCTACGGACAGTACTGGTTCGTCACCATAACGCCCTACGAGAAAGACATAGAGCCCAATATCCCGGACAAACAGAAAGTAATGGAAGACTTCAAGAGATTATCTGACCGTGTCGGTGTTGACAGCATCGGCTGGCGTTACGATCCGATACTTGTTGACAGTCAACATTCCGTCCAATGGCATATCGGTAAGTTCGAAGAGATGGCAAAGAATCTTTCCGGATATACGAAGATATGCGTAATCAGTTTTATCGACATCTATAAGAAGGTTGAGAAGAATTTCCCGCAGGCACGGGCGGTATCTCATCAGGATAAGATGACGATCGGCAAAGCGTTCATTGAGATCGCAGGTAATTACGGCATGACTATAAGACCATGCGCGGAAGGAACGAGCCTTGCGCCTTACGGTGCAGACTGCTCCGGATGCATGACTGTGAAGACTTATGAGACCGCGCTTCACAGCAATCTTGCTGTGCCTAAGAGAGGAAAGAATCAGAGGAACGGCGAATGCGCGTGTCTTCTTGGAACAGACATCGGCGCTTACGATACATGCGGACATCTCTGCAGATACTGCTACGCAAATACCGATCCTGATCTTGTTAAGGAGAACATGAGAAAGCACGATCCAAAGTCGCCCTTTTTGCTCGGCAATCTGAATCCGGAAGATATCATACATGAAGCTGACCAGAGGAGTTGGATCGACAGGCAGATGAGGCTGGACATCTTTTAATGCGAAGACATCGGCCATTATCAATATAATTCAGAAGCTGTAAAATAATCAGCAGACACTTTCGAAAGAGGATAAAGAAATGAGCATAGCAGATAAGCGGGTGGAATTCGGATCGGATGAGGCAGCTGACAAGCAGAAAGCACTCAGAGGATCAGGCAGCATTAATGCTGATTTTCCGGAGATGGCACGGAATGTATACGAACATCTTAACGATGAGATCTCAAAGAAGGTCTTCGAAGCCCGGATGATGTATGCCAAAACGGGAGACGTGGGTTATATAACCGGACTTGAATCAAAGTACAGGAATCTCAGCAGCGACATGCAGGTATATGTTGAGAAGATCCAAAAAGGCGCGCACTGCCTTATCTATGGCGCAGGCCGTGCGGGACATTATCTCGCCGGAAGATTTAAGCACTTCGGCGTGAAGGTCGACTGCTTCATTGATCCTGACGAGAGCAAAGGCCCTGTTGATAAAGAGACCGGGATCAGAGTCATTACCGAGAAAGAACTCAGTGAGAATAAAGCTCTTTATGGCGATAAGACATTCGTTATCTCTTACTCTGTTAAGTCTGCAGCAGACGACGTTAAGAAGCGCCTTATGGAGGATATCGGAATAAGCGAAAAGAATATCTGCTCAGGTATTTTCGACTGGCGCAACAATCAGGGACAGTATTTCGACTTTTTCGAAGCCAAGGAAAATGAAGTATTCGTAGACTGCGGATGCTTTGACGGAGCCACCTGTTACAACTTTGCAGGCTGGTGCGGTCATAAAGGATTTGAACATATCTATTCGTTTGAAGCTGATCCGAAGAATTTTGCCAGAGCTAAGGAGATCCTTGCACCGCTCGGCAAATGCGACCTCTATCCTTACGGTACTGCAGAAGTGAATAAGAAGGTTTACTTTGCATCAGAGGCTTTCGAGACTTCCTGCATCATAAGCAGGGAAGAAGCTGAGAAGAGGAACTTCGAAGGTGTGGAGGAGATAGAGACTGTAGCTCTTGACGATGTGCTTGAGGGCAAGAGGATCACTTTCATTAAGATGGATATCGAAGGCGCGGAGTATGAGGCACTGCTTGGCGCACGCAAATTGATCGAAATAAACCGTCCGAGAATGGCGATCTCCGTTTACCATAAGTACGAAGACTTTGTTACGTTGGCAGACCTTGTTCTCAAGATACATCCTGATTATAGGATCTCATTCAGACACTATGGATTTGATGAGCTTGAGACAGTCATGTATGTGGAGTGAACGGGAACCGGACATGATATAATTATCTGCGAAGGAATAAGGTTTTTATCTGGGGGAGAGATCTCCCGGTACGGGGTATCAGCTGTAAAACAGGATATAAGGGAGGAGACTTGAAATGGCTGTATTCTGTAATAAGTGCGGTGCGAGTCTTTTGGATGATGCACGCTTTTGCATCAAGTGCGGGGCACCTGTTCCAGTGCAGGAGACAAGACCCGTAATGTCTTTGGAAGAAAGCAGGAAACTTGCTGAAGACCTTAAGGAAAAATTCGCAGAGTATGAGAGCGCGGAACACGATATCTCTGAAGCAGAAACCAGAATTAAGGAATTAGGCCAGAGTAAGGGCGGACATGTATCCTGGTTTAGGCATTTCTGGCCCACGCTCCTGGTTGCGCCGGCATTGCTGTTCGTTTCCAGATGGCTTGTCCGTTGGCTTTTTGATCTCGAAATAATAAGTGAATACGGTCTGGAAATCTGGGCCTGGATACCTTATATACTGTCACTGGCAGCTATTATTCTTGGCATTGTTTTCGCATGCAGGAACACTAAAAAAGCAAATGCAAATATTGAAGCGGAAAGACTCTCATTTGAATCACGAAGAAAGAAGCTTTGTGAAGAACTTGAGAACATGACGGGAAAGAAGGAATCACTCGGAAAAGAACTTGCCGGATACAATAACATCATTCCGGAGAAATACCGCAACAGCGCTTCCATGAACAAGGTCATTTATCTGCTTGATTCAGGCAAGGCAGGGGACTTTGCGGAAGCGGTCAGAAAACTTATATTAACATAGATACGGAATAAGAGACCCGGAACTTCGAATGCATGGTCAATAAGAAGAAAACCGCAATCAATAGGAGAGACAATCCTGATCCTCTTACGAGACTGTCTGAAGAGAAAGCTCTTGAAGCGCATCTGGCAAATATGGAAGCGATCAAGAATCACAAGGACATGTATGAAGCTTGTGATTATGTGATCAAGGCTCATTGGAAGGGCAGGATCGCAACGGGGATTACCATCGCGGTGATCCTGAATATTTTATTGGTTATAGGTCTGGTCGATAAAAAAGTAACAAGTGTTCCGATAATCATTTGTGCCATACTTGTCGTCGAGATGCTCTCCATATTGTGTGTGACTGCAGCGAAACTTGTTGAGCCGAGTTTTATCCACGGCAATAAGCTTAGGTCAGCTATAGTAAAGCAGGGTTTCGATGCAGATGATGTGAATAACGACTTCATGCATTCTACTATCAACTGCCTCGAGAAGGGCATCATGGCAGTGGGCGTGACTTACTACATAGTGTATACCACTGAAGAGTTTCATATAGGCAGGATCGAAAACGTTACCAAGGCCGAACAATATTCACTATATTTCAGATTTGGCAAGGGGTGTCACTCGATCTTCTACTACATCAGGCTCCACGAAAAGGACAACACCTACAGAGATTATAAGTGCGCAGACAAGCGTAATGCCGACCTGATGCTTAACAGTTTTTTGATGAAAGACATAAAGACAGAAACATTTCCGACCGGCACGGAAGCAACGAAAGCGGAAACTGAAAAACGGATGAATTAATAGAGGAGGAATAGTTATGGGATGGAATTCGGGTACAAAAATTACGGAATACCGGGAAGTAATCTTATCCGAAACGGAATTCACAAAAGCAAGTGAGCTGGACAGCAGCGAATATGAGTATATCCGTAAGAGGTATATCAGGGATAATGTCATTAGAAATCTTTTTGGAATTGCTTTTGCGTCAGTGGTTACTGCGCTTTGGTTTACCGATATCACTACGAAGGTGATGGAGTTTTCTGAAGTCATTGGGAACGTGTTATTGTTTGTGGTAGCGTTCAGCATAGCAATAAGTGCCTACCTGACAGCTCGCATATTCATGTCTTTGACCTTTTTACCAAAGATCTATAAGCAGGATTTCTACTGTCACGTTGGCAATATCACACGCAAAAAATACTTATGGTCCATAAAGTACCTCAGAAAGGACCATTACTACATAATAGACGATGAATACTGCAGCAGAGCTGCTTTAAACCCATACTACAGAAAAGGAACAGAGGTGTACTTTCTGTATTTTCCGGGATTCTGGGAAAGATCATATATTGGAGGAATCGTGGTAAAGAAAATCCATGACTAAAATGATCTGCATCACATGACCGTAGCAGATAAAAATGCTTATTTGTTATAATAATTCAGTCGGAACAGGAAATTTGAATAAGGGATCAAAAAATGTCAGATATACAGAAGTATCAGTGTACATCTTTGGATGGGACACACCTGTCGCGAAAAGAATTCGGAACTGTTGTTGATGCATACAGGCTCGCATTGAAGACGAACCCTCATGATTTTTCTGCTCTCAGAGGATTGATGCTTGCAGCAGCTTTCCTGAAGGATATGGACGGACTTGTCCATGCAGATGAAGCAAAACACTTTTCGTACAATCCCATAATAGTCAATGAAGTGATCGACTGTGCTTCTGAAGAAGACAAGGAATACTTTAAGAAATTTGCCAAGCTCTATGCTGACAAAAAGCGGCAGATCGATTGTCGCAGGGAGATAGAATCACTGCGCCAGGATTGCAAAAGGATCGAGACTGCCATGCAGTTAACCGAAGATACCCGTCGCGATTACTATATCAAAGTCGGCAAGTTCGGAATATCACAGCCTTGGCATCCTAAAGCATACTTCATTTTCGGATGGTGTGCTACTGCCTTCTTTTTAATCTTAGAATTGATCATCGCCGGAGTTTTGGCTTCAAGCGGCACTGGAGGAGAGGGAGTCTTTATGGCTGTTTTTGGCGGCCTCACGCTTCTTATCGGCGCAGGAGTTAATTTCGGATATGTCTTTCCCAGATTCAAGATAATGAAAGAAATAGACACTTATATGGAAGAATTCAAAACCGAATTATCCATCACCGAAGCGAAAATAAGAAAATTAGAAGCTGAAAACGAAGAACTCTCTGAAGATATCACAAAAAGCATCAATGATTTTGTATGGGAAGACGAATATAGAACGTTCAACAAAAAACAACAGTAATGAATTTTTGCATGTTGCTCATTCTTTACCCGCCAGCTATCTTATTTGGTTTTCTTCAGATAATAGCTATTATATTAATACAAGCAAAGTCAATTAGCAGATAGATATTCTTCCTTCAGTATTTCCATCTCCACTACATTCCATGGATCTTTTTTTACGATCTCCGTATCATGGAATCCGACTCTCTTATAACATGCATGTGCACGACTATTATTCTCAAAAACACCGATCGTGATCTTTTCTACTCCAAGGATCTCAAAGGCATATTTCATTCCCAGACGGAGCATCTCCGTACCATAGCCTTTTCCGCGTATATTTCCGTCAACGATGACCCAGCCGAATCTAAGCGTCTTATTATCACCGTTAAGATATCTCATGATAAAGTGTCCGACGGCACCGTTTTCATCAAAGGCGATCCAGGGATAGAAATTGTCCTTTTCAATGCAAAGACCATTCTTGTTCTTATATACATCAGCTATGATGTCTCCATTAATCGGAAACTCACCGAAGAGTTCTCCGCCCCATTTCATAAAGGTATCTTTGTCCTGTATCCACTGTGCGATCGTCTCGGCATCAGCTTCCTTATACTGTCTGAGTCTTAACAT
>JAEEGH010004032.1_pt1 | contig 37964 bp, 29 predicted proteins | sample 9134181 | NCBI WGS metagenome assembly JAEEGH01 (sample SAMN16246544, study PRJNA631951) | gut metagenome | biome: gut microbiome; feature: rumen; material: DP-attached | host: Bos | place: Iran: Karaj | collected 2018-10 | reverse complement strand
TTGTAATTTCAAGATAATGAACGGCATTGCTGCCCAGGAACAGCATATTGCTGAGTAGCATCCTCACGTGGAGGAGCACCTGCTCCTCTCCCGACACGTCGTCGTTCTCACAACCCTCGTCCACGTTTACCACGTAGCCGTAGGTGATCAGACCGTCCTCGAAGTCGGTGAGACGGCCGGTGGGGCCGAAGGAGGCGTTGAAGAGGAACGACACGGGCGTGTTCTCACTCAGGTCCATGCACTGGTAGAAGAACTTGATGGTCTCCAGGTCTGAGACAACCACGGAGAAGTCGAGATACTCCGAGAGGATACCGCCGAAGGGGTTACCCTGGTCGTCGCGCTCACGATAGCAGTGGTAGTGATAATCCTGCACGGTGAAGCACTGTGACTGTACCACGCCTCCGGCTACCTCTGCCACATTATTATTATAGAGGACAGCCTTCAGATATTTCGGATGTTGATTGACTTTGACCATAACTTACTGTCTTTTATAGGTGATACCATTGATAGTGACCGTCTCTGCCACGAACTGCAGGCGGAGCATGCGGCGCTGGTTGCGATGGATGTGGTACTCCTCTTCGAAGGAGAAGCACTGGGCCTCTTCGAAATAGATCTCCTGTTCATCGGGCACGCTCTGGTTCGGCTTTGGCGGCAGCTGGATGAGCAGCCGGCCGCTCAGCGTCGACCTGTTAATGAACCACTCATACATCTGCATGTCCTCACGACCAGGAGCTATCACCGTTGCCTCTATGTAATCGCAGTATTTGTCTGCGCGGGGTCGATACTCATCGTGTAGTCTGTGGGTACGGCATTTGAAGTCCGTGAGCAGATACTCTTTCGTGTACCTGCCGGCGTGGTTGTCGCCAATTTGCATTTTCTTGATTAAAGACATAATTCTTCGTTTTTAATTGTTCTGCTTGCAAAAATACACATTTTCTGCGGAACTGACAACAAAAAACAAAGAAAAAATACGCAAGTTGTTGCGACAAAGAGCTAAATTATGGACAAATCGGGCAAAAGGCTCAAAATTTGTCCAAAGTCCGTCTTATCAGTCCAATTTAAAGAGCCGGGTGAACCCCGTCTCGTCGAACACCTTGTGGAGGTAGGGACTGAGACCGGTGACGGTGACGTTGCAACTGTTCTTGCGACCTTCCTGCAATAGGTTGAGGAACAGGCGCAGACCACTGCTGCAGACGTATTTGAGGTCTGTCAGGTCGAGCACGATGTCACGGTCGTGACATTCATACAATTCCTGCATGTCTTTCTTCACCTTGTCGGCGTCGGGCGTGTCAAGCCGTCCCTCAATGTGCATCACGAGGCGACCGTCTTCCTCTTCACAAAGCTCTGTCTTTGTCATATCGTTGATTGTATTTTGGTGCAAAGGTACAACTTTTAAGGGAGTTAAAGGAGTAAAAGGAGTTAAAGGGAGTTAAAGGACATTACTTTTTCACTTTTTCACTTTTTCTCCTTTTCACTTTTTCGTAACTTTGCACTCATCTTACTTATTTTAAATTATTATCAACCCATTAAAATAACAACTTATGAAGAAACTATTTTTACCGATTTTGCTCTTGGTGGCAGTGTCTGCCCGGGCAGCAGAGAACCCTGTGTTGACGATTGAGGGCGGTCAGGTGCAAGGCGTCGTGGCCGACGATCATCCCGATGTGTTCGTGTATCGTGGCATCCCCTATGCTGCGCCTCCCATCCGTGAGAACCGCTGGAAGGCCCCTCAGCCCGTCGTGCCCTGGAAGGGCGTGAAGATCTGCGACACCTTCGGGCGCCCGAGCTATCAGGCCATCCAGTACACCGGTGGCTATTATTCCGAGTGGGGCTATGGCAAGGAGGCAGCCTTCAGCGAGGACTGTCTGTATCTGAACGTCTGGACGAAGGCCCCCGGACAGGTGAACAAGAAACTGCCCGTGGCTTTGTGGATCCACGGTGGCGGCTTCCGCGAGGGCTTCGGCTCGGAGCCGGAGTTCGACGGTCAGGAGTGGGGCGCCAAGGACGTGGTGCTCGTGTCCATCAACTACCGTCTCGGCGTGTTCGGATTCCTCGTCCATCCCTTGCTCTCGGCTGAGAGCCCGAACAAGGTATCAGGCAACTACGGCATCCTCGACCAGATTGAGGCACTGAAGTGGATCAAGAAGAACATCGCCCAGTTTGGTGGCGATCCTGACAATGTGACCATCTTCGGACAGAGTGCCGGTGGCGGTAGCGTGCGTACGCTCTGCGAGAGTCCGCTGGCCCGTGGCTTGTTCAACAAAGCGGTCATCATGAGTGCCCAGGGTCTCACCATCCCCGATGCCAATGGCAATCCGATTGGTGGCCGTTACAGCGGTGGCACCTTTGCCGAGGCTGAGGCCAAGGCCAAGAAGGTGTTCGACTGGGCCGGACTCACCGACCTGCAGAAGATGCGCCAGGCCAGCACCGAGACCGTCTTCGCCCTGAACACGCTCTACTATCAGATCAACAGCGACGGACCGCAGGACAACAGTCCGATGGCATTCATGCGCCGTGGCCTGCCCTTCATGCCGATGATCGACGGTTATGTCTGTGTGAAGAGTTTCGACGATGCCACCCGCGAGGGCACGCTCGCAGACGTACCTTATATGATTGGCTTCACGCTGAACGATATGGGCAACATGGCACCCAATATCGCCGAGTTCTGCAAGGTTCGCCAGCAGAAGGGCGGTAAGGCATGGGCCTACCAGTTCGCCCGTCCGTTGCCCGACGACGGCTCGCATCCCGAGGTCACACAGCGTCTCAAGGGTGCCTTCCACTCCAGCGACCTCTGGTTTGTCTTTAAGTCTTTGAAGCACTGCTGGCGTCCCTGGACGAAGGGCGACTGGGATCTCTCTGAGAAGATGCTGACGGCGTGGAGCAACTTCGTCAAGTACGGCGACCCCAATGGTCCGCAGGGTGGGGCATGGACTCCCTGCACGGAACAGAGTCCCAAGTTCATGGTGTTCAAGCTCGACGACAAGGACGCTGAGGCCTCCTTCCTCGGCGAGCCCGAGAAGGCTCCCCAGCCTGCCTTCCCCTTCGGAAGATAACGTATGGCGGGAGAGGCGACAACTCTGACGGAGGCCCGTCACTTTTGTCGCCTCTGCACCGCCTTGTCGCTACTACCTAAGATGAAATATGGCAAAAAACTTGTGAGAAGTATACAAATGCCGTACATTTGCACCAGCAATTACATAAAATGATAAATATATGGCATTAGCAGCAGTTTTGGAATTCGGCGATAACAGCATCAAGCGTTACTCTAAGCAGTACCTGGTGTCTGACTGTCGGTTTTTGTTTGCCCGACCCTTCAATGGGTTCACTCCTGAAGGAAGAACCCGTTGCGAGCGGGTAGAGGTGACAGTGATTGCCCCGGGCAAGGATGATCATGGTCTGATTGAGTGGTTCTCCGCTCAAAGTGTGCAGAACGGACGGATAGTCATTAGCATGAGCAACGAGGGTAAGGACAGTGAATCCGACACGCAGATTCTCTATTTCGAGGAAGCCAAGTGCTTTTCCCTCTCTGAGTATTATGATATCAGTGTCAACCGTCGCCGGCTCCTGAAACTGGCCATTAGTGCAGAGACCATGGAGATTGATGGTGTATCGCTTCATCGTATTTAAGTATGGCTACATTATATTCAAACGAACTGAAGGCCCTTCTGGTGCCTGAGGATTTCCTGGAGAATCCCATGAGTGTGTTGAAGGAGCAATGTCTGACCGTTCAGCACTTCGACTATCAGTGTGAGCACAAACGCAATGCCTCAGGCGAGGTCTATGGTTCGACGGAGCCAGTAGTCCTGAAGTTCTCAATCCGTGTGAACTCCCCGAGACAGGCGAGGGTGTTTTATAACAATCTGCTCAGCAACAGTGACCACAGTTATTCATTCCTCTTTAATGCCACCTTCAACACCAACCAGCGTCTGAGCAATTGCGAGGACGGTATGGTGGTCAATGGCTACGTGGTGAGCGTGGAAGAGAATTACAGTGCAGGCAAAAACGTGACCGGCGAGGATGAACAGATTCTGCTCGACGTTACAATCATGGTCCGTCGCGTCACTTATCTGGGGCGTGAGGAGCAGAGCCATTATACAAGTGTATTCATTCAGTAAATTCATAATCAGATGGCAATATTAAATCTCACAATCTATGGTGTCAGCATCTCCAAAAAAGCTGATAATACAGTAGAGTCCAATCTTGTCCTTTCTACAGAGGAAACGACAGTTGGGAAGAATGTGTCGGTCGTCAAAAAAGAGGTAGAGTTGACTAATAAGGATAACACAAAGTGTTCTTATTACCTGAGTTTGGTGAATCTCCAGTTCCGTAAGAAAATGTACCAGCCCACTGAGATCAATGCTGAGATATCTGTGGTCCTGAAAAAGTCAGATGATCCCTGGGTGCCCGTGTCGCGTTCTGCTATGGAAGAGTTGTTCCTTAAAAAGAAAGTGTCTCTCGTCGACATGCAGGGCGTGACTTCGGAAACGATCCCTGAGTACAAGAAAGTGGGTGAGGATTTCTATGTCCAGTCTGTCCATGTCAAATATAAGTCGGACTACATGCGTGTCATCTTGCGTATTTTCAGTCTCGACAAGGTAATGACACTTGAGAATACCTGTCGTACCTTCGTTGGTAAGAAACTGAAGGCAGGGATTCTTACCAATGAGATCAAGGAATTCGTGGCGCCTTACGACAAAGAAAAAAAACTGGCCTTTGATGCTAACAGCATGAAAAATCTCGCCTATCAGTATAACGGGACTACTACCAGTGAGCATATCTTCCCCTTCCTGGTGCAGTATAACGAGAGCTTCTACGACATGCTGGCCCGTACAACCAACCGCTGGGGTGAATTCATGTATTATGAGAACGGAAAGCTGTTTATCGGCTGTCCTGAATCGACAGCCTATAAGGTGCCTACCACTAAAGATGAATTCAGTCAGCAGCAAGGCGACGTCAAACTGCCATTGCTTGAAAGTATGAGTTATTTTGATGTGGATGAGCAGGAGGCCAGAGGTGATAAGTATGACTGTGGCGCAGGCTATGAGGGCAATATGTTGGATGATCCCATCCGCATTGATCCTAAGAAAATCTCGGGAAACCTGTTCTGTTGGGGCGGTAAGTTGGATAAAGTAGTGATGAAGAAGTTCTCCAGCTTCTTCAAGAACGAGAAGAACATCCCGACTTTTTTAGGCGGTGAGCTGTTTAACGATCTGTATGACCTTGCCAAGCAGGGTAGTGACGTCTCAAGTTCCAATAATGATCGTGAAGATGCGTTCTTCACTGACGAAAAGAAGAATCTGGCGGAGCCTGAGCAATACGGCGAACACGATTTTGGGAAAAAGGGAGATGAAGATAAGGCGATGAGCTTTAACCCATTCTCTGAGATAGGTTCCAAATATGATAAGGCAAAGTATTTCAACATCTTGAAGAATGAGATCAGCGCCGGCAAAGATGCTGTCTGCATCAATTTCGACACCAGTTATCCGAATCTGAAGTTGGGGCAGATCATCGAAGTATATGCCCAGCAGTATATTGTAACGCAGATTGACTGTCTGACCAATATTCCCCTAAAACCAAAGGACAACCTGTGGGTGGTCAGCTCCGATAAGGCCGACTATTCCTTCCAGGTGTACGCTTTAGCCAAGCAGGCCAACCAATTCTATCCCACGGTGATTCCAGCCGGTCACGTCAGGTTGGCTGATCCTCAGATCGCCACTGTGACCGATGCCGCGGATCCCAATGACAGCGGGCGAGTCCGCGTAATGTTCTCCTGGCAGGATATCAAGAAAGATGATGATGATAAGATTACTGATGACACCAAGAAAATTTCTTCTCCTTGGATTCAGTTCGCTGCCAATGCGGGTGGTCAGAAAGGTATCATGGGCAAGCATTACGAGGGCGACAAGGTCTTTGTGGGGTTTGTCGATGGTAACGTGGAGCGTCCTTACGTGATGGGCGCTATTTCGAAAGGTGCCAGTGCGGATATACATTGTGCGACAGCCGGCGGTCATCAGCTGAAGATCAACGACGATGCAGCAGGCATCATGAGTTTCCTGACGGGAATGTTCTCACCGGCTTGGGGGTCATTCTCTGACTTTATCCCAGGCATGGGCGACCTGAATCCGTTTAGCAGTGCCAAGAACAATCTCGCCTTGGCCGGCGGTTTTGAGTTGTCCGACAATTATGGCCTGTACAAGATCTCAGGTTCTACTGACAGCCGTGAGGTGAATATTGCGTCTCCTTGGGGCGATGTGAACATCAACGCCTTTACGGGTATCACGATCTCCGCGCCTAACGGTGACGTCACCATCAAGGGTAAGAATGTGAGGATTGAGGCGGGCAATAACCTCGACCTTGTCTCAGGCACGAACGTCGGTTATAAACTTTGGAAATCCAAGAACGACGAGAAAGCGTTCTCCGGCGCGACCCTCGCCGTTTCCATGGCGGCACTCGTCGCTAAAAAGCTGGCAGAGAAGTTCATACAGGTAGTCGACCTGTCGATGGTCAGGTCCGTCGTCGAGGTCGTGATGCGGCCTATGGAGGGCGCGCTGACCGTGAAGTCAAACAGATTCCTGAAACTGGAGTCTGGCGACAAGGAGTGTGAGTATCCGAAGCTGGCCTTCAACGAGGAGAAGAAAATGGCCCTGCTGAATGCGGAAGTCAAGGATTCCATCCTCTCAACCGTCGGCTCTGGGGCGAACTTGAGTGTCGGAGATGGTACCGTCACACTGATCAATACGGCCGATGCCGTGGCGAAGGACCTGTGTACGCGATTCGTGGAAAAGTACAACGCCTGTGTTGAGAAGAAAGAGGCGTTTAATGTTCTTGTCAGGGAATTGACGAGATGGGCAGATGACAATACGAAAGCCGTTTGCAATACCTATGATGAGATGAAGAACGACCTGTGGAAAGAGACCGATCTTGACAAGAAGTTTGAGGAGGACAAAGTCGGCATCAAGGACGATAACGTCAAGATCTCTGACCGCATCAGCCGATTGTCCGATGCCAAGAGTCTTGTGAGTGATGCGTGCTTTGCCCGTCTGAAATCCAATTTCCAGGGTACGGACTTCAAGCGCTATAAGATGATCGTTGCCAAGAGGAAAATGACGCGTGTTGCCGTCATCAGTGCGGCGAGAGATCTGCGGAAGGCAATCTGCGACCTGTATAAGCTGGAGATGAAGCAAGAGGATGTCAACAAGCACTTCTCCTGGTATTGGACGACGATGCCGAAGGACTTTAAGAAGAAGATGCTGACGGCGGTAAGCAAGGAGAAATGTCCGAATGCTCCTGTCTACAAGATCAGAGACAGCAAGAAGAAACTGAACTCCACTGTGCATAATTTGCCCAGCACCCTAAAGTATATGAAGCGTCTGATTGCCATGAACCTGTTGGAAGAACTGGGCTTTACCGATGACATGCGTAAGAAAGTCAATGGTGCTGTCGTGGGCAAGCCGGATGCTTCGACTCTGTCTTCAGCCACCGCAGGTAACATCATGCATGACGTGACGTGGAGGAAATACGTCAAGAGCCTGAGTGGCGTTCCGCCCATCAGCAAGGCCACCGACACGTTAGGCGGTGCGGTGAAAGGCGCGGTGAAGAGCGTTATCGACGACATGTACGAGACTGCTAATCTTAAGAAATCTTATCGTGAGTGGTATGCATGGGGCGACGGCAAGAAGGGCAGCATCCTGATTGGTTCAGCCGACGACACCTTCGAGCTCCGCGGAAATGAATTCAAGAAGGTGGAAGATGTCCTGAAACCGTCACTCAAGAGTCTTGACGGATCAACGCTTGAAGATTCGGACAAGGAGAAGGTCGAGGCATTCGTCGGAAAGATTAAAGGCGCATTGAACAAATTTTAAGGAGTTGAATCATGGGATATATATTTGATAATTGGAAGACCTTACTGGATGATTTCCAGAAGTGTGTGGAGAAGGATTTGGAAGAGATCCATCAGCAGAAGGCTGAGGTCCAGCAGATCAAGGTGGACATCATGAACCGGCTCGACAGCGGAATCTACTACCGCGACGACAACCGTATCGTCATATCAGCCCCGGAGATCGTGATCGGCAATGTCGATAAGAGCGGCATGCTGCATGGCGGTGCACAGGGACGCGTGATCATCAAGGGCAGTGAAGTGGCCCTGGATGGCGTCGGCGAGTCGGGACATATCGTCAGCCGTGCCCCCAGTATCCGTCAGATTGCCGTCGACCCGGGAGTCGACGGGATGGAGAACGTGGTCTGCGAGACCTCCGAGGTCGTTTCCCAGGCCTGTGACATCGTGCTGCACAGCAGCGATGCGAAGGATGCCTTCTCCACGATTCCCGTTCCGGCGGGGAAAGGTGGCATCAGCATCCATGCCGACAACCTTCTGAATCTGGAAGCGGCAGTGTCTGCTGAAGGCCGTAAGAAAGCCATCGAGGGCGCCATTAGTGATCTGTCCGAAGAGAGCAGTGAGCTTAAGCAGCAGATGGAGGGACAGAAGAAGGTCGTCGATGACTGCTTCACCAAGATGTCGAAGCTGTTGGATGATGAGCAGAAGTGGAATGTCGAGGAAAATTTCACCTCGCGTGTGAATCTCCTCGACATTGAGGAGATACATGAGGAAATGGAATCCATGCTGCCGACGCTGTATCAGGCCACTCAGACCTTCATCCATCTCGTATCCCAACTGGCCGAGGTGAACCGCCGGAAGAAGGCGCTTGAGGCTGAGAAGAAAGAGATCAAGACGGGCGACGACTTTAAGAAGAATACCACGGGCGCCACGATGAACATCGTAGCAGAGACCATCAATATCGCTTCTGCCGACGGTGACGGCAACACCCATACCAACCCCGAGGCCGGCATCAGCGTCGTCACCCCGAGAATCGGTGTCTCTATGGAGGATGACAGTGGTAAACTGGTCGAAGACGGCGGTCTCTCCGTGAACGCCCAGAACATCTCTTTCACTACGGTTAATTCTACTGACGGTAAGGAGTTCCCAGTAGTCGGAAACGTGGAAATCCGTTCCAAGAACATCAATCTGGAAGCAATCGACTATCAGAGTGATGACAAGGGCATGAAGGAGAAAGAGCTCACGAAGGATAGCAAGATTACGATGACGGCTAAGACCGTTGAGGTGGCTACCACGAACCCAAAGAATATCGAGCGCGACGATAAGGGCAAACTCACTAAGGGCGAATACACCGCCGAGGGCGATGTGATCTTCAGGTCGAAGACCTTCGCGGTTGAGAGCCTCGACTATGAGGTGAAGGACGGCAAGCTCGAGACCAAGGCCCTGACGAAAGACGGTAAGGTCTCTGTACGTGCAGAGAAGACCGCCTTCCTCGCTGCCGATGCGGAAGGTAAGGCTACCGGTAGCTTCAGTGTTAACGCGAAGGCAGTGGATTTGAAGTCGATGAATGTCGACAAGCAGAAGCTCACCGATGACAAGTTGGCTGAGGGCAGCACCATGACGCTCGTCTCTGAGAAGATGTATGTGGGTGCCAAATCCAAAGACATCAAGAGTAAGAGACTCCAGACTGTATCCGAGGAGATGGGCCTCTTTGCCGACAAGACCTTCGAGGCTCAGCAGGGCGACGGCAAAGCCGTGCTCCAGCTCGATGGCGGCAACGCCTCGGTGGGCGGCAGCAAGACGCAGGTCTACGGCGACACCACCATCAACGGCAAGACCGAGGTCAAGGACGAGCTCAAGGCCCCGAAAGCTACCGTCGACAACCTGGAGGCAAAGACCAGTTTCAAGTCGAAGAACATCAGCGACGGCATCGCCGTTCCCGGCGCCGCCGGTGGCGGCAGCCTGAGTGCGAAGCTGAAGACCGAGGACGCACCAAAGGAAAAGTAAAAAGTAAAAATGAACAGATATGAGAAGATCGATTATAAAAGAGTTTGACCAGTTGGGCGAGTCGCTGAGCAATCAGAGTGCCCAGTTTGCCTATCGCATGAAGAATCTCTGCGTGAAGGCAGAAGAGGTGGCACTGCTGCCTGTAGAGATACTGATAGAGGGAGAGTTCCAGAAACTGGAGTCATGTGCCACGATCGGCAAGAAGGACGACTACAGTTTTATGGTGTTCCCGAACTATGAAGAAGATCTGGAAACCATGGCGAAGGGAATCTTCAGGGTTCATCCGGAATTCAAGCAGAAGATCGGGAGCATGCAGGTTGACAGCGTCGATGAAGCCGGCAAGAACAAGTCGATGGATGTCCATTACATCCTGCTGACGATGCCAGAGGTGGACGACGACCGTTACGACGTGTTGAAAGACGGCGTGAAAGTCTGTTATGAAGAGTGCAAGGCCCGCATGGAGGTGCTCAACCGCAAGGCCGATGCCAAGTTCGCCGAGCTGACCATCGGAGATACTGACGAAGATGTCAAAAAACTGAAGGCAGCCCGTGAGAAACTCAACGAGCAGTGGTATGGTCATCGCGACAAACTCTACAATGAGAAGCTCCAGGAGATTGAAGAGGCTCACAACAAGTGGCTGGCTGAGCGTGGCGAGGAGGAGCGGAAACGCATGGAGGACGAGGCTTCCCATAATGACGATGTCGCACTGTCCATGAGAATGACCCCTGAAGAAGACTAAGAATCATAAAAAAATCACTGTCTGGATTAAACCTTTCCGGAGACAGTGCGTCTAAGGGATAGTTATCAACTTAATTATTCACTTTTAAAATTTACAACAGACAATGAAAAAATTAATGATGATGGTTGCCATGCTGGCAGTTTCTTTCGCCATGCAGGCACAGACAAAGTTCCACGACGTCGAGCTCAATGAGGCCAAGGGTGCCGTGAAGAGTATCAAGACTAACAGAATGGGTCAGGACATCGTGATCAACTTCACCCAGGACGGCAAAATGTCTCAGGAAGGCATGAGCGATGCCAAGTACGATGCTGACGGTTACCTGCAGTCAGCCAAGATGACGATGATGGGCAACGAGATCGAGATTAAGTACAAGTGGGAGAACGGCCGTGTGGTAAGCCAGAAGATGAACGTGATGGGCAACGACATGGAGGTGAAGCGTACTTACAACGACGACGGCACCCCGAAGGCTGACATCATGGACATGGGCGGCAACTCGATGGAGTCACCCTACACGAACTACAAGTTCGACGACAAGGGCAACTGGATCAGCCGCTCTGGCGAGATGATGGGCCAGACCATGGAGCAGACCCGCGTCATCGAGTACTACGAGTAGTTTTTGTTTGATATTAAATAAGGGGGAGCCGATCGGCTCCCCCTTATTTATTTCTTGACCTTGTAGATGCGGAAGGTCTTGGGGCCGAGCTCGTCGATGAGGGTAGAGGATTTCTTGCCCGGGGTGACGGCGATGGAGCCAGAGACGGGGATGATGAGGTCGGGGCGGTCGAGGGTGTTCTCACCGTCCATGTTGTTGCTGTGGAGGGTGATGGTCTGTGCCTCGGTGGCGCCGTTGACTCCCTGGAGATTCAGCGTGATGGGCTGGGGGGCGTTGGAGGTGTTGACCACCTTGATGATGACCTCGCCTGTCTGGCTGTCATAGACGCTGGAGGCGAAAAGTCCGTCCTGACCGGGCTGTCCGGCGACGGGCTGCTTCTGCATGGTGAGCGAGAGCACGTTGGTGCCCTTGTTCATGGCGAAGAGCTGCTGGACGTAGTAGCTGACGGAACGGAACGAGCGGAGATTGTCGAACCAGATGGCATCGGGACGCCACTGCCAGCCCTCGACGTGGGCAAAGAGGGGAGCGTAAGTAGCCATGTGGACGATGTCGGCATTGCGCTCGATGCCCGTCATGTGGGCTGCCTCGTAGAGCGAGGTCTCGAAGTGGTTCCACTTCTTGCCGTTGGCGCCGTGACAGGCATATTCGCCGGCAAAGACACGGGGACCCTTGCGGTCGTAGGAGTCGTAGCGCAGACCGTGGGTGAGGAACCACTCCTCGTTGCGGTAGTAGTGCTCGTCGTAGAGATCTACCTTGAGCTGCTTCATGCGGGGCTGCAACAGGTCGAAGTCCCAGCCTTCGGAGTTGGGGCCTGTGGTGCCGATGAGCTTGAGGGTAGGATATTTGGCGCGGATGGCGTCGGAGAATTTCTTCAGGCGTTCGGTGAACACAGGACCGTAGTTGCCGTGGGCCTCGTCATAGTCCCACTGCTCGTTGCCCACGCCGAGGAACTTCAGGTTGAAGGGCTCGGGATGGCCCATGTCGGCACGCACCTTGCCCCACTTGCTGCTGACGGGGCCGTTGGCGAACTCCACGAGGTCGAGGGCATCCTGGATATAGTCGTCGAGGTCATCGACAGCCACGTGGACACCTTTCTTCGTGGGGTCGGGGTTCTGGAACTGGCAGGCGAGTCCGCAGGAGATGACGGGCAGGGGCTCGGAGCCGAAGTCCTCACAGAGCTGGAAGAACTCGAAGAAGCCGAGGCCGTAGGACTGGAAGTAGTCAGGATAGAAGCGGTGGCCGAAGGTGTAGTGCCAGCGGTTCTCGTTCAGGGGACGGTTCTCGACGGGACCCACGCTGTTCTTCCACTGGTAGCGCGACTCGAGGTCGGTACCCTCGACGATACAACCGCCAGGGAAACGGAACACGCCAGGGTGCATGTCGCAGAGGGCCTGAGCCAGGTCGCGACGCATACCGTTCTCACGGCCTTTCCATGTGTCGGTGGGGAAGAGGGAGATGTGCTCCACGTCGGTTGTGGCCTTGTCGCCCATGAGGAAGAGGCGGAGGGCAGCCTTCGGATTGGTGCGTGGAGAGGTCAGCGTGGCAGTGTATTTCTTCCACTCCTTGCCGCTGATCTCGACATTGACGGTGGCGAAGCGCTGGTCTTCACCCATCGTGGCGTTATCGACGAGGCTCACTTCGAGGGTGCTCTTGCCGCCCTCAGGACAACGGGCCCAGAGGGAGAAGCGGTAGGAGGCTTCCTTCATGACGCCGATGCCGAAGAAACCTTCGTTCTCCAGGCCGGTGAACTTGTCGCTGTGGCCGGAGTACTTCAGACGGACGTAGTGGGGATTGCGGTCGAAGGGACCACCCTCGTCCTCGACGTCGAAGTTGCCGAAGGCGCGCCAGCCCATGAGGTGCTGGGGGAACTCGAACGAGCGATTCTTCACCATCTCGGCATAGAGGCCGCCGTCGGCAGCGTAGTTGATATCCTCGAAGAAGATACCGTACATCGTGGGCTGTACGGGTGCCCCAAGTTTGTTGGTGTTCACGTCCATGACGTGCGTCTGTGCCGTCGCCACGAGGCTGACTGCGAACAGGAAGAGTGTTGTCAGTTTTCTCATCTTTTTTATTATATAGTAGTATGTGATTTGTCTTATTGGGCACAAAATTACAAAAAATATGCGACATTTCATAACATTCTTTATTTTTTTAACGTATTCAGTCGAAAAAGTTTGGTGGTTTCAAGGAAAATGCCTATTTTTGCAGCAGTTTCCTAAAACCGGAAGAAATGAAGATCAACCATAGGATAAGAACGTTGCTCTCCGTCATCGTTATGGCGATGGTGTTGCCGTTGTCGGCACAGACCCCTCAGTGTAAGGACACGGCCGAACATCACCGGTTGCAGGCTGAGATGTGGGCTGCCGCGACTGGCAACGACCCGAAAAAAGTGTATCTGGCTGCGGTGAAATTCCAGAACCATGCTGATGACGAGGGCGACTACGAAGGCCACTACAATGCGTGGATGTGCGGCGTGGCGTTCAACCTGGACAGGATGAATATCTCTGATGCGTACCACATCGCCGCGGTGTTGAAAGAGGACCTGGAGACCGGAAAGGGTGGTCAGGAGGAACAGTATATGGGGCCGATGATGATGGGACAGGTGTATAATGTCTGTGGCAATGTGTCTGGCGCCATCAATGAACTGAAGGAGGCCATCAGGCTTGTCAAGGGTACGCGCTATGAGGAGTCGACGCTGATCTCCCTCTATATGGCATTGGCACACCTGACGCTGACTACTGACCCGGATCAGTCGTTGCAGTGGGTGGATGAGGGTATTCAGGTGTTGAATGAACATCAGCAGTGGTCGGTCTATCAGAAAAGACTGGGAGGCGCCTACGCCATGAAGTCGATTATCTGTTTCAAGAAGGGGGATTACGATAACTGCCGTTTCTGGTACGACAAGGCCATGGAGGCTCATGGAGGTGAACCGGAAGGCTATACTGGTATCTTCATGACGTATGCCGAGATCTATCATCATGCTATCGACGGCCACTTGCAGGAAGCCCTGAAAATCACCGACAGCATCAAGAGCCTGAAGGAGCGCTATCTCATCAAGTGCGATCTCTATCAATATGGTGGAGAGATGGATAAGGCTTTCGACACGCAGCACCAGTTACTGCTGCTGAACGACTCGATCAGGGGTACGATGATGGCAGAGAACATCAGTCAGATGGAGCACGAGAAACAGTTGATGACTTACCAGCAGAAGATGTCGAGACTGATGAATATCATCCTGGCCATTACCATCGGTCTGGCCATCCTGGCCATCATCCTTATGACCCGTAATATCCTGATACGCCGCCGCTCCAGGAAAAGACTACTGGCGAAGAACGAAGAGCTGAGGGAGGCTAACCGTAAGGTGACGAGGGCAGACGAGATGAAGACACAGTTCATCCGTAACGTGAGCCATGAGATAAGGACGCCGCTGAACATCATCAACGGTTTCACGCAGGTGCTCACCGACGAGGAGAACACTTTCGAGCCTGAGGAGCGTCACGAGATAGCCGAGACCATCGGTACGAGCACGAGGCAGATCACCTCGCTGGTGAACAAGATGCTTGCCCTGGCCAACCAGAACACGAAGGACCTGTTGAAGGAGGTGGAGGAGACTGATGCCCTCGACATCTGCCATAAGGCGTTGCAGGAGATGCCGCCTGTGGATGCGGATAGGATCAAGGTGGAACTGGAAGACCTGACACATGACAAAGGCACCACCCTCTGTACCAACAGCGACAGTCTGTTGCAGATGTTGGGCAATATCCTGGAGAACTCGGTGAAGTTCACGGAGAAGGGAACGATCAAGTTGACGCTGAGGAATGACGGACTGATGATATGGTTCACTATTGAGGACACGGGCTGTGGCATCCCAGAAGACAAGATCAGCACCATCTTCGAGAGGTTCACGAAGGTCGATGAGTTCAAGGAAGGCTTGGGCCTCGGTCTGGCCTACTGTTATGAGACGGCAGAAAGGTTGGGCGGTGTCCTGCGATTAGACAGTACGTCGGAGGCTGGCACGAGCTTTACCCTCGGACTACCATTAAAAGTAAAAAAGTAAAAAATTAAAAGATTAAAAAATTAAAAAGGTAAAAAAGTGAAAAGTGAAATAAAACGTAAATAAAAAAACTAAACATTATGGTAAATCAAACAGAACAAGGTAGCAAAGCCTACCTCATTTCAATTGTGATGGTCGCCGTGTTGGGCGGTCTGCTGTTCGGTTACGACACAGCGGTTATCTCTGGTGCAGAGAAAGGTCTGCAAGCATTCTTCATGGAAGCCAAGGACTTCGCCTATACCGACGGGTGGCATGGCTTCACTTCGGCTTCGGCACTCATCGGCTGTATCATCGGTTCGGCCATCTCCGGCCTGCTCGCCACGAACCTCGGCCGTAAGAAGTCGCTGATCATTGCCGGCCTGCTGTTCTTTATCTCAGCACTCGGCTCGATGGAGCCCGAGTTCCTGTTCTTCGAGCACGGCACACCGACCTACTCACTGCTCATCATGTTCAACATTTACCGTGTAATCGGTGGTATCGGCGTGGGTCTGGCTTCTGCCATCTGCCCAATGTATATAGGTGAGGTGGCTCCCTCGAACATCCGTGGTATGCTCGTGTCGTGGAACCAGTTTGCCATTATCTTCGGTCAGCTGGTGGTGTACTTCGTGAACTTCTTCATCCTGGGCGACCACATTCAGCCGCTCGTGGAGGAGATGGGTAGGGGGCTGGCAGCCATCAACCCCGCTGCCCAGTGGACGGTGACCACAGGCTGGCGTTATATGTTCGGTAGTGAGGCTGTGCCCGCAGGACTCTTCGCCCTGCTTATCTGCTTCGTGCCTGAGACACCGCGTTACCTCGTGAGCATCGGTCAAGACAAGAAGGCCGAGGGTATCCTCGCCAAGATCAACGGCTCGCTGAAGGCCCAGCAGATTCTGCAGGATATCAAGGACACGATGGTGGTGAAGACGGAGAAGCTGATGACCTACGGTGCGATGTGTATCTTCATCGGCATTATGCTCTCAGTGTTCCAGCAGGCTGTGGGTATCAATGCCGTGCTCTACTATGCTCCGCGTATCTTCGGCGACATGGGTATGGACGACCCGATGATGCTGACGGTCTTCATGGGTATCATCAATATCTCGTTCACGCTCGTGGCTGTGTTCACGGTGGAGAAGTGGGGCCGCAAGCCGTTGCTCATCAGTGGTTCGTTAGGTATGGCCCTTGGTGCCTTTGGTGTGGCAGTGACTTTCGGTAACGACAGTCTTGCACTGGTTACAGCCGCCTCGTTGTTGATTTATTCGGCTTCGTTCATGTTCTCATGGGGTCCCATCACTTGGGTGCTCATCGCCGAGGTGTTCCCCAACACCATCCGTGGTGCTGCCGTTGCCATCGCCGTCGCCTTCCAGTGGATTTCTAACTTCATCGTCAGCTCGTCGTTTGTGCCGATGTTCAACATGCACCTGACAGAGGGTGATGACTTCGGACACTGGTTCACATACGGTCTCTATGGCATCATCTGCGTGGTAGCTGCCCTGTTCGTCTGGCGCCTCGTTCCCGAGACCAAGGGTAAGACGCTTGAGGATATGAGCAAGATGTGGAAAGACAGACTGGGGAAAAAGTAAAAAATTAAAAGATTAGAAAATTAAAAGATTGAAATATGAAAAAGATTTTGATTGCAGAAGACAATGACAGTAACTTCATCCTGATGACGTACATCCTGAAGAAGTACTATCAGTTTGAACGTGCCAAGAACGGCCAGGAGGCTGTTGAGATGGCCGAAAAGAATACCTATGATATCGTGCTGATGGACATCAAGATGCCTATTATGGACGGATTGGAGGCCACGAAGGCCATAAAGGAGAAATTCCCTGATCTGCCCATTATCGCCCTGACGGCCAACGCTTTCGACAGCGACCGTCAGCTGGCACTGGAGGCAGGATGTAATGACTTCCTCTCCAAGCCCGTGAGCAGCGATCTCTGCCTGCAGACGATTAAGAAGTTTGTGGGAGAGTAGGGAAAGGTAAAAAAGTAAAAAGGTAAAAAAGGCCTTAGGCCAGTTCGAGATCGAAGTCCTGCCGTAGTTTTTCTATGGCGGGATTTTCTTTGCTCAGGGCCTCGAACTGTTCACGACGGGTGAGCAGTTTCTTTAGCCCAGTCTGTTCGGCGACGATGATCTCGAGGGTGATGCCTACGTTGTGCAGGCTGTTGATGAGTGTCTTCACGATACGTCCCTTGAAATCCTCCATCTGTTGCTGGATGAGGGTGTTGTCGACCGTCACCTGCAACTTAGGGAACTCCGTGATGACAGGATTCATATTCTTCATACGGGTGGCGATGCCGCTGAACTCCTGAGGCATACGGTTACACATCGCCATCCATTGCAGTTCGAGTTCTTCCTGGGTGAACTCCGCATTGGTCTGTTGCTCCATCGATCCGGAGACGGTGCCTGGGATGATATTCATCTTCCCTTTGGGATTCTTGTTCTTCTGGAGGAGCGTGCCCCAGGAGAAGCCGATATTGTCGAGCTTCATCTTGGGGGCGGCAGAGGTTTTCTCAGAGTAATCTGATTTCTCGGAGTACTCAGATATCTTGGCCTTTGGGGCCACGGTTGATGCAGCGGTCTTAGCCTGGGCTACCTGCGGGGCCACTTTCTTGGGCTGAGACTGCTGTATCAGTTGCTTAAACAGGGATTTTAATCTTCTGGGGCGACGCCCCGCGCTGGCACCGTCGTCAGGCTGGGTGATCTGAGCCACCTCTATCAGCGTCAGTTCCACCAACAGGCGTTTGTTCGACGACTGGCGGTAGTTGATGTCGCACTGGTTCATCAGCTTCAGGGCCTGATAGAGGAAGCGTGTGTCGCACTTCTTCGCCTGCTCGGCATAGCGCTGGCGTTGTTGGTCGCTCACTTCGAGCAGGGGCAGTGTCTGCAGATCTTTCGCCATCATCACGTTACGCACGTGCTTGGCCAGACCCTGGATGAGCAGTCCACCGTCGAAACCCTTGTTGATGATATTGTTCAACAGCACCATAATGTCGCTCACCTTATTTATTATAGAGAGATCGACAATCTGGAAGTAGTTTTCGGAGTCGAGCACGTTCAGGTCTTCGATCACTTTCTCGTAGGTGATATTTCCCTGACAGAACGAGGCGGCCTGGTCGAAGATGGAGAGAGCGTCGCGCATACCACCGTCAGCCTTCTCGGCAATGACGGCGAGGGCCTGTTCCTCGTAGGTGATGCCCTCCTGCTCGGCCACGTGCTTCAGATGATTGACGGTGTTGTGGATGGTCATCCGTTCGAAATCGTAGATCTGGCAACGGCTGAGGATGGTGGGCAGGATCTTGTGCTTCTCCGTCGTGGCGAGGATGAAGATAACGTGTGCGGGCGGCTCCTCGAGTGTCTTGAGGAAGGCGTTGAAGGCGGCCGTCGAGAGCATATGTACCTCGTCGATGATGAACACCTTATACTTGCCCAACTGCGGCGGGATGCGCGTCTGCTCCATCAGCGTCTTGATATGCTCCACGGAGTTGTTCGAGGCGGCGTCGAGCTCGAAGATGTTGAGTGATCGCTGCTCGTTGAACGACTGGCACGACTCACACTCATTACAAGCCTCACCGTCGGCAGTGGGATGCTGACAGTTGATGGCCTTGGCGAAGATACGGGCACAGGTGGTCTTTCCGACGCCACGGGGTCCGCAGAAGAGATAGGCGTGAGCCAGCTTGCCGCTCTTCACGGCGTTCTTCAGCGTCGTGGTCAGTGCCTCCTGTCCCACGACGGTGTCGAAGGTCATCGGGCGGTATTTCCTGGCTGATACGATGTATTCCATATATGTGTTACTGATAAATTGTGGTGCAAAGGTACATAAAAAAGTGAAAAGGTGGATAGGTGAAAAGGTGAAAAGTGAGGGCAATATGCGTTAATAATATTAAAAATGTGATAGTGGTCGCATTTTTTTCACCTTTTCACTTTTTCACCTTTTCACTTTTTATTAATTTTGCAGTCAAATAAAAGAAATATGAAGGTTATCAACAGTATTAAGAAATATACGCTCATCGTCTGGAAGTCTCAGGCCCTGAAATATGCGGTAGTCTGTGTGGCGGCGGTGCTCATCGTGGGATTCCTCGACGAGAACAGTATGTGGAATCATCTGAAGAACCGTCAGCGCATCGAGGAGTTGACGGAGGAGAAGGCCCGTTATAATGCAGACTACGAGCGAGACAAAGCCCAGATCCGTGAACTCGACCGTAATCCGAAGGCGATGGAGAAGATTGCCCGTGAGCGTTATTTTATGAAAGCTGACGATGAGGACATCTTCGTGATGAAGGAAGAAAACCAAGAACCGGAACAGACCGTGAACGATGAGACAGCTCAATAAGATACAAAACCTCATCTTCCTCGTGGGTGCCACGCTGATGGTGGTGGGTGCCGGCGCCAGTGTGCTGTCATGGAAGTTCGCACCATACGTCTTTGCCGTCGGAGCCATCGCCTTTACGTCGATGCAGTTGCTGCAACGTTATGAGGGCACGAACTTCGTCATCCGCCGTCTGCGTCGTATGATGATCCTCAGCGATTTACTCTTCCTGCTCTCTGCATTATTGATGTTCGCGAGCATGGGGAACGTGTTTGGCCTGAGTCAAATCGACTATATTACCTATATATATAATAAATGGGTGCTGACGCTGCTCATCGCAGCCCTTCTCCAACTCTATTCTATACACAGAATTGACCGAGAGCTGGCCAAAGAGACAAATTCTTCTTCAAAAAAACTATAAAAGTTTGCGCATTTGCCTTAAAATGCGCAAATTTATTTTTCTACCTCCATATATCTTTGTATTTTTGCGCCACGAAACGAAAGAAGTTATGAATAAGATCATATATCTATTTCTCATCATTGCCGTGCTGACGTCCTGTGCCGAGTCATATTCGATACAGGGCTCCTCGTCTGTCTCGTCGCTCGACGGTAGCAAACTCTACCTGAAGACGGTGAAGGATCAGGAGCTGAAGAATATGGACTCCTGCGACGTGGTGCATGGCAAGTTCCGCTTCGCGGGCCTTCTTGATACCGTCCGTCTGGCTACGTTGTATATGGATGAACAGTCGCTGGCGATGCCCGTTGTGGTGGAGAGTGGCGAGATCGAGATCCATATCGACAACACAGGCCGTAGCGTCACAGGTTCGCCCCTGAACGACAAGCTTTATCAGTTCATCAACCGTCACGACCAGATTGGCAACGAGTTGAATGAACTCTCCCACAAGCAGAGTCAGATGCTGCTTGAAGGCATCGACGAGGATGTCATCAACCGTCAGCTCTCCGTGGAGGCTGCCCGTCTGGCACAGCAGGAAGATTCGCTGGTGACCAACTTCATCGTCGAGAACTTCGACAATGTGCTGGGTCCTGGCGTCTTCATGATGATGACCAGTGGCTATCCTTATCCTGTGCTCACTCCGCAGATCGAGGACATCATGAGCAAGGCCACGAAGAAGTTCAAGGAAGATCCTTACGTGAAGGAGTACTATCGTACGGCCAATGAGATTCAGGCTCGTCAGAACGGCCTCATGGATGACAATGCGCCTCAGACCGCCCAGCAGCCGCCTGTCTCGAAGCCGGATACGATGCCAGACTCCCTGCAGATGCCGTCACTCAGCCTTCCGCAGAAATGACGACGCTGGTAAAAGGGGGAACGCTTGTCAACGAAGGCAGGACATTCAATGGCTCGCTGGTCATTGAGGATGGGAAAATCACTCAGATTATTGAGGGAAATACTGTTGTCGGGGATTTGGAATCCCCGACTGCTTTTGACGAGGTCATCGACGCTTCGGGCTGTTTTGTGCTCCCAGGCATCATCGACGATCATGTGCATTTCCGTGAGCCAGGTCTGACGGAGAAGGCGGATATCGATACGGAGAGCCGTGCGGCTGCTGCAGGAGGTGTCACCACCTATTTCGATATGCCCAATACGGTGCCACAGACTACGACACTGGAGGCTTTGGAAGAGAAGTTCGCCCTCGCAGCCCAGAAGAGCCACGTGAACTACAGTTTCTTCTTTGGTGCCACCAACGACAATGCCGATCTCTTCCCCCAGCTCGATCCCCATCGCATCCCAGGCATCAAGCTCTTCATGGGTTCCTCAACAGGCAATATGCTTGTAGATCGTCGTGAGGCGTTGAATCGTATCTTTGCCACAGCGCCTATGATCATTATGACGCATTGTGAGGATACGGACATCATCAATCGTAATATGGCAGCGGCAAAGGCAAAATACGGCGATGATCCGAAGGTGACACACCATCCTGAGATCCGCAGCGAAGAGGCCTGCTACGAGAGCACCCGCCTCGCCGTCGAACTCGCCACCAAGCACCACGCCCGCCTCCACATCGCCCATCTCACTACGGCCAGCGAATTGTCTTTGCTTGCGACGCAAGCAAAGACAATTACTGCCGAAGCCACCGTCTCCCACCTCTATTTCTGCGACCGCGACTACACCGCCCTGGGTACTCGTATCAAGTGTAACCCAGCCATCAAGACGGAACGTGACCGTGATGACCTTCGCGAGGCCCTCAACGACGGACGAATCGCTGTCATTGGCACAGACCACGCCCCACACCTGTTGTCTCAGAAGGAAGGTGGTTGTGCCCGTGCGGCCAGTGGTATGCCGATGATTCAGTTCTCACTCGTCACGATGCTCGAACTCGTAGATCAGGGTGTGCTGTCCTTGGAACGTCTCGTCGAACTGATGTGCCATAATCCTGCCCGTCTCTTTGAGGTGCGCCAGCGTGGCTTCCTCCGTGAGGGTTATCAGGCAGACATTGTCCTCGTCCGTCCCAATACAGGCTGGACGGTGACGCACGACATCATCCAGAGCCGTTGTGGTTGGAGTCCGATGGAGGGTCATATGTATCTTTGGCGTGTCGAACGAACCCTCTGCAATGGTCATACCGTTTACCATCAGGGTAGAGTAGATACCTCCTACATCGGCCAACCAGTCGCCTTCCGATAATTATCCATTGTCCATTATCCATTATGATAATAACCTACGATATCTCTGAGTTGATACCCTATATCAACTGGCCCTACTTCTTCTTCGCCTGGCAGGTGAAGGAGCAGTCGGAGAAAGACCGTCTGCGCCAGGAGGCCGAGGCTTTTCTGCAACAGTTGGAAGGGAAATACCACGCTTATGGGTTATTTGAGCTCTTCGATGCACATAGTGATGGGGATGATATCGTGGTTTGTAAAGGAGACAGGAGTCAGGAGTCAGGAGTCAGTAGGATACCTTGTCTGCGTCAGCAACAAGGCAATCCCCCTTACCTCTGCCTCTCCGACTTTCTCCCGCCTCATATCATATCTACTGACTCCTGTCTCCTGACTCCTGACTCCTCAAAACTCGGCGGTTTCGCCACTTCCGTCTCCCTTGGCCTCGAAACGGACTTCGACTCAGACCCCTACCAGAAAATGATGGCCCAGCTCCTCGCAGACCGTCTTGCTGAGGCGGCTGCCGAACGTATGCACGAACAAGTTCGGAAGGAATACTGGGGTTATGCGAAGGATGAAAATCTCTCCATCCCAGAGATGCTCGTGGAGAAGTTTCAGGGCATCCGTCCTGCCGTAGGTTATCCCGCATTGCCAGACACCAGCTTGAACTTCGTCCTCGACGATCTCATAGATATGAAACAGATCGGCATCCGTCTTACGGAGAGTGGTGCCATGAAACCCCACGCCAGCGTCTCAGGTCTGATGCTTGCCCATCCTGAGGCCCGTTATTTCTCCATCGGCAAAATCGGCGAAGACCAACTCCGTGACTATGCCCACCGTCGCGGTCTTCCCCTTGAACTCTGTCGTAAATTCTTAGCAGGAAATCTCTAACCCTTTCTCAGCGTTAGCACCACGATCTCACCTGTGGCGCCAAAGCGGAAGGGAATGAGGCCACCGAGGCCTGCGGTAACGAAGAGAGACTGGTCGCCTTCGGTGTACCAGTCGTTGAACTCATTGCCCAACAGCGCCATCGGACTCCAACCGAAGAGTGCAAACTGCATCTTATGGGTATGGCCGCTGAGGGTGAGTTGGGCTCGGCCGTCAGGGATGATCTTACGTCGCCAAGAAGAAGGATCATGTTCGAGCATGATGACGAACGCATCCTTGTTCACGCCCTTCAGCGTCTTCTTGACATCCCCTTTCTGTGGGAATTTGATGCCGTCTCCGTCGTTCTCCATACCTGCGATGACGATGCTCGACTTCTCACGATCGATGTAACGATGCTCGTTCATCAGCAGCGTCCAGCCCATCTGTCGCTCCAGGCTCATAGTCTCACGACAGTTCGCCACCTTCCTGGCCGTATTGCCGCAGATGTAGTCGCCATAGTCGTGATTGCCGAGCACGGTGTAGATGCCGTCCTTCGCCTTCAGGCTGCTCAGCACGTCCATGTGGCGATAGATATCCTTGGGCTCGGTGTTCTGGATGTCACCTAAAAATACGATGAGGTCTGGCTGCTGGGCGTTCATGCTGTCGATGGCCTCTTTCAGGACGTACTCATTATGCTCGTTATAAGAACCCACATGGGCGTCGGAGAGGATCACGACCTTGTAGCCGTCGAAGGCCTGTGGCAGGTCTTTCGAGACGAAGGTCTGACGATTCACCTCCATCTTGTTGAAGCCGATGAACGACCCGTAGAGCAGGATATACCAGATGACGGGCACACAGATCAGTCCTATGAGATTACCATAATTCCTGCGCCTACGGAATAACTTGCAGACCCCAAGTCCCAAGATGGAACACAACATAAACACTGCCTTGGGCACGGCTATCAGTCCGAGCAGCAGCAGATAAACCCATAAGATGGCAGGATTATCGGGAATGAAGTTCTTCTCGTAGGTCAGTTTCAGGGTATAGGCCACCATAATGATTGACGGGAGCCAGCGTAACAGCCTCTGACTGGCGCTATACTTATGACGCCAGTAGTGCAGATCGAAATACAGATCAGGGATCAGTATTAGCAGCAGGAATAAATATGGAGCCCTTGCAATCATATCAATCGTAAATCGTCAATCTGTAAATCGTAAATCCTATTGGTCCGGATTCTCAACGTATCCTTGGTATTTCTCTTCGAGACCGCTCATAATCGCGTCGTACGCCTTTTGACGGCTGTTCTCCACGTTCTCAGGCCCTTTGCCGATGGGATGGATGGGCTCGTGGATAGTCAGACGGAGCGGATGCCAGTCGATGAGGTTGATGAATCCGCGGGTGCGCGGCAGGATGTCGAACGAGCCGTTGATGGTCATCGGCACCACAGACAACTGCAACTCGTCTGCCAGTGCGAACGCCCCTTTGCGGAAGATTCCCATGTGACCTGTAAACGAACGGGCGCCCTCAGGGAACACCGTCACACTGTAACCCTCCTGCAGGATATCCCTGGCCGTGTCGTATGTCTTCTTGATCTTCTTGGGGCCGCTCTTGTCGACGAAGATCTGGTGCGATTTCCTGCAGGCATAGCCGATAAACGGGATGCGGCCCAGCTGGTGCTTCATCATCCACTTGAAGTTTCGTCCCAGATGACCATAGATCAGGAAAATATCAAAAATGCCCTGATGGTTCGCCACGAACACGTAGCTGCGGTCTTTCTCCAGTTTCTCGCGACCCTCCACCTTCACGGGTATCAGCAGCGCCCAGAGGATGATCTTCGCCCACCACCTTCCAGGATAATACCCCCAGAAGTGGCCGTTCCCGATAGTCGTGCCGATGCCTACCTCCAAGGCCGTGATGATCGTCATAATCACCACCACCGGCAGTCCCACAAATATCTGATAGATTCTGTATAGCAGAGTAATCATAATTCTCAATTCTCAACTCTCAATTGTCAATTGTCAATTGGTTTCGGATATTGCCGCTTCCAGCCGTCCCACCTGAGCTTCATCACGCCGAAGAACGCCTCGCCGAAGATGCCACCCGACATCTTGCTCACGCCCTCCTTGCGGTTCACAAAGATCACGCTCACCTCCTTGATCTTAAAGCCGATCTTATGGGCCGTGTATTTCATTTCTATCTGGAAGGCATAGCCCTTGAAGCGGATCTTGTCCAACTCGATGGTCTTGAGCACGCGACGCTTGTAGCAGACGAAGCCCGCCGTCGTGTCGTGAACCTTGAAACCCGTGACGATCCTGACGTACTTCGAGGCGAAATAGCTCATCAGCACACGGCCAACGGGCCAGTTCACCACATTCACACCACTCACGTAACGACTGCCGACAGACACATCGTAACCCTCGTCGTGACAAGCGGCATACAGTCTGGGCAGGTCCTTGGGATCGTGGCTGAAGTCCGCATCCATCTCAAAAATGTACGCATAGTCACGTTCCAGCGCCCATTTGAAGCCGGCGATATAGGCCGTACCCAGTCCCAACTTCCCGCTGCGCTCGATGATGAACAGGCGGTCGCCGAATTCCATCGCCATCAGTCCCCTGACGATGGCTGCCGTTCCGTCAGGCGAGCCGTCGTCGATCACGAGAATATGGAAACATTTGTCCAGGGCGAATACCGCGCGGATGATCTTCTCGATATTCTCCTTCTCGTTATACGTCGGAATGATGACAATACTGTCGCTCTGGTGCATATCACTCACTTTGATGCTGCAAAGTTAATAAAAAGTGAAAAGGTGAAAAAGTGAAAAAGTGAAAAAGTAATGTCCTTTAACTCCCTTTAACTCCTTTAACTCCCTTAACTCCTATAAAAGTTGTACCTTTGCAGGCAATTCGCGATGAATATACAGGAGTTAGCGCATCAATATGCCCGTTTGCCGCAGTTGAAGGCACTCGCCAGCGAACTGGGAAAATCGTCACAAACCACGGTTTTCCTCGAAGGTCTGTTGGCCTCTTCCGCGCCGATGCTTTTTGCCAGCCTCGCCGAGAAGTGTCCCCGTCGTATGCTCTTCGTCCTGCAAGATGCCGAGGAGGCAGGCTACTTCTACCACGACCTCACCCAGCTTATGGGCACCTCTGATGTGCTCTTTTTCCCCTCCAGCTACCGTCGTGCCGTCAAGTACGCCCAGCGCGATCCCGCCTCCGAAATCCTCCGCACCGAAGTGCTTTCCAGGCTTTCGAGGAAGGAGGATTCCTCGCTTTACGTCGTGACCTACCCCGAGGCCATTGCAGAACTCGTCGTTTCCAAGAAAAACCTCGACTCACGCACCCTCGTTCTCACCAAGGACCAGACGATTGCTGTTTCAGATATCGAGAAAACCCTCCGTGAGTTCGGCTTCCACGAGGTGGACTACGTCTACGAACCAGGTCAGTTTGCCCTCCGTGGTTCCATCCTCGACGTGTATTCCTTCAGTTGCGAATACCCCTATCGTATCGACTTCTTCGGCGACGATATCGACTCCATCCGCACCTTTGAGGTGGAGAACCAGCTCTCTCGTGAACAGCGCGAACAGATAGAGATCGTGCCGGAACTCACGGTGACAGACGACGAAAAGGTCTCTTTCCTCTCGTTCGTGCCCAACGACGTGCTTCTCGTGACGAAAGACTTCCTCTACGTCCACGACGCCATCGACCGTACCTATCAGGAAGGCTTCTCTGCCCAGGCCAAGCGCGAACAGCTCGAGACCGCCACGGAGATGGAACAACGCGACATCGAGCGTCAGCTCCGTCGTGAACTCCAGCTCACACAAGGCTCTACGTTCCTCTCCGACGCCCTCAACTTCCGCCGCATCGAATTCGGCCACCGTCCCTCCAATACGACATCTTCCATCGTCCATCTGACTTTTTCCATCTCTGTGCAGCCGCTGTTCCACAAGAACTTCGACCTGCTCCAGCAGACCTTCGCTGACTATCTGTCGCAGGGCTACAAGATATACATCTGTGCCGACAGCCAGAAGCAGAACGAGCGCTTGAAGGATATATTGGCCGATTCTGCTAATATCTCCTTCAATCCCGTCGACAAGACACTCCACGAGGGTTTCATCGACCGCGACCTCCGCATCTGCGTCTTCACCGACCATCAGATCTTCGACCGTTTCCACAAGTACAACCTCCGCAGCGACAAGGCCCGCAGTGGAAAGATGGCCCTCACGCTCAAGGAGATCCAACAGTTCGAGATTGGCGACTTCGTGGTTCACGTCGATCACGGCGTGGGCAAGTTCGGCGGCCTCGTCCGTATGCCCATCTCTCCGAGTACTCCGAACACTCAGAGTACTCCGAACACTCAGAGTTACCAGGAGATGATCAAGATCATCTACCAAAATGGCGACAGCATCTACGTCTCGATCCATTCCCTTTATAAAGTCTCGAAATACAAGTCTCAGGACAACGGCGAGCCGCCCCGTCTCTCCACCCTCGGCACAGGCCAGTGGGAGCGTCTCAAGGAGCGCACGAAGAAACATATCAAGGACATCGCTCGCGACCTGATCAAGCTCTACGCCAAGCGCCGTCGTGAGAAGGGCTTTGCCTTCAGTGCCGACACCTATATGCAGCACGAGCTCGAGGCCAGTTTCCTCTACGAAGACACTCCTGACCAGCTCAAGGCCACGCAAGACGTGAAGGCCGATATGGAACGCGCTCGTCCGATGGACCGTCTCGTCTGTGGCGACGTGGGCTTCGGCAAGACCGAGGTGGCTGTGCGTGCCGCTTTCAAGGCCGCTACCGACGGCAAGCAGGTGGCCGTCCTCGTGCCCACCACCGTCCTCGCTTATCAGCACTTCCGCACCTTCTCTAGTCGCCTGAAGGATATGCCCGTCCGCGTCGACTACCTCACCCGTGCCCGCAGCGCCAAGCAGACCACCGCCCTGTTGAAAGACCTCGCCGACGGTAAGATAGATATAATAATAGGTACGCATAAACTCATCGGCAAGTCGGTGAAGTTCAAGGATCTCGGACTCCTCATCATCGACGAGGAACAGAAGTTCGGCGTCTCCACCAAGGAGAAGCTTCGCCAGCTGAAGTCCAACGTCGATACCCTCACGATGTCCGCCACGCCCATTCCGCGCACCCTCCAGTTCTCGCTCGTCGGTGCCCGTGACCTCAGCGTCATCCAGACACCGCCGCCCAACCGCTATCCCATCCAGACGGAGATACACACCTTCGGCGCGGAGATCATCACCGATGCTATCAACTTCGAGATGTCGCGCAACGGACAGGTCTATTTCGTCAACAACCGCATCTCCGACCTCACCCATATCGCGGAGATGATCCACAAGTACATCCCTGATGCCCGCGTCGCCATCGGCCACGGACAGATGAAGCCCGAACAGCTCGAACAGATCGTGCTCGACTTCTCCAACTACGACTACGACGTGCTGCTCTCCACCACCATCGTCGAGAATGGCATCGACATCCCCAACGCCAACACCATCATCATCAACGGTGCCCACAACTTCGGCCTCTCCGACCTCCACCAGATGCGTGGACGCGTGGGCCGAGGCAACCGCAAGGCGTTCTGCTATCTGCTCGCACCACCGCTGGCTGCCCTCAATCCTGAGTCGCGCCGTCGCCTCGAAGCCCTCGAGAACTTCTCCGACCTCGGCTCCGGCATCAACATCGCCATGCAGGATCTCGACATCCGTGGTGCCGGCAACCTCCTTGGCGCCGAGCAGTCCGGCTTCATCTCCGATCTCGGCTACGAAACATATCAGAAAATCCTCAACCAGGCCATGGCCGAGCTGCGGAATGAACAACCCACCCCCAACCCCTCCCCAAGGGAGGGGAGCTTGAATTCCTCTTCTGCAGCTCATTCTGTTAGCAAAGCAAATCAGTCCCCCCTCCCTTGGGGAGGGGAAGGGGGTGGGTTCGTCTCCGACTGCACCCTCGAGTCCGACCTCGAGATGTACTTCCCCGACCTCTACGTCCCCAGCGACTCCGAGCGTATGCTGCTCTACCGCGAACTCGACAACCTCGCCGCCAGCCAGCATCTCGACGACGACCTCGCCGCCTACCGCAGCCGCCTCACAGACCGTTTCGGCGCTATCCCCGATGTCGCCGAAGAACTTATCCGTGTCGTTCCCCTGCGCGTCTGCGGCAAACAGCTTGGCATCGAGAAGATACTCCTCAAACAGTCGAAGATGCACCTCTACTTTGTGACCAATCCTGATAGCCCCTACTTCCAGAGCGAGGCTTTTGGGCGCATCCTCGACTACGTGGGCCACAATCCCCGTCGCTGCAACTTCCACGAGACCGCCGGCAAACGTTCCGTCATCATCGCCGACGTCCCCTCCGTAGATGCCGCTCTGACAATTTGTCGCGAAATCCTGTCATCCTGACATATTCTTCCGCCTCTAAGCATTTTCTTTCCCCTCCTGAGTAGGAGGGGTGCCCGAAGGGTGGGGTGGTCTGATCCGCCTCTCGTCTTTGGCACGCTTCTTGCCTAATACATTGTGACCGCCGCAAGACGATCACCAAAATAGTCAACATGTGTAACTTTTAAAAATATAATTAGGAGGTAAAAATTATGATGCCAATGATGAGAACAAACAACTGGATTCCCGCAGTGTTCAACGATCTGTTTGATACAGACTATCTGCCGAAGGTCAACTGCACTGCACCTGCAATCAATGTGAAAGAAAGCGACAAAGCCTACATCGTAGAGCTCGCCGCACCGGGCATGAAAAAGGAGGATTTCAATGTGCACATCAACGACGAAGGCAACCTCGTCGTGAAGATGGAGAGCAAGGCCGAGAAGAAGGATGAGGACAAGAACACCCGCTACCTGCGTCGTGAGTTCTCTTACTCAAAGTACGAGCAGACGCTTATCCTGCCTGACGATGTGAAGCGCGACGCCATCTCCGCCAAGGTCGAACACGGTGTCCTCACCGTCGAACTCCCGAAGATCGTCGAAGAGAAAGTCAAGGTCTCCCGCCAGATCGACATCGCATAACAGCACAAAAATCAAGTGGCTCGCAAACTGCGAGCCACTTTTTTTGAGAAAAACGATGTTCCTGTAGAATTACTGCCCGTTTTCTTTTGCACTTTGCTCATTTTTTCTTAACTTTGCAGCAAAGAAATTTAAAACGGTTACTGCGATGAAAATATTGGCTATTAATCCGGGAATGATCTCGACGAAAGTGGGAATCTTCCAAGACGAGGAGTTGCTGATGCACGCCACGCTGAACCACCCGTTCGAGGAGCTGTGTCGCTACCCCTTCATCATGGACGAGTTTGACTATCGCAGGGAGAAGATCATGGAGGAGATTCAGCGTCAGGGCTACGCGATGGACTTCGATGTGGTAGTGGGTCGCGGTGGTCTGGTGAAGCCTATCGAAAGCGGTGTGTACGAACTGAACGACAAGGTGATTGAAGACACACGCCATCCGAGGCTGCACCACGCCTGTAACCTGGGTTCGCTGATAGCGCTGAGCATCGCCCGTGAGATTGAGGGCTGCCGAGCCTTCACCGTCGATCCGGGAGTGGTGGACGAACTCGACGATGTGGCGCGCATCACCGGTCTGCCCGAACTGCCCCACCAGACCATCTGGCACGCCCTGAACCAGCGCGAGATAGCCAAGCGGTACTGCCGCGAGCACGGTGTGAAGTATGATGAGCAGGATCTGATCGTCTGTCACATGGGCAGCGGCATCTCCTTCGCCATGCACCACCACGGACGTGCCATAGAGTGCAGCGACGCGCTGAGCGGCGACGGGCCTTTCTCTCCGTCGCGGGCAGGTATGCTGCCGACGGCCGCTTTGGTAAAACTGTGCTACAGCGGACAGTACACCGAGGCGGAGATGCTGCGCAAGATCAACGGACACAGCGGACTGACGGCTCATCTGGGCACCAACGACGTGAGGGAGGTGGAGCGGCGCATCGCTGAGGGTGACGAGAAGGCCAGGCTGGTGCTCGACGCCATGATCTACAGCACGGCGCGCTGGATGGCTTCGCTGGCACCGACGACCAACGGGCACGTGGATGCGGTCATCCTCACCGGTGCCATCGCCCACAGCCAATACGTCACCGAGGGACTGCGGCGCAGACTGAGCTATTTGGCCCCCGTATTTGTCTATCCAGGTGAGGACGAACTGACGGCACTGGCCATGAATGTGCTCAGGGCTATGCGAGGTGAACAGGAAATCAAACGTTATCAATAATTAATCGAATTTATGAAAAGACTATTCACAACAATTCTGATGGCTGTAGCCATGGGAGGGCTGACGGTGTCGGCACAGGCGACACTGGCGAAGGGAGAAATGGGCGCAGAGGGCAGGTATCTCCTGTCGTGCGGCCATGTGGAGATGGAGATCGACGCCGCCAAGGGCGGAAAGATCCTGTCGTTGAAGTATGACGACCGCGAGATGCTCTCGCAGTTGAGATGGCCGGAGAGCTTTGGCAGCACGTTCTGGACCAGTCCGCAGAAAGAGTGGAACTGGCCGCCGGTAAAGGAGTTCGACAAGATGCCTTACATGGTGGAGCAGGAAGTCGGAACGCTGAGCATGACCAGCGAGGTGTCGGAGAGGCTGAAGTGCAGGGTAGGGAAGACGTTCACCGCCGACGAGAAGGACGGGGCGATTGTCGTGACCTATACCATCACCAACGAGGGCAGCGAGCCAAGGAAAGTGGCGCCCTGGGAGATTACACGCGTGGAGAACGAGGGAGGCGTGATCTTCTTCGACGCTCCCGTGGAAGGCATCTGGCCTGCTGGTCTGATGGATTTCAAGGCAGAGTACGGGCTGGCGTGGTATCAGACGGACCAGACGAACGAGAACCGCAAGGTGAATGCCGACGGCAAGGGCTGGTTGGCATATTGTTCGCGCGGATTGCTGCTGGTGAAGCGGTTCGACGACCTGACACCTGAGCAGCCTGCTCCCGACGAGGCAGAGGTACAGGTGTACGTGAACCGTGGCAAGGCGCATATCGAACTGGAGAGCCAGGGCGCTTATCAGCTGTTGCAGCCGAAGGAGTCGCTGAGCTGGACGGTACGCTGGTATCTGATGCCATACGAGGGTGAGGCGGTGCCGTCGGAGGCTCTGGCCAAAAAGGTGAGGGACATTGTGGGCCCTAAGCTGTGCCTGGCACCAGTGGTCAGCACGGTGTCAGGTGACGTGAGCGGTATTATGCAGGAGGGGGCGATGGCGTATCTCGGCATCCCCTATGCGAAGGTGGAGCGGTGTATGCCGCCATTGCCTGTGGACAAGTGGGAGGGCGTGAGAGCCTGTGACCACTGGGGACCGCAGGCGATGCAACAGACATGGGGCCGGGAGCTGAGCGAGGACGAGATGTCGGAGAAGAACTCGTGTGTGCTGAACGTGTGGACCACCGACCTGAAGGCGAAGAAGCCCGTGATGCTGTGGCTGCACGGCGGCGGCTTCGACTCGGGCACGTCGGCCTGGAATCCTGGCATGCGACTCGCCCATAAGGACGTGGTCGTGGTGAGCATCAACCATCGACTGAACATCCTCGGATTCCTGGATCTCTCGGCGGTATCGGAGAAGTATAAGTATTCCGGCAACGTGGGTATGCTTGACGTGGTGCAGGCCTTGGAGTGGATCCGTGACAATATCACAAGGTTTGGCGGCGATCCGACGAACGTGACTGTCTTCGGCGAGTCTGGTGGCGGCGGCAAGGTGGGTACGCTGATGTGTATGCCCAAGGCGAAAGGGCTCTTCCACAAGGCGATCATCATGAGCGGCACCATCCTGAACGTGAACAACCACGAGATGACACAGCAGCTGGGCAAGGCCGTGCTGAAGGAATTGGGCATCAGCGAGAAGGACGTGGACAAAATCAAGGATATCCCCTATCAGCAGCTGTACGACGCAGGGCAGAAGGCGATGGCGGCCAGTATCGGCACACGAAAGCCTGGCACGCCGATGATGTGGGGCTTTGGACCTACACCTGACGGCGAGGTGCTGCTGCAACAGCCGTTCCAGCCTGCGTTTGCGAAGCTGTCGGACGGGATGCCCGTGCTGATGGGTACAACATTCAACGAGCTGCAACGGCTACAGTATGACAAAGAGATGACGCTGGAGCAGGCGAAGGAACAGTTGCAGAAGACCTTCGGCGACGAGACGGAGGCGTATGTGAAGGCGTTTGCCAAGGCGTATCCGCAGTTTGTGCCGCAGGATTTGGTGAGCATCGACTGGCTGTTCCGTCCGAAGACGATCATCACTGCCGACGAGAGGACTTCAACCCTGAAGACACCCCTCTATATGTATATGTTCACGTGGCGCTCGCCTGTGAACAAGGGATCGGTGCATGGACATGAGTTGAAATTCTGCTTCAATACGCTGCACCACTCGCCCAATGAATTGCCACAGCCTACGGCAGAGGATCTGAAACTGGCAGATACGATGAGCAGCGTGTGGGCACAGTTCGCCCACAACGGCAATCCGAACATTGAGGGTCTGCCTGCGTGGAAACCTTATACTGCCCAGAATGGTGAGATGATGGTGCTGGACTACAAATGCGGCATCCGCAACAATCCTGACCGTGAATTGGAGGCGATCATCGACCGCCACTGCTTCAAACAGTTAGACGAATTCCGCAAGACACACTAAAAAAGCCCCGCCTAGCGGGGCTTTTTATTATTGCTTGTCGAGTTCTGCGAGGTTGGCGGCGATCATCTCGTCGGTGACCGTGTAGTTCTGCAGGTCGCCCTTGATGTAAGCCTCGTAAGACGGCATGTCGATGAGTCCGTGACCAGAGAGGTTGAAGAGGATGACCTTCTCCTCGCCTGTCTCCTTGCACTTCAGGGCCTCGCGAATGGTGGCGGCGATGGCGTGGGTGCTCTCAGGAGCAGGGATGATGCCCTCTGTACGGGCGAAGAGCATACCGGCCTCGAAGGTCTCGAGCTGCGGGATGTCGACACCGTGCATCAGACCGTCCTTGATGAGCTGAGAGATGATCATACCGGCACCGTGGTAGCGCAGACCGCCAGCGTGGATGTTGGAGGGCTTGAAGTTGTGGCCCAGCGTGTACATCGGCAGCAGTGGGGTGTAACCGGCCTCGTCGCCGAAGTCGTAGCGGAACTGGCCGCGGGTGAGCTTCGGACAGCTGTCAGGCTCGGCAGCGATGAACTCAGTGGTCTTGCCGTCGAGCAGGTTGTGACGCATGAAGGGGAAGGAGATACCGCCGAAGTTGGAACCGCCGCCGAAGCAGCCAATCACGATATCGGGATATTCGCCTGCCATGGCCATCTGCTTCTCTGCCTCGAGGCCGATGATGGTCTGGTGGAGGCCTACGTGGTTGAGCACGGAGCCTAGGGTGTATTTACAGTTCGGCGTGGTAGTGGCGAGTTCAACAGCCTCAGAGATAGCGGTGCCGAGAGAGCCGGAGTGGGTGGGATCCTTCGTCAGGATGTCCTTACCGGCACGGGTGGACATCGAGGGAGAGCCTTCGACGACGGCACCAAAGGTACGCATAATGCTGGAGCGGTAGGGCTTCTGCTGCATGGTGATCTTCACCTGATAGACGGCGCAGTCGAGACCGTAGATCTTCGCAGCATACGAGAGGGCTGCACCCCACTGTCCGGCACCTGTCTCTGTGGTGACGTTGGTCGTACCTTCCTGCTTGGCGTAGTAGCACTGGGGCAGAGCAGAGTTGATCTTATGAGAACCCAGAGGATTGGTGGACTCGTTCTTGAAATAGATGTGGGCAGGTGTGCCGAGGGCCTCTTCGAGGGCGTAGGCGCGCACCAGCGGGGTAGAACGGTAGTACTTGTACTTGTCGAGCACATCCTCAGGGATGTCGATCCAGCGATGCTCTGTATCGAGTTCCTGCACGCAGCACTCGCGTGGGAAGATGTGGGCGAGATCGTCGACGCCCAAAGGCTGCTTCGTTGCGGGATGGATGGGCGGCATGGGTTTGTTGGGCATGTCGGCCTGAATGTTGTACCACTGTGTTGGGATCTCACTCTCTTGGAGGATGAATTTCTTTTGTTTAGCCATAATTCTTTGTGTTAAATTTGTTATATATCTCTTAATTCTTCACTTTTCACTCTTCACTTTTCACCTGATAAAGGCTCTCCATGAACTCCTTGGGCTGTACGCCAAACTGTTTCTTGAAACAGGTGGAGAAGTAGCGGGGGTCGCGGAAACCTACCTTATAGGCAAGGTCGCTGACGCGCAGGGTGGGGTCGGTCTGTGCGAGGCGATGGGCTTCTTTCAGACGGACGTCACGGATGAGACCAGAGACGTTCAGACCTGTGATGGAGCGCAGTTTATTGTAGATGGTCGACGGACTGGCACCCATATCGGCTGCGAGGGCCTCGCGGTCGTAGGTGTCGTCGTCGAGGTGGGAGTAGATACATTCGAGGACGCGGCTGAGGAACTCCTCGTCTAGCGTGTTCGGAGCGGTGACGATACGGCGGGCATCGTCGGCAGTCTCCTTATGGTATTCGGCCTGGATGCGCTTGCGGTTCTCGATGATGTTGTCGATGCGCAGTTTGAGGTCTTTGAGGCGGAAGGGCTTTGTGAGATACTCGTCGGCACCGAGGAGCAGGGCCTCCTGTTCGTCTTCCTCCTGCGTCTTAGCGGTGAGGAGGATGATGGGCAGATGGCTGTAGTTGGGATCGCTTTTGACGGCCTTCGTGAGTTCGTAACCGTCCATCTCAGGCATCATCACGTCGGAGATGATGAGGTCGAGCTCTTTCTGATGGATGATGTCAAGGGCCTCGCGACCGTTCTTGGCGGCATAGACGCAGTATGACGACTTCAACAACTGTCGCATGAGCATGAGGAGCTCAGCATTGTCTTCGACGATGAGCAGACGGTAGATGTCCTCGTCGGGATGGTCCTGAGGGTCGTTTTCTTCGATATAAACATCGGGCGTGAGTGCCTGGACGTCGATGATGGCGTTTTTGGGGATATTGAAGTCGATGGTGCGCGTCTCGTCAATCTGGTCAGGGGCGAAAGATTCCTTGTTGATGGGCAGTTCGACAGTGAAGGTGGTGCCCTTTCCCACTTCGCTTTCGCAGCGGATAGTGCCGTGATGCAGATAGACGAGGTCGTGGGTGAGGTAGAGTCCGAGGCCCGTGCCGATGGTACGGTGTTTACGGTATTCACCGTCGTGGAATCGGTGGAAGAGGTTCTTCATCTTCTCTGGCGGGATGCCGTCGCCTGTGTCGCTCACCTCGATGCGGATGTGGTCGAAGGTCGTGTTTGTCTGTACCTTCAGCGTCACCTCACCGTCTTCGTGAGAGTATTTGGCGGCATTGGAGAGGAGATTGTAGATGATCTTGTCAAGTTTGTCGGTATCAATCCAGCCCATCATGCTCTCTGGATAGCAGGAGATGGTGAAATGCTGCTTTTTTTGCGCCAGAAGGGGCTCGAGACACTCGGCGGTTTCGCGGATATAGCGCATGACGTCACCCTGTGCGACCACCAGCTTGAGTTGTCCTGCCTCTGACTTGCTGGTCTCGAGAATCTGCTGGAGCAGGCGCACCATACGCTGGATGTTGAGCTGCATAAGGTCGTAGTCGTGGCTGTGATTGGGTGCTTCGTCGCGAAGTTTGTCGACGGAGGCGGAGATTACGGTGAGCGGCGTGAGCAGTTCGTGGGTGATGTTGGTGAAAATGTTACTCATCTGCAGACGACGGCGCAGGCGCAGGCTACGCAGGTAGAGGTTTCTGCCTACGAGACTGATGACGATGACGATTGCCAGGACGGCAAAAACTAACAATATGCGCGCAGTCATGAGTTAGAGTGGTTGAAAAACTACCGTGCAAAAATAGTCATTTTTATCGAGAAACTGCAGATTTCTCAAAAAAAGTTGTTGTTTAGGGCTGGAAAATGTTTAAAATGCGTGATTTTATGTCGAAAATGCGTTAATTCACGCATTTTAAACATAAAATAACGCAAAGTCAACATCACGTATTGATATTTGTAGTATCTTTGCACCAGAATAAAGATTTTAATGGTTAAGGTTTATGGTTGATTAATTTAGTTTTTTAAGTAATTTAAAGAAAAGGCTCGTTGTGAAACGAGCCTTTTCATATTTTATATACTTATTATAATAAGGTACGCGCGAAACCACTAATCTTTATTTCAACAGTTCTTCAATCTGCTTTTCAATGTTGGCAATCTTCTCCGTGGGTTCGAAGCGGGCGATGACCTGACCTTTCTTGCTGATGAGGAATTTGGTGAAGTTCCACTTGATGTCAGCCTTCTCCTTGTAGTCGGGGTCAGCCTTCGAGAGCATGTCGTCGAGGATGTGGGCGATGGGGTGCTCCATATCCCAGCCGGCAAAACCCTTCTCCCCTTGCAGGAACTTGTAGAGGGGGTCGGCATCGTCGCCGTTCACCTTGATCTTCTTGAAGCGCGGAAACTCCGTGCCGAAGTTGAGCTTGCAGAACTCGTGGATGCTCTCGTCTGTGCCAGGGGCCTGCTGGCCAAACTGGTTGCAGGGGAAGTCGAGGATCTCGAAGCCCTGGGCGTGGTACTTCTCGTAGAGCTTCTCCAGCTCATCGTATTGCGGCGTGAATCCGCACTTTGTTGCCGTATTGACAATCAGCAACACTTCGTTGGCGTACTCCTTCAGGGAGACGTCCTTGCCTTTTCTGTCTTTGACAGTGAAGTCATAAACTGTTCTCATGTTTTGTCTAAAATATGTGATATGTTAAGTTCTGGCTACAAATTTACGACTTTTCTGCGTTTCCACCAAATATTTGGGCAAAAAAAGTGCGCTTGGGCATATGCAACTACCCAAGCGCAAGCTTTTTACGATGTCGTGTATGTTATTTCTTGGCAGCCTTACCGTAGCGGCTCATGAACTTATCAACACGTCCAGCGGTGTCGACGAGCTTGCTCTTACCAGTATAGAACGGGTGAGAGGTGCTGGAGATTTCTACTTTTACCACAGGGTAAGTTTCGC
>JAEEGH010004029.1_pt1 | contig 37980 bp, 23 predicted proteins | sample 9134181 | NCBI WGS metagenome assembly JAEEGH01 (sample SAMN16246544, study PRJNA631951) | gut metagenome | biome: gut microbiome; feature: rumen; material: DP-attached | host: Bos | place: Iran: Karaj | collected 2018-10 | reverse complement strand
GGGTCTCGCCGCCGATGGCCTCGGGGCCCAGCTCGTCCTTCAATAAGTAGTCGGTGGAGACGCCGAAGATTTCCGAGAGCTTCAGGATGCGGTTCATGTCGGGAACGGATTGGGCGCTTTCCCATTTGGAGACGGACTGGCGGCTGACCTCCAGCTTGTCGGCCAGGTCCTCTTGGGACCAGCCGTTCTTTTTGCGCAGGTCGATGAGTTTGTCTGCTAAAATCATAATGATTGCTCCTTTCATGAAACCGCTCCGCAGGGAACGTACTCGAACAGACACGAAGTTTGCCTGCATCGCTCCGGAGGCATCAGGGGACGCCTCCCTATGGGGCGGTTCCGTTTTGTGATGGCCCAATCATAGCCGAAAAGGCGGTTGCAGACCACCAATTTGCCTTGGAAATCCCGCAACCGGCAGTTGCAATTCTGAAAAAAGCCTGCAAGAGAACGTAAGAAGCTGGAACAACGTCCCAACTTCTTACGTTTTATCTATTACTTCTTACTTCCGTACCACAGTGCCGCTTTCGCCGCGGACGGCCTTGCCCGCGTTCTCCAGGGAGGCGATGATGGCCTCGCCGCCGGTCTGGGCGAAGGAGATGGCGGCCTTCACCTTGGGGAGCATGGAGCCGGGAGCAAAGTGGCCCTCGGCGCAGTAACGCTCGGCCTCGGCAATGGTCATGCTGTCCAGAGACTTCTGGTCGGGCTTGCCCCAGTTGATGGCAACCCGATCCACAGCCGTCAGGATCACCAGGGCGTCCGCGTGAACCAGCTCCGCCAGCTTGGCGGAGGCAAAGTCCTTGTCAATGACGGCGGGGGTGCCGTAGAGCTTGCCGTTCTTGCGGACCACGGGAATCCCGCCGCCGCCTACGGTGATGACCACGAAGCCCTGATCCACCAGAGCGTTGACCATGTTCTTCTCGATCACGTCCACCGGCTTGGGGGAGGGAACCACCTGGCGATAGCCCCGGCCCGCGTCCTCCACCATGGTATAGCCCTTCTCGGCGGCGATGCGCTCGGCGGTTTCCTTGTCGTAGAAGGCGCCGATGGGCTTGGTGGGATGCTGGAAGGCGGGATCGGCCTCGTCCACCAGAACCTGGGTGACGATGGTGGCCACGTCCTTTTGGATGCCCCGGGCAGCCAGCTCGTTGCCGATGGCGTTTTGCAGGTGGTAGCCGATGTAGCCCTGGCTCATGGCGCCGCACTCGGGGAAGGGCATGTCGGACTTGATGGCCTTGGCCTCGGCGGCGGTGCTGAAGCCCAGATTGATCATACCCACCTGGGGGCCGTTGCCGTGGGCGATGATGACCTGATTGCCCTGGGCGATCAGATCCACGATGGACTTGGCGGTCTCCTCCACCAGCTTCAGCTGCTCATAGGGGGTGTTGCCCAGGGCGTTGCCGCCCAGCGCGATGACGATGCGTTTTGCCATAGATAAATTTCTCTCCTTCATTTGTTGTTGCTGTAAAAGTAAGAGGGAAGAAGTAAAAAGTAACAGATAAAAACCTTTACTTATTACTTTTTTTCATTTTATCTGTCGCCCGTCCCATCTTACGGTTTCCCAATCAGAAAATCTTTCGCTTGTCGTTAGCGGCGTCCAGGGCCATGAGGGCCTTGACGGGGTCCTTCACCTGGGCCAGGAAGATCATGGCCGCGATGATGTAGGGCTTGTAGCTGGCCTGCTTGTACAGAGGCACCAGGTAGCGGTCAAAGACGGAGTTGTCCACCTCGCCCTCGGGGCAGCTCAGCCCGGAGATGTCGGCGGGCAGGCAGTGGAGATACAGGGCCTTGCCGTCCTTGGTCTTCTTCATCATTTCCTCAGAGCAGGTCCAGTCCTTGTGCTGGGCGTTCTGGGCCAGCAGCCGCTGCTCCAGCTCGTCGATGCCCTTCTGGTCGCCCTGGACGTAGAGCTTGCTGCGCTCTTCCATGGCGGCGAAGGGAGCCCAGGACTTGGGATAGACGATGTCCGCGTCCCGGAATGCCTCCTCCATGCTGTTGCACTTGGAGAAGCTGGAGCCGTATTTGGCGCAGTTGTTCCGGGCGATGTTCTCCACCTCGGGGAAGACGTCATAGCCCTCGGGATGGGCCAGAACCACGTCCATGCCGAAGCGGGTGAACAGGCCGATGACGCCCTGGGGCACGGACAGAGGCTTGCCGTAGCTGGGAGAGTAGGCCCAGGTCATGGCGACCTTCTTGCCCTTCAGGTTCTCCACGCCGCCGAAGTGGTGGATCACGTGGAGCATATCGGCCATGCACTGGGTGGGGTGGTCCACGTCGCACTGGAGGTTCACCAGGGTGGGCCGCTGCTCCAGAATGCCGGTGCGGTAGCCGTCCTCCAGGGCGTCCATGAAGGTCTTCATGTATTCGTGGCCCTGGTGGATGTACATGTCGTCCCGGATGCCGATGACGTCGGCCATAAAGGAGACCATGTTGGCGGTCTCCCGGACGGTCTCGCCGTGGGCGATCTGGGATTTTTTCTCGTCAAGAACCTGCTCCTCCAGGCCCAGCAGATTGCAGGCGGAGGCGAAGGAGAAGCGGGTGCGGGTGGAGTTGTCCCGGAACAGGGAGATGCCCAGGCCGGAGTTGAAGATCCGGGTGGACTTGTTGTGCTCCCGCAGGTCCCGGAGGGCGTCGGCCACGGCGAAGACCGCGGCGATTTCGTCGTCGGTCTTGTCCCAGGTCCAATAGAAGTCCTGCTTGTACATGTTGTTGATCCGCAGCTTTTCCAGCTCGCGGGCAAGTTCAAATGCTTTGCTCATTGTGTCAAGCTCCTTATACTTTTGTAGGGACAAGCATCGCTTGTCCGCATTTTTACATTTTGCGTTTTGCATTCCGGCGGCAGGTTCCCCGTCCAGGGTAAATTGAGAATTGAGGATGGAAGGTGTTTTGCAGATTGCTGTTCCTGCTGTAGGGGCGGCCGATGACCGCCCGGCATTCGGAACGAATGCAATTTGCCGGAGGCAAATCCAGCCGGGTCCCGTCAACGTGCCCGGTTGGATCGCCCTGTCGGGCGATTGTTCGCCATTGGCGAACCGGGCGGCCGATGACTGCGCCTACGGCCCCTGATCCTTGATCCCTTATCTGATCTCGTTCCCGGTCAATTCCTGCCGGAAGGCAGTGGCGGAGCCGTCCTTGTTCTCGGGCTTGTAGAGCATGGGAACGGCGGCGTAGAGGGCGGCGCAGACTACCAGATCGTGCTTCCAGGTGATCTCATTGGGAGCGTGGGCCTGGCTCTCCGCTCCGGGGCCGAAGCCCACGCAAGGGATGCCGTAGCGGCCCTGGATGGACACGCCGTTGGTGGAGAAGGTCCACTTATCCGTCAGGGGACGGCCCTCCCGCTTGGCCCGGGCGGTCTCGTCCACCCACAGGCGCTTGTCGCCCCAGAGGGCGTGGTGGGCGTCCACCAGAGCCTGCACGTGGGGAGCGGTGGCCTTGTTGATCCAGGTGGGGAAGAAGGCCTCGGTCTCGTAGACGTGGCCGGTCCAGGAGGGACGGTCATACATATACATGGAGACCTTCACGTCCTTGGCGTACTTCTTCACGGCGGGCAGCTCCTCGATCTCCTTGAGGCAGGACTTGTAGGTCTCGCCGGCGGTCATGCGGCGGTCGATGGAGATGGCGCAGGAGTCCGCCACCGCGCAGCGGCTGGGAGAGGTGTAGAAGATCTGGCTGGTGGTGCAGGTGCCCCGGCCCAGGAAACGGGCGTCCTCCCAATGCTCGGGATTGTACTTGGGATCCAGCATCTTGACCAGGCCCTTGATTTCCTTGTCGTCGCCGGCGTCGTTCTCGTTCAGGTCCCGGACGTTCAGCAGGATTTCCGCCATCTTGTGAATGGCGTTGTCACCCCGCTCGGGGGCGGAGCCGTGGCAGCTCACCCCGTGGACGTCCACCCGGATCTCCATGCGGCCCCGGTGGCCCCGGTAAATGCCGCCGTCAGTGGGCTCGGTGGAGATGACAAACTCGATCTTGTTCCGGGCGTCCTCGGGCCCGTCAAAGTACTCGTTGACGATGGACTGCCAGCACATGCCGTCGCAGTCCTCCTCCTGGACGGAGCCTACCACCATGAGCTTGTAGCCCTTGGGCAGCAGGCCCAGGTCCTTCATAATCTTGCCGCCGTAGGCGGCGGCGGCCATGCCGCCCTCCTGGTCGGAACCGCCCCGGCCGTAGATGATGGCGTCGGTTTCGTAGCCCTCGTAGGGGTCGGCCTCCCAGTTGGCCCGGTTGCCGATGCCCACGGTGTCGATGTGGGAATCGATGGCGATGATCTTGTCGCCCTCGCCCAGCCAGCCGATCACGTTGCCCAGCTTGTCAAATTCCACCTTGTCGTAGCCCAGCGCAGTGAGCTCCCGGGCGATGCGCTTTGCCACGCCCTCCTCCTCACAGGATTCGGAGGGAATGGCGATCATGTCCCGCAGGAAACGGGTCATGTCCTTCTGGTATTCCTCGGCTGCCTGCCGAATCTGTTCGTAATCCATAGTAGACCTCCGTTCGTCTGATCACGTCTGACGTATCTTGTTCCTTATTAAAGTATTTTACCAAATGATAGTGTAGCATAAATGTTTCGGAAGTCAACCCATTTTCAAAATATTTTCAGATTCCCCAAAAACTTTTTTTGCGATCGAAAAGATTATTTGTTGATTTCTGAAAAAGTTGTGGTATTATAATAAGGATAAATAACCCAAAACGCAAGGAGGTTTCCTATGCTCAAACCCCATGAGCTGGAGATGCTGCGGACTGTCGCCAAGGGAGTCGCCGCCCAATTCGGCAGCGGCTGCGAGGTGGTGGTGCACGAGATCTCTCCCCAGGCGGCGGAGCACTCTCTGGTCGCCATTGAAAACGGCCACGTCACCGGACGCAAGCTGGGAGACGGGCCCAGCCAGGTGGTCCTGGAGCAGCTGAAAAAGGCTGGCGAGGACCCGGCTGCCGACCGGCTGTGCTATCTGACCCGAACCCCCAACGGCAAGCTGCTGAAATCCTCCACGGTCTTTCTCCGGGGGGAGGACGGCAAGGTCTGCGCCCTTTTCGGCATCAACTTCGACGTTTCCGCCCTGGCCCTGGCCGGGGACGTGCTGTCGGAGCTGAGCTCTCCCATGGAGACGGCCCAGGCGGAGCCCGCCCAGATTCCCAACAACGTCAACGATCTGCTGGAGGACCTGATCGACCGCTCCGTGCGGCTGGTGGGCAAGCCGGTGGACCGGATGAGCAAGGAGGACAAGATCACCGCCATCCGCTTCCTCTCCGACAGCGGCGCCATGCTCATCACCAAATCCGGCGATAAGATTGCAAAATTCTTCGGGATTTCCAAATACACCCTATATTCTTACTTAGATGCCAAACAGGAGGATAAACATCATGATTGACCTTTCCATTTGCAAGGAAGGCCTCGCCCGCAACATCAAAAAGGCCAGAGAAAACAACGTCATCATCCCCACCATCGCCCAGATGCAGAATCCGGACCTGATCCCCGGAAAGATCAAGGCCAAGCTTGCCAAGACCGACCTCTGGGCTGTAGACCCCATCAATCTTTTCCGCATCAACTGGCACAACGAGGCCAAGGAATCCGGCGGCCTGTTCCAGAAGGTTCCCAACTACGTAGAGATTCCCTCCGCCCTCTCCGGCGTGCCCTGCCGCATTCTGGCCATGGCCGGCAAGTGGTTCCCCACGGGCTGCCACAAGGTGGGTGCTTCCTACGGCTGCCTGGTGCCCCGTCTGGTCACCGGCCAGTTTGACGCTACCTACCACCACGCGGTCTGGCCCTCCACCGGCAACTACTGCCGGGGCGGCGCCTTCAACTCCAAACTGCTGGCTGTGGACTCCGTGGCTATTCTGCCCCAGGATATGTCCAAGGAGCGCTTCGACTGGCTGAAATCCATCGCCGGCCAGATTATCGCCACCCCCGGCTGCGAGTCCAACGTCAAGGAAATCTTTGACAAGACCTGGGAGCTGAAGCAGGATCCCACCATGATGATCTTCAACCAGTTTGCCGAGATGGGCAATCCCCTGTGGCACTACAACGTCACCGGCACCGCCCTGGCGGAGGTCTTTGAGGCGGCCAAGAAGCCCGGCCAGCGTCTGGCGGGCGCGGCCTTCACCTCCGGCTCCGCCGGCACCATGTCTGCGGGCGACCTGCTGAAGGAGCGCTATCCCTACATGAAGCTGGCGGTGGGCGAGGCCCTCCAGTGCCCCACCATCGTGAACAACGGCTTCGGCGGCCACCGGATCGAGGGCATCGGCGACAAGCACATTCCCTGGGTCCACAACGTCCGCAACACCGACATGGGCATCGCCATCGACGACGAGGACTCCCAGCGCCTGCTTCGCCTCTTCAACACCCCCGAGGGTCAGAAGTACCTGAAGGACGAGCTGAAGATGACTGACGAGCAGATCGAGAAGTTCACCTGGATGGGCATTTCCGGCATCGCCAACGTGCTTTGCTGCATCAAGATGGCCAAGTGGTACGAGCTGACTGAGGACGACGTGCTGGTCACCGTGCTCACCGACTCCGCCGTGATGTACAAGTCCCGGGTGGATGAGCTCAACGAGATGTACGGCAGCTACTCCGTTACCGAGGCCGCCAAGGATCACGCCCTGCACATGCTGGGGCTGAAGACCGACTCCATGCTGGAGCTGACATACCCCGAGCGCAAGCGGGTCCACAACCTGAAGTACTACACCTGGGTGGAGCAGCAGCAGATGGACGTGGAGGACCTGAACGACCAGTGGTACAAGCCCCAGGTCTGGGACGAGATTCACAGGCAGGCCGCCGAGCTGGACAAGCTCACCGAAGCCTTCAACGAGGAAGTTGGCCTGCTGGCAAAGCTGTAATTCGGCCCGCCTGTGGGAGCGGCACTGCCATGCAAAAGCTCCGGCAGCCAAACACGCCGCCTCCTGTGCAATACTTTGACAGTCCAAACAGATATGAGAAAAGGAGAATTACCATGAAGCATTCCCTTACCCGCGTTCTGGCGCTTCTGCTTGTCATGGTTATGGCTGTGGGTTTGATGCCCACGGTAGCCCTGGCCGGAGGCGACGACGAACTCATTGAAGAGACCTACGTTCACGTAACCTACCCCGTGGCCGGCGAGCATCCGAATCTGACCGGCCTTCCCATGTATGACGATGATCCCTTTACGGTGGATGAAGTCCATTTCTTCGAGGTGGACGGAGACGGCAACCCCGTGGGGAAAGCCCTGGACGAGAGCTATACCTTTGAGGCGGGCAAAGCGTATGCCTGCCAGGTATTCCTGACGGCCAAGGAGCACTATTGCTACGGCGAGTATTCCCACGGCTGGATCAACTTCCGTTACGGCGAGATGAACGTCATTTCCAACAAAGAGGCGGCTGTGACGGTTTCCTTCATCTGCGCCTCCGGAAAGGTCACAGTCACCTTCGATTCCAACGGCAGCGAGGACGCCCCTCCCGCCCCCATCCAGGTGCCCATCGGCGGCTGTGTTTGGGACGCGATTCGGTCCTCTGAGGACGTGAGACTGTCCGACAAGCTCTGGGAGCAGTTCTATGACTGGAGCCTGGACCCCTTTGCTACGGACTTCGGAGCGTTCTACCCCTTCAGTGACCCGGTTTATGACGACCTGACCCTCTATGCCATGTGGATCCCCTGTGAGCGTTCCGTGGAGCTTTGGGTGGAGCTCCCCGAGGACTGCATGGTAAACGGAGTGGATAAGCCGACGGTTCATGTGCCCGCCGACGCCAACTATTCTGTGGAAGCGGACAATATGTTTGTGGGCCTGTCGGACGGCTTCCTGCACCTGGATCTGATTTACGGCGATCCCCTCCAGAAGGGCGAGACCTATTACAGCCGCGCCCTTGTGTACACGCCTGTTGCCGGGCAGCTGCCCGAGGTCATTCTCCACGGTGCAAAGATCGTCAGCGTCCGGGACTACGACAATATGATCGAGGTTATTTACAGCGTGACCCCACAGGCAGGGGACACGCTGAGCAAGGCCAGCTTCGCCATCAACACCCCCAGAGCAGGCCAGAATGCCATTACATACCACCCGGAGGTCATCAGTCTGACTCCCGGCGTCCACGCCGGCGTGCAGGGCTGGTTCGATTCCCCGGAGTTGGGCACGGAGCTCTATGAGGGCAATCTGGAGGGCGGCAAGACCTATTACGCCCTGGTTTACGTGGGGGACGACACCGGAAACTACGTCGTCTCTGCCGATACGCTGCAGCTGAACGTAGAGGGAAAGAACGTACAAGTTGTGCGGAAGGTGGACCTGTCGGATACCATGCCCAACTACGTGGGCGCGGTGGTGGCCGTAACCGTCCCCAGCGCGTACAGCTTCACCGCGGACGTGTACTATGGCGGCGGCAAGATCCGCTCCGACCGGGAGCCGAGCAAGTGGGTCACCGTTATGGATTTCTCAGGCTGCGAGGCCGGCCCCATCACCATGGAGGCCAAGGCGGCTCCCGGCTATATGTTCAAGGGCTGGGTCGACTGCGAAACCTATGAATACCTGAGCAAAAAGCCGGTTTTCACCTTTAACCTGGACCGCAACAGACACATCCGCGCCTCCTTCGTGGAGAAGCTGCCCTTTGAGGACGTGGGCGCCTGGGATTATTTCTACGAGCCCGTGGAGTGGGCCATCCATCACGACCCGGTGATTACCGGCGGCGTGGACGCTACCCACTTCGGCCCCAAGCAGAACTGCACCCGGGAGCAGATCGTCACCTTCCTCTGGAAGGCAAACGGCGCGCCGGAGCCCGAGACCACGGAGAATCCCTTCTCCGACGTCAAGTCCAACCAGTATTACTATAAGGCTGTCCTCTGGGCTGTGGAGAACCACATCACCGGCGGCGTGGGCGACGGCACAAAGTTCGGCGTGGGCCAGACCTGCACCCGCGGCCAGGCTATGACCTTCCTGTGGGCCTCCGTGGGCGCGCCGGAACCCGAGCCCGTGTCGGAGAGCCCCTTCTCCGACGTGAAGCCCAATGCCTGGTACTATAAGGCGGTCCTCTGGGCTGTTCAGTATACTCCCCCCGTCACCGGCGGCATCGGCGACGGCAAGTTCGGACCGGAAAAGACCTGCACCCGTGCGGAGATCATCACCTTCCTGTATAAGGTGTACGGACCGAAGGGATAATATCAGGGAATCGGGAAGAGTGAATAGGGAATAGGTGAGGTGTTTTCAAATTGCCATTTGAAAACATTTGAACTGAACCCCCATAAACAGGAGATCATCCATGCGAAATGTCATCTGCGGCCGCTGCGTGAAATGCGGCAGGGAATACGAGGCTGTGCCCAATCTCACCAACTGCGAATGCGGCGGCATCCTCGATATTATCTACGACTACGAATACATCAAAACAAAGCTCACCAAGGAAACCCTGGCGGCCCGGTCCACCCCCACCATGTGGCGGTATCGGGAGCTGCTGCCTGTGGAGGAGAGTACCCCGGACACCGAACTCCGGGTGGGCTGGTCTCCCCTCTACGAGGCCCCCCGGCTGGCGAAGAAGCTGGGCATCTGCAAGCTTTGGATCAAGGACGACGGGATCAACCCTACCGCCTCCCTGAAGGACCGGGCCTCCGCCATGGCGGTGGCCAAGGCCCGGGAGGCCGGGGCGAAGGTTATCGCCTGCTCCTCCACCGGCAACGCCGCCTCCTCTCTGGCGGGCAACGCCGCGGCGGCGGGACTGAAAACCTACATCTTCGTCCCGTCCCGAGCCCCCAAGGGCAAGGTGGCCCAGCTCATGACCTTCGGCGCCACGGTGATTTCCGTCCAGGGCAGCTATGAGGACACCTTCGAGCTGTCCAAGGCCGCTATCGACCGCTGGGGCTGGTACAACCGCAACGCTGCCATCAACCCCTACCTTTCCGAGGGTAAGAAAACCGTGGGCCTGGAAATCATGGAGCAGCTGGGCTGGCAGGTGCCGGACTACATCGCCATTTCCGTGGGCGACGGCTGCACTATCGCGGGCCTGTGGAAGGGACTCAAGGACCTTTACGCCATCGGCTTCATCGACCGGCTGCCCAAGTTGATCTCCGTCCAGGCGGCGGGCTGCTGTCCCATCAACCGGGCCGTGGAGGAGAACGCTCCCTGGCGGCCCATGGAGGAAAACACCCTGGCGGATTCCATCGCCGTGGGCGTGCCCCGGAACCCGGACAAGGCTATCAACGCCATCCGGGAATCCCAGGGGCTCACGGTGGAGGTCACCGACGCGGAGATTATGGCCGCCCAGAAGCTTCTGGGCACGACCTGCGGCGTCTTCGGCGAGCCCGCCGGCGTCACCGGCGCGGCGGGGCTGAAAAAGCTCTGCGAGCAGGGGAAACTCTCCCCCGACGCCACCGTGGTCTCCGTGGTCACCGGAAACGGCCTGAAGGACGTAGCCAACGCCATCCAGGCCTGCGGCGAGCCCATCTCCGTCCCCTCGGATATGGAGAAGCTCTTGAGCGCCTTCGCGGAGCGGGAGATTCCGCTGCGTTAGGAATCAGGGAACAAGGATCAGCGAGCAGGGGACGGCGCTGTCGTCCGCTGACGATAGGCAGGCGGCGCGCCGCCTGCCTATGCTGTGTTCAAAATTTCCTTGCGTTTTGTTCACAATCTTTTCTATTATTTCGCAAATTCTGTTCAAATTTCCGCGTTACAATGACAGCGTCAAAAGGAAAAACTACTGCGAAGGAGCGTTGAGATATGAACGAATACGATCTGAACCGGGAAGAACTGAATCAGCTGCCGGAGGAGCAGGAGCAGCCTGTGGAGCAGGAGGCCTTTGCGGAGCAGCCTGTGGAGCAGGAGGTCTTTGCGGAGCGGGAAGCCGCTGCGGAGCAGTCCGCTGCGCAGGAAGCCCCCGCGGAGTCCGTTTACGAGGCCCCGGCGGAGCCCGCTTATGGAGCCCCCGCGGAGCCCTCCTACCAGGATTATTTCTATGCTTCCGGTCCCATTCGGACCGCCCGGCCCGCGCAGAACTACAATCCCCAGGCCGGAATGCCCAACTACGGCGCGCCGAACTATAGCGCCCCGAACTATGGAGCGCCCAACTATGGGGCCCCCGGTTACGGCGTACCCAACTATGGCGCGCCGAGCTACGGGAATCCCCGTTACGCCGCGCCGAATTACGCCCAGCCCCAGGCCCCTTCCGCACCGGAAAAGAAGACCGGGAAGAAGCGGGGCTTCTGGAAGAAGGCCGTGGCCGCGGCGCTGGCCTGCGTTCTGCTGGGCGGCGGCGCCGGCGTGGGCGGCGCCCTGCTGGTGAATCGCTACCGGGAAAACGACTCCGGCGCTTCCTCCACGGCGGTCCAGGTGGCCGCGCCCCGGGAGACCAAGGATCTGAACGTGGTCACCGTGGACAGCGGCAAGCTCATGAGCGCCTCCCAGGTCTACAAGGCCAACGTCGATTCCACCGTGGGCATCACCACGGAAATCACCACCACCAATTTCTGGGGCTATCAGTCCACCGGCGCGGCCGCGGGCTCCGGCTTTATCCTTACGGAGGACGGCTATATTCTCACCAATCAGCACGTCATCGAGAAAGCCAACACCATCACCGTGGCCATGTACGACGGCACCACCTATCCCGCCAAGCTCATCGGCTATGACGCCAGCAATGACATCGCTGTGCTGAAGATCGAGGCCACCGGCCTGACCCCCGTGACTCTGGGCGACTCTGACGCCCTGGAGGTGGGCGACGAGGTTGTGGCCATCGGCAATCCCCTGGGCGAGCTGACCTTCTCCCTGACCAAGGGCAACGTCAGCGCCCTGAACCGGGCCGTGACCCTTTCCAGCAGCGTCACCATGAATCTGATCCAGACCGACGCCGCCATCAACTCCGGCAACTCCGGCGGCGCGCTGTTCAACATGTACGGCGAGGTGGTGGGCATCACCAACGCCAAGTATTCCACCAGCAGCTTCTCCTCCTCCGCCAGCATCGACAACATCGGCTTTGCCATCCCCATCAACTCCGTGCGGAATATTGTGACCTCTATCATTGAGAAGGGCTATATCTCCACGCCTTATATCGGCGTCAGCGTGGCCAACGTGGGCGAGGAGAGCCAGAGCTACGGCATGCCGCTGGGCGCTTCCATCCGTTCCGTGGAGAAGGACAGTCCCGCGGAGCAGGCGGGCCTGCAGTCCGGCGACATCGTGACCGCGGTGAACGGCCAGGAGATCACGACCTATGAGGGTTTGAAGGAGCATATCAGCGACGCCGCGGTGGGGGACCAGCTGGAGCTTACCGTCTATCGCCGGAGCGAGACCCTGACCATTACCGTCACCGTGGGCGAACGTACCCAGAGCGCCCTGCCCGAGGACAACAACAGCCAGAGCGATAACGGTTACGGCGGCTATGGCGGCCAAGGCGGCATCCCCTGGGGCTATCCCGACAATCCGTGAGTCAAGCGACAACGGGGCGGCGCCTGCGCCGCTCCGAACGCAGAATATGGGACAAGCGATGTGAAAAAGAAAGAGACCGAAATCGGCCTCTTTCTTTTCCGTTTTTCCTGAAAACGCCGCAGGTATCAACGCTCAATTTCCCCACCGTCTCTGCGGGGACTCCGCGCTGCGGCAATACTGCCCGGGCTTTTCCGTATCAACGGAGAAGCCCGGACAGTTTTTTTCATTCGGTGCAAGCCCGGTGATGCTTCACCCGGTTTCCGTGGGCAGCCCCGGGCTGTCAGCCTAAGGGGCCCAGCTTTTCCCGGAGCAGGGCGGCGACCTTTTCCATCCTGCCCGGGGCGAAGGGGTCCTCCAGGCCCCCCTGCCGGATGACGGTTTCCAGGAAGCTGTCCCGGTTCCGGGGCAGCATGTCGTTCCAGCAATCCAGACCCGCATCCGGTTCCGCGCATTCCCGCTCGTAGATCTGGAAGGCTGCACCGTTGGAGACGCAGTAGCTTACCACGTAGAAGGGACGGTCAAAGAAGTGGGGAATGTCAATCCAGTTTTTGCCGTAGTATTCCTCTGCGTCTGAGCGCAGATAGCCGTAATCCCGGGCCAGCCGCAGGGAGAGCGAGTTCAGCTCCTCCACGGTCCATTCCGCGGCGGGGCGGGCGTAGACCTCGTGCTCAAACTCCGCAAAGCTGCCCTGCTCCAGGAAGGTGTCCAGCGTGTCCAGTAGCTTGAACTCCGTCAGCTCTTCCCGGTAGTCCTCCGGGACCCGGCTGAGCAGCAAATACTCCATGCCCTGTGAGAAGACCTCGGACAAGTCGTAGCTGCCGGTGGCATTGTGGTTATACCAGGCGTCCGCAAAATGGCCGAATTCGTGGCCGAAGTTGAGAATGTCGTCGCTGAAGCCCTCGGTTTTGACAAAGACAAAGGGCTGATCGTAGGAATAGAGGTAGCACTGGAAGGAGGTATCGCCCTTCTTTTCCGAAACGTCAATGTCATAGAGCTCATAGCGCGCCAAATCCGCGTACGCCTCGGCGATGCTCCCGCCCATGGCCTCCGCGGCGCAGCCCAGGGCCTCCAGGTTTTCCGCCTCGTTGAGCTCGGTGTAGCGGAGCTGATCCCAGCGCGCGTGAATCCCCAGATCCGTGTAGACAGGAGCCAGAATTTCCCGGATCTCGGTGAGCAGCTCAACTGCCTTAGCAGGGGAGTAGTCCCGGTCATAGAGCGCGTAGTAGGCGTATTCCTCGTAGCCGCTCAACCCAAGATAGTCCGCCATCTGCTGACGGACGCCCACCAGGCGGATGTAGAGCTCCCCCAAAATCGGAGTGTATTTTTCGTAGTAGAGGCCGTTGATCTCCGTCCATTCCTCGCTGTCGATGGAATCGTCCCAGCTCAGCTCCAGATAGGAGCGCTCCTCCCCCTGCCAGAAGACGGTGGGATCGGCGGTGATCCGGTGATACTCAGAGAGAATGGCGTTCTCCTGCCGGATCAGATCGTAGAAGGCGCTGTCCGTGGAGGAGCTTTCCGGAGAATCACCGGTCTCGCCGTACTCCTCAACCACCCAGCCGCCCCAGAACGCGTAGTCCAGATAGTCGGCCAGTTCACAGTTGGCGGAGGACCGGCACAGCGCCACAAAGCACTGATCGACCTCCGGCTCAGCTTCCAGAAACCAGTCAAATTCATCGGCGTAGAAGCTGTCGGTGACGTTGTGATAATAACGCAGCTCCGCCACACTCCGCATGGTGTAGAAATCATCGTATTCCCGATAGACTGTCTGCAGCCGGGAGAGAGCGTCCCGCCTGGACAGGCGGTTTTCCGTGAGATCGTCGCACAGCGTGTCAAAGTCGCCGCAGAGCGCCTCCAGATCCGGGCGGGTGTAGACGATCTCGGAGAAGCGGGGCATCTGCCGGGGGGCGTCCGTGGGGCGAGCCGCGCTTTCCCCGCTGTATTCGGGGAACAGGACCTCACAGCTGCAAAACAGCAGTGTGACCAGGGCCAGCAGCAGGGAAAGCAGGCCGGTGCCTGTTAAAATGGGCCTTCGATGGGACGAAATCATGCGCGCAGCCTCCTGTTGTCGCTTTTTGTCGCTTTCTGCCATTATACCTGACGACGGCGGATTTTGCAATCACCGGATAATTCTTAAAAATCTTTACAAAATCTTCATTTTTGTGTGGACAACCTAAATATTTTTTGGTAGAATGACCTCAATTGGCAGCGAGCGAACCGCTGCAAACAGTATTCTATCAAAGGAGGAAGCAATACACATGAGAAATTATTCAAGAAGATTTCTCGCCCTGTTGATCGCGCTGGTGATGGTCGTCGGACTGTTCCCCGCCGCGGCCTTTGCCGAGACGCCCGCGGAAGCAGAACCTACTGATCAGACCCACGTGTTTACGGAGGGCGAGGAAGCAATCCTGAACGACGACGGATTCGCCGGAATCGACGAGGTCGAGGCTGCCCAAGACGACCGGGACGGCCAAGGCAGCGTGGACGCGGTCCGAAGTGTCAACCCTGCCGCGGTTCCCCAGGGCGACGGCTGCGAGGTGACTGCCGTTGCCAACAACGCCGAATATGGCAGCGTTTCCGTGAACGGCAGCATCATCACGGCCACGCCCAACGAGGGCTATGAGGTTACCGGCTATGAGGTGCTGGAGGGTACCGCCGTTGTGACCCGGGACGGCAACGTCTTTACCGTGGAGTCAGACTCCGACTGCACCGTGCAGATCAACTTTGCCCCCAAGACGGCCGCCGTTGTTGCCTACGTTTCCAGTGGTACCGTCATCGGCACGGAAAACGCCTATGTGGGCGACAGCGTGACCCTGCCCACCGACGTGACGCAGGTTGTGAATTGGACCTTCATCGGCTGGGTGACCGGCCAAATCGACAGAACTGCCGATAAGCCCGAATATCTGAAGCCCGGCGCGAGCTACACCGTCAACGCCGAGAACGTCACCCTCTTCGCCGTCTACAAGCAGGTCGAGGGCAACGGCGGCACCATCTACCAGCTTGTCACCGAGACCCCCGCCGATTGGGAAGGCAACTACGTTATCTCTTCTGCCAAGACCGACGGAATGATCGTGATGAAGGGCGCGGCAGGCGACGACGGGATCGAGAGCACCGGCAACTGCAACGCTGCCTTTGCCGTCACCGGGATCGTGTTGGAGGACGACGTGCTGCGGGATGTGGACGAGCTCTACGTCTTCGAAGTCGAGGCGCGCGGCAGCGACAGCTACTCCTTCCGGAATGCCAGCCAGGGTTCCTATCTGGCTGTCTTCAACGACTATCTCTGGACCCGCGCCAACTATGACAGCAGCTGCTGCAACTGGTTCCTGACGTGCTCCTCCGGCGGTATCATGATGAAGTGCGACACCAGCTCCGGCTGGCCCTATCTGTACTGCGCCGACGACAAATTCGGCGCCGTGGGCGAAAGCAGCGCCGCCCCGATCCAGCTGTGGAAGGAAACCGACGACGGTGAGGTCTGGTATTGGACCGATCCAGCGGTGGAAGCGCACGAGCATGAGCTGACCGAGTACCCCACCCAGGCTCCCACCTGCGGCGTCGAGGGCCATTCCGCTTACTACCAGTGCTCCGTCTGCTATAAGTACTTCTCTGACGAAGCCGGCGAAAACGAAATTACCCTGTCATCCACTGTGATCCCCGCCACCGGCGAGCACGTTTTCAGCGCGTGGAGCTCCAACAACGACGGCACCCACAGCCACCGCTGCACCGTCTGCGGCCGCGTCGAAAAGGAGGATTGCAGCTACGATGCGGTTGTGACCGCACCTACTGCCACCCAGCAGGGCTACACTACCTACACCTGCACCGTCTGCGACTACAGCTACGTGGGGGATTATACCCAGCCTCTGGGGGAAAATTATACGGTTCAGTTCATAGTCCCCGCTGCGTGCGAGACCGTGAACGACATGATCTCCAACACCAACACCGGCATCATCCTGCCCGTGGTGGAGGCCCCCGAGGGCTACCGCTTCATGGGCTGGGTGGAGGATATCTACGACAATGTGGAAACCCGTCCCAGTGCCATCTTCACCGGCCGCTACGTTGCACACAGCGACGTCATTCTTTTCGCCCTGTTCAGGTATACGACCGGCGAGAGCGGCGCCACTGCCTACGAGCTGGTCACCGAGGAGCCTAACGACTGGGAGGGAAGGTATCTCATCTCCTATGGCATGGATACCGACCTCTATCTTCTGGCGGGCATCGAACCGGGAAGCTACGAAACCACTTCGGCCAACGGCTGCAACAATTATGCAGCCTCCGGCGTGAACCTGACTGAGGATATAATCACCGATGTGAGTGATCGCTTCATCTTCCAGGTGGAGCCCAGAGGCGAAAACTGGTCTATCCAGAACATAGAGAAGGGCAGCTACGTCGTGGACGAAGGCGGTACGCTCAGGGCAGCTGCGGAATTCAGCGCCGCGACCGCCATCTGGGAATTGAGCATGGGCGCAGGCAGCAGCGTTGCCATCAGAAACACCGGCGGGTCCACTTACCCCTACGTCAACTTCAATGAAGGCAGCAAGTACTTCTGGGTTATGACCAACCCAAACGAAAAAATCCACATGTGGCGGGAGACTGAAGAAGGTACGCCCTATTGGACTACCGTGATCGGCGAGTTCGATCCCGGCGTGGGCTACACCGTGAGCTTCACCACGCCTTATGGCGTCACTGCGCCCGAGCCCAGGATGATCAACTCCATCTCCGGCGCCACCCTGCCCACGGTGGAGGCCCCCGAGGGCTACCGCTTCATGGGCTGGGTCCTGGAGGACTACGACAATGTGGAACTGAAGCCCGACAAAATCCTGAGCGGCAGATACAGGCCCCAGTCCGACGTTACCCTGAAGGCTCTGTTCAGCTACTTTGGTGGAGACGGCAAATCCGTCTACGCGCTTGTCACCGAGAATCAGACTGACTGGAGCGGTGACTACGTCATCACCTGCAACAAAGAGACCGGGAGTATGATTATCCTGCGGGGCGCGGCCGGGGAGATCACCTACGAGAGTGAGCAGAGCGACGGCATGGTTCAGTTCGCGGATTCCGGTATGACCTTGGAAGATAATATGCTCCTCGACGTGGATGAGAGCCTCGTTTTCCACCTGGAGGACCGGGGCGCGGGCTACTCCATCCAAAACCGGGCGATGGAGAACTACCTGGGTCGGAACGTGACCAGTCAATCCCAGTCCGCAAGGCTTTGGAGCTACGGGGAATACGAGCCTGCCTACTGCCGCTGGAGCTTCACCTACGGCGAAAACGGTTCAACACAGAACAGGGATAATATTTTGATTGCGCACGTCAATGATTACGGCTTAGACGGCAGCTATCCCTATCTGGGCTGCGGCTGGTTCTATCACTACAACAACGAGAGCGACAGCTACCCCTTCTTCTGGGTGGATGGTTCCGGTGAAAGCTACGACAGCGACGTCTTCTATATGTACATGTGGAAGGAAACCGGGAGCGGCACCCGCTACTGGACCACGGTGCTTCCCGGCATGGACTACACCGTTCATTTCTCCGTTCCCAGAGGATGCGAGCAGCCGGAGGATATGATTTCCAACACCGACGAGGGTATTATTCTGCCCAGTGTGACGAATCCCGAGGGCTATACCTTCCTGGGCTGGGTGGAGAGCAGCTATGACAACGTTGCCGACTGCCCCGAAACCGTTCTGACCGGCAAATATGTGGCGGATGAGGACGTCACCCTTTACGCACTGTTCTCCTATCTCGGAGAGAGCAGCGGCGAGGTGGCCTACCGGCTCACCGATGCCGTTGAAAACGGCGGCAAGTACATTATTGTGAGCGAGGAGAGCATCACCGACAACTCCGCTCTCGCTGTGGGCAATTCCGTTGTGATTAACGAGCATTATCTGAGCCCCATTGAAGCAACCATCGTCAGCGACGACACCGTTGCCGTCTCCGATCCGGCCAGAGTGCTTTGGGAGGCTTCCGGCAGCCCGGACCAGGGCTTCAGCTTCTATAACGCCGCTTCCGGCAAGTATATGGGTCTGGATTCCTCAGAGTATTTGTATCCCTCTGATACGCCTCTGTCCTGGCTTTATACGGCAGATCGCTATCTGGACAACATGGTGGACAGCGAGGGCTATTACTACCTGAGCTACGACCAGATGATGAAAAGATATACCACTTCCAAAGAGGGCAGAGTAATCCGCTTCTATCAAGAGTCTGAGGTATTCCCCATGGTCTACACCACCGTAATTGAAGGACTCATGGTGGCCCCGGTGGTTGTGTACTTCGTGGATCAGGACAACAACGAAGCGGCGTACGTCTACGCTTCCGGCGAAGGAACCGAGAACGCACCCTTCCCCGGCGTCCCCGTCACTGCTCTGGGCGTTGACGAGAACGGCTGGAATTTCTACATGATTACCCTGGATCGGGACGTCTTCACCGGTGTGACCTTCTCCGGCGGCACCGACGAAACCCGTACCGCTGAGCTGGGCCTGGGCGAAGAAGGCTACATTGTCTACTACGTCGGCAGCGGCAATGCTTCCGTTGAGGCCGACGTTTGGCCCGGTCCCGGCGAGGAGCAGGAGGCTACCTGCACCGAGCCCGGCACAATCGTCTATACCGGTCTGCTAACCGGCGACGTCCACGGGACGGAGATTGCCCCCCTGGGCCATGATTATCAGGCTGTGGTCACCGAGCCCACCTGCACTGTGGCCGGTTACACCACCCACACCTGCTCCCGCTGCGGCGAAAGCTACACGGACGAGGAGACCGAGGCTCTGGGCCACGACTTCGGCGAGTGGACCGAGACCACCGCGCCTACCTGCACTGAAGCCGGTGAGGAGACCCGGACCTGCTCCCGCTGCGACGCGATCGATACCCGCCCGGTGGAAGCGCTGGGTCACGACTTCGGCGAGTGGACCGAGACCACCGCGCCTACCTGCACCGAAGCCGGTGAGGAGACCCGGACCTGTTCCCGCTGCGACGCAGTGGAGACCCGCCCCGTGGAGGCGCTTGGTCACGACTATCAGGCCGTGGTGACGGAGCCCAGCTGCACCGAGGGAGGCTATACGACTTACACCTGCGCCCGCTGCGGCGATACCTATACCGCTGACGAGACCGAAGCCTTGGGCCATGATTACAAGGCCGTGGTGACCAGCGCTACGTGCACTGAGGGCGGCTTTACCACCTATACCTGCTCCCGCTGCGGCGACAGCTACACGGACGAGGAGACCGAGCCTCTTGGCCACGACTTCGGCGAGTGGGCCGAGACCACCGCGCCCACCTGCCTTGATGCCGGTGAGGAGACCCGTTCCTGCTCCCGCTGCGACGCAGTGGAGACCCGCCCCGTGGAGGCCCTGGGCCACGACTATCAGGCTGTGGTGACGGAGCCCACCTGCACCGAGGCCGGTTACACCACCCATACCTGCGCCCGCTGCGGCGACAGCTATACCGACAGCGAGACCGCTGCCCTGGGCCACGACTTTGGCGAATGGGCTGTGACCACCGCGCCCAGCTGCACCGAGGCCGGTGAGGAGACCCGTTCCTGCTCCCGCTGTGACGCTTTTGAAACCCAGCCCGTGGAGGCTTTGGGTCATGATTACCAGGCCGTGGTGACGGAGCCCACCTGCACCGCAGGCGGCTACACCACCTACACCTGTTCCCGCTGCCAGGACAGCTACACCGACAGCGAAACCGACGCGCTGGGCCACGATTACGTCTACGCCGTCACCGTCGCTCCCAAGGTCAATATGCCCGGACTGCTTACCGGGACCTGCTCCCGCTGCCAGGCGACCACCACAGTCATGCTGCCCAAGCTGACCGAAGCGGATTATGACTACGAAGTGACCACGGAGCCTACCTGCACCGAAGCCGGCGTGGGCACCTACACCTGGAAGACTACCACCTACGGGACCTTCTCCTTCGACGTGACGCTGGAGGATCTGGGCCACGATTACCAGGCAGTTGTCACCGAGCCTACCTGCACCGAAGGCGGCTACACCACCCATACCTGCTCCCGCTGCGGCGACAGCTACACCGACAGCGAGACCGAGGCCCTGGGGCACGACTTCGTTTACACCGTCACCGTTGCCCCGAAGGTCAATATGCCCGGCCTGCTGACCGGCACCTGCACCCGCTGCCAGGAGACCACCACGGTGCTGCTGCCCAAGCTGAACACCGAGGATTACGACTACGCCGAAACCACCGCCCCCACCTGTACTGAGGCCGGCGCGGCTGTTTACACCTGGAAGACCACCGACTACGGTACCTTCTCCTTCGACGTGACCCTGGAGGCTCTGGGCCACGACTTCGGTGACTGGACCGTGACCACCGCGCCCACCTGCCTTGATGTCGGTGAGGAAACCCGGAGCTGCTCCCGCTGCGACGCTGTGGAGACTCGCACCGTGGAGGCCCTGGGCCACGACTATCAGGCCGTGGTGACGGAGCCCACCTGCACCGAGGCCGGTTACACCACCCACACTTGCTCCCGCTGCGGCGACAGCTACACCGACAGCGAGACCGAGGCCCTGGGCCACGACTATCAGGCCGTGGTGACGGAGCCCACCTGCACCGAGTCCGGCTTCACCACCTATACCTGCTCCCGCTGCGGCGATTCCTATTCCGCCGATGACACCTTTGTGCTGGGTCATGCCTGGGATGCGGGTGAAGTGATTGCGGCTGCCTCCCATCAGGCGTCCGGCGAGATGAAGTTCACCTGCACCCGCTGCGGCGAGACCAAGACGGAGGAGATCCCGAAGCTGGACAATCCCTTCGTGGATGTCCATGAGGGCGACTACTTCTTTGATCCTGTCATGTGGGCCCTGGATGAATCCGTTACCGGCGGCGTGGATGCAACTCATTTCGGACCCAAGCAGAGCTGCACCCGCGAGCAGATCGTGACCTTCCTCTGGGCTGCCGCAGGCAGACCGGAGCCTGAGACCGAGGAGAATCCCTTCTCCGATGTCAAGTCCACGGACTACTTCTGCAAGGCTGTTCTGTGGGCTGCGGAGAACGGCGTTACCGGCGGCGTCGGCAACGGCAAGTTCGGCGTCGGCCAGGCCTGCACCCGCGCCGAAGCCATGACCTTCCTGTGGAAGGCAAAGGGCTCCCCGGAGCCCGAGACCACGGAGAATCCCTTCTCCGATGTCAAGCCCGATAAGTATTACTTCAAGCCGGTTCTCTGGGCTGTGGAGAACGGCGTCACCGCCGGCGTCGGCGACGGCAGGTTCGGCGTCGGCCAGCCCTGCACCCGTGGGGAGATCATCACCTTCCTGTACAAGGCTTTCTCCATCGAGGAGTAATCGCAAACCCTGGGCGTAAGCCCGAAAACCAACAAGGCCGTCGGCAATGCCGGCGGCCTTGTGCTTAATGGTATAAACTTCCATGGAGTGAAAATGATGGAAGCAGCATGAACGAGCCTATGCAGGCTTCTGCGGCGGGTATCTCACGCCCGGAAAACCGTTTGGGAGGGATTCGCACAGGATATGTAATATGAGTGAAATATGCAGAAAACGCTTGAAATGACAGAGCTTATTTGCTACAATATATTGCGGTGGAGGAGGAGAATCCCCAAAAATGCGGCGAAATATGGTTTTTGCTGCATTTATATGAGATGAGAAGTTTTCCATAACCGGGAAATCAGCGCTTGCTGAAATATGTATAAGAGCATATTTCAGCAGATTAGTGGAGGAGAGAAACAGCGTAATGAAAGAACGGATTATTCCATTTAGTCCTCCTGATATCAGCGAGCTTGAAATTGCTGAGGTTGCCGAAGCGATGCGGTCCGGCTGGATCACAACGGGACCGCGCACAAAGCTTCTGGAGCGTCGCTTGGCAGCCTACATAGAAACCGGCCGGCCGGACGTAGACTGCGCCAGCCAGGAATCTATCGAACAGTTTGGTCAGAGAGTGGTTTGCCTGAACAGCGCCACCGCTGCGGAGGAGCTCAACCTCCGCATTTGGGGAATCCGGGAGGGCGATGAGGTCATCGTCCCGGCTTACACGTATACGGCAACCGCGTCCGCGGCGGTCCACTGCGGGGCGACAGTGCGATTTGTCGATATCCGGAAGGACGGGGATCCGATTACCCACATGCCCGAGATGGACTATGACGCCCTGGAGGCGGCTGTCTCAGAGAAGACCAAAGCGATTATCGCCGTAGATCTTGGCGGCATTGTGTGCGATTATGATCGGATTTTTGAGATTGTTGAGAGAAAACGGTCCCTGTTTACTCCCCTGGAATCCGATGGCACGCCCTTGGGTGATTTGTCCTCCCGCATCCAGAAAGCGACCGGCCGGGTGGCTGTCGTATGCGACGCGGCCCATGCCCTCGGCGCCTCCCGGGTGGTTGGGCACACGGGCGCGGGGAAGGTTGAAAGGGCAAAAAGATACGTCGGCGCAATCGCGGACTGGACCAGCTTCAGTTTTCACGCCGTGAAGAATTTCACCACCGCCGAGGGCGGGGCGTCCACGTGGCTGCCGATCAAGGGAATCGGGAACAGCGAGATTTACAAGATGTATCAGCTCCTGTCTCTCCACGGCCAGAGCAAGGACGCCCTGGCGAAGACGAAAATCGGCGCGTGGGAGTATGACGTTATCGGTCCGTGGTATAAATGCAACATGACCGATATTATGGCTGCGATTGGTCTTCGGCAGCTTGACCGGTATCTCGGCCTGCTGGAGCGCAGAGCGGAGATCATCAAGCGGTATGACGCGGCCTGTGATGCGTTGGGAATCAGCCATCTGATTCACCATGCGGAGGGAATGGACAGCTCCAATCATCTGTATTTGATCCGGGTTCCCGGAATAAACGTGGAGACCCGGAATCTGATGATTGAAAAAATGGCGGCGCACGGAGTGGCCGTCAACGTCCACTATAAACCCCTGCCGATGATGACGGCCTACGGCGGGGATTGCGGGGAATATCCGAATGCGTATGACTATTACCACAACCTGATTACCCTCCCGCTGCACACGCGGCTGAGCGATGAGGACGTGGAGTATGTGTGCGAGACGCTGGAAAAAATAGCTGCAGATTGCGCGAGGGATTAGCTGTCTTTGAGTAGTTAAGTCGGAGGATTAGTTATGTACATTATTGTTGGGGCTTCAAGCTTCATTGGCGTTTATACAGCTGATGAATTTGTGAAACAAGGCTGTGAAATAATAGTGACGGGACGAAACAACAAATTCAAAGAACATTATGACAAACTTGGTGTGAAGTATGTAAACCTTGATCTGACAAATGAAGCGGACTTCGAACAACTCCCCCAACATGGGGTAGATGGGGTTATTCTCCTGAGCGGGCTTCTTCCCGCTAATGTTGATGTAAATCTTGATGTGGATGAGAATGCGGCGGATTATTTCCGAATCAATACCATCGGAACAATCAATGTTCTTGAGTATTGCCGGAAAAACGGTGTTAAGCGGGTTATTTCTAACTGCTCTTATGCTGATGTTCGTGGAGCATGGGGCAAGAAAGTTATTACCGAGGAGGAGCCTAGAGATTTTCTTTACAAAGGCGACCATGCTGTATATGTGTTTTCTAAGAATGCCGCAAACGATACGATGGAGTATTACAACCAGCAGCATGGCATGAAAAATGCTTGGTTCCGTTTTCCACCGGTATATGGCGTTGGCCCTCATGACAGTCTTTTCATCAATGGTGTTCTTAAGAAATCTGGTCTGAAGATTTTTATTGATAATGCCTCTGAATGCAAGGATATCTGCATTTTCGGCGATCCAAACCTGAGTCGTGATGTGGTGTATGTGAAAGACGTTGCTCACGCCTTCTTCCTCGCAATAAAGAGTGAGAATACCTATGGCCTCTATAATATGACCTCTGGCCGCGGTGTAACTCTCCAGGAGCAGGCCGAGGTGATTTCAGAGCTGTGGGCACCGAGTCCCGAAAAGAAATCAAAGATAACATATAAACCGGAAGTAAAAAACAATACGCCCTCGTATTTGTTCTCCATGGAGAAGGCGAAGAGAGATTTTGGATTTGTTCCTGCTTATGCAGATTTCCGTGTGATGATGACAGACTATAAAAATGATTTAGATGCCAACAGGTACCAGGAGTTGTTCCACTATGTCAAGTGAGATGAAGCCGTCTGGAAGTTTTATATATCGTTTCATAAAGCGTTTATTTGATGTGGTTGTATCTGCCATTCTGATGATTCCGATTGGTCTGGTGATTGGTATCTCTGGACTGTTCATCAAGTCAGAGGATAAAGGACCTATCTTCTACATGGCGGATAGAACAGGACGCTTCGGAAGAATCTTCAAAATGTATAAACTTCGTTCTATGAAAGTCAATGCGCCGGATATTCGTCTGGCTGATGGCTCTACGTATAACGGCGAAGACGACCCACGTGTGACGAAGTTCGGAAAGTTTGCGCGTAAGACCAGTATCGACGAACTCCCCCAGGTAATCAATATTCTGAAGGGCGACATGACCTTTATAGGACCGCGCCCCGACACGCCTGTTGGTTCAGCGGCGTATACGGAAGAAGAGAAGATTATTCTCACTGTGCGTCCTGGCATTACAGGGTATAACCAGGCGGTCAATCGGAACTCTGTGCTGACCAAGGAAAAGCTGAAAAACGATATTTACTATGCAAAACACCTTTCTCTGTGGTTTGATATCAAAATTGTGTTTATGACCATTGCAACTGTTCTTGGACATAAGAATATCAACAGAGAGGATGTCAGCACAGAAAACGCATATGTTCTTGAGAAAGATGGAACCAGGTCATCCACAGAAATAAAATAACCCATCAAAGAGGGAAGAGAATGAAGAAGATAATGATACTGGGAGCCAGTATTCTTCAGCTCCCGGCAATCGAAAAAGCAATAGAGATGGGTCTTGAAGTGATTGCTGTGGATATGAATCCAGTGGCAGTAGGTTTTGGTGTCAATGGTGTTAAAAAGGAGATTATTAGCACCATTGACACCCCCGCCATTTTGGAAGCGGCGAAAAGCCATAAGATAGATGGAATTATGACTTTGGCTTCTGATATGCCCATGCAGTCTGTGGCCGTTGTCAGCCATGAACTGGGCTTGGTTGGGATTAGTGAAGATACTGCCTTGAAAGCCACAAACAAGGCTTATATGCGAGACGCTCTTAAAAAAGCGGGAGTTCCTGTTCCGCTTTATTTCCGTGTAAATGGGGAAGAAGAGTTTAAGGAGGCAGTAAAGCAGGTCAGACATGCGGGGTACAAGTGCATCGTCAAGCCGGCCGACAACTCTGGTTCAAGAGGTGTAGATCTTTTGAAAGAAGACAGCGATCTCGAAGCCGCATATAATTACACTATTCGTTATTCCCGCGGAGGAGAGATTGTTGTTGAAGAATATATGGAGGGTCCCGAGGTCAGCGTAGAGACGCTTGCTGTTGATGGGATTGTCCATGTAATTCAGATCACTGACAAATTAACCACAGGTGCCCCGTATTTTGTTGAGATGGGCCATAGCCAGCCTAGTCAACTAAGCAAAGAGACAAAAGAGAGAATAGCTGAAGTCGCCATTGCGGCAAATAAGGCAATTGGTATTCAGAATGGTCCCTCCCATACAGAAATCAAGGTAACTAAAGATGGCCCTAAGATTGTCGAACTTGGAGCACGACTGGGTGGTGATTGCATTACTACGCACCTGGTTCCGCTATCGACTGGTGTGAATATGGTTGAGTGCAGTATACGGATTGCGCTTGGGGAAAAACCGGATTTAACTGCGAAGTGGGATAAGGGCGCGGCTATTCGATATCTAAAAACCGGAACAGGAATTATACAGGGAATAACTGGACTACAAGAAGCGGAAGATATCCCCGGCGTTGTCCAGGTTTCCATAGTCCATGGAGTTGCTGAACAAGTCGGTGAAATAAGGAACAGCGTGGACCGGGTAGGATTTATAATAGCACAGGCTGAGGATGCGGTGAGCGCTGTTGAAATTGCCGAAGAAGGCGCTGAGAGGATTAAAGTATTAACCATAGAGGAATGAGGAGCATGAATCTATTACTGTATAGCGCTTACTATGAACCAGAAGTTGCTGCGAGCTTGTATTTGTCTACGAATTTGTATGAAGATTTTGCTGCGTCTGGAATGAACACAAGGTTGTATGTTCCGTTGCCAACTCGCGGGGTTTCGGAAGAAGTCAGAAATCAGTATAAAGGGAAAAGTGAAAAGAAAGCAGACGGTAAACTTGAAATAATTCGTGTTAATATTCCCAAGGAGGGGCGGAACGCAGTTAAGAGAGCATTTAGATATCTTTGGATGAATCTGGTGTTTATTCACGTATCGCGAAAATTTGATGCGGATGCAATATTTGTTCAATCTACTCCACCAACGCAGGGAGCCATGGCGGCAATAATTAAAAAGAGAAAAAAGATACCATTTATTTATAATCTTCAAGATGTTTTTCCTGATTCGTTAGTTGGCTCAGGCATGACGTCTGAGGGTTCGGTAATATATAAAATTGGAAGGAAAATTGAGGATTTTACATATAAGCATGCAGATCGAATCATTGTAATTTCAAACGACATAAAAGCAAATATACAAAAAAAGGGGGTCCCCGAAAGGAAAATAGTTGTGGTTCCAAACTGGATTGATTTTGATGCGGTCCACCCGGTTAGAAAGGAAGAAAATTATCTTTTTGATAAATATGACATAGATAGGGAAAAATTCACAGTTGTATATGCAGGGAATCTTGGCTATGCACAAAATATTGAAGTGATTATTCGAGCGGCAGAAAAACTTCAAGACAATGACGCGATTCAGTTTGTTTTGTTTGGGAAAGGTGCCCAGGAGGAAGAATACAAAGAATTAGCAAGTGGTTTGAAGAATCTCGCTTTTTTCCCAATTCAACCGTACAGTGAAGTGTCGTATGTGTACAGTTTAGGGGATGTTTCGATTGTGCCTTGCAAAAAAGGGTTTGGCGGAAGTGCGATGCCCAGTAAAACCTGGAGCATCATGGCTGCGGGCACTCCAGTCCTCGCAAGCTTTGATCGTGGAACGGATTTAGAAAGACTGATCAAAGATGAAAATGTTGGATTGTTTTCAACTGCGGACGATGTAGAAGGCTTAGTTTCAAATATTCTTGCGTTATTCAATGACGCTAAGATTAAGGAACAGATGGGGGCGAATGCGCGCAACTATGTAAAAAATAACCTGAGTAGAGAAGTTTGCACCAAACAATACATCAATGTTATCAATTCTGCGTTAACAGGAAGAAAGGGAAACAAATGAAGCGCGTATTTCGCGGTCTGCGGAGCTCCTGCTATTCTTCTACGCCGATAATATTGATGTGGATTACGCTTTATTTTTCGTGTTTCCAATCATGTTTTTATTTTCTTTCTCTTTGCGGGAAGTTTGATTGGGAAAAGTACAAATTGTTCATTGATTAAAGTGATGTCAATGGCACCGCTTGTATGTGATTCAATTTGTGTTGTTGTAAATCACAAGGAGGGCTTTGGAATTTGAAACTGTACGATGCGTTGATAAACAGGGAAGAAACGCTTGCCCTTGTAGGACTTGGCTACGTAGGGATGCCAATTGCGCACGCTTTTTCAAAAAAAGGCATAAATGTGATTGGTTTTGACCTTAATGAAGCGAAGGTTGAACTGTATAAGGCCGGAATTGATCCGACGAAGGAAGTCGGGGACGAGGAGATAAAGAATACAACGATTCAATTCACGTCGGATGAGACAGAGCTGAAAAGGGCAAAATTCATCATTGTTGCGGTACCTACCCCTGTAAATACAGATCACACGCCGGACCTATCCCCGGTTATTGGCGCCTCTGAAATAGTGGGGCGTAATCTCAAGCCCGGGGCAATTGTGGTTTATGAGTCAACGGTATATCCTGGCTGCACAGAAGACGTTTGTATTCCGATTTTGGAAAAGCAGAGTGGACTTAAGTGCGGTGCAGACTTTAAAGTTGGATACTCTCCCGAGCGCATCAATCCTGGCGATAAGGTACATCGGCTGGAAAACATTCATAAAATCGTGTCCGGCATCGATGAGGATAGTTTGCGAGAGATAAAAGCTGTTTATGATCTCGTGATCGAAGTCGGGACGCATCCGGTTTCAAACCTGCGGACTGCCGAGGCTGTTAAGGTCGTTGAAAACAGTCAACGCGATATTAATATTGCTTTCATGAATGAGCTGGCAATGGTGTTTGACCGTATGGATATTGATACCAATGAGGTTGTTGACGGCATGAACACCAAGTGGAATGCCTTGGGCTTTCGCCCGGGGTTGGTCGGCGGTCATTGCATTGGTGTAGATCCATACTATTTTACCTATGAGGCTGAAAAGCTTGGCTATCATAGTCAGATTATCCTGAACGGCCGCATTGTCAATGATAGCATGGGTGCTTTTGTGGCAGATAAAGCGGTCAAGAAGATGGTTGAAGCCGGATTGGCGCCGAGGAAGTGCAAGGTAGTCATTCTTGGATTGACGTTTAAGGAGAACTGCCCCGATACAAGAAACAGTAAGGTCGACGATATTATCAAGCAGTTGAAAACTTACGGTATCGAACCGATTGTTGTCGACCCTTGGGCTTCTGAGCGTGATGCGATGCATGAATACGGGGTGCGCTTGACCAAGATGGAGAACGTAAGGGATGCTGATTGCGTGATTGTTGCTGTGGCGCACAATGAGTTCAGAGCCTTATCGCTCGATAAGCTTCGGATGCTGTTTAAAGCGAGTGATAATTCCCAAAAAGTTCTCATTGATGTGAAGGGGTTGTATAAGGTGGAGGATTTGAAAGCTTCCGGCATGCAGTGGTGGAGGCTGTAGCGGATTAAGTGGACAAATGCGTCGATTTCCGTTGTTTTTGAATTGATTTGGCAGTTTGGAAATGAGGACACCAGTGCCATAAATTGAAAAGCTGATTCATTCATTAGGGGATAAATCAAGTGATGAAAATTCACATACGCAAAAATGCGGACAGGATTATAAAGCAAGAAGACGTTCTGCTGTTAGCAACGTTTCTTGTGTCTGCGTTTAATTCATATTTTCCGATAATTCTGTTCACTGTGTTGGCATTGTACGCTGTGTTTATTCAAAGAGATTCGGCTGTTGTATTAAAAACGCTGTCCTTGTTTGTGTTAAGGACAACGGCGATGAACAGTCAGCTATTTAGTTCTTTTAATTCCTTTGGCGGGTACAGATACGTACTTATTTTCTTTATGGTCGGGAGTATGATCTTCTTATCAAAAGTTGACGGTGAGGGGAAACGTGTTTGCACGACACTTTTCATTGGCCTGCTTGTTATCGCTGCAACCAGCGTGTTGAGCATACTCTTCAATGGCTCGTTCCCAACGCTTTCGTTGGTAAGATTGCTGCTATACGTTACAGCGTTTTACGGCGTAGTGAAGACGATCGGGGCGACGCATAGAAGGGTTGACTGGGTAGAGTATTTTTGCCTTTTTTTCGGGATCATCTTCTTTATTTCGATTTTTACTATACCAATCATGAGCTTAAGAACCCGAAACGGGCATGCCTTTCAGGGGGTCCTTGGGCATCCAAACACCTTTGGAATATACGCAGCGGTTTATCTTGCGTTTTTGTGTGCAAGCAAAAGAGTTTCCCGTAATTTTCGGGTATTTATGATTGCTGCTACAATTTATATGCTCTATTTGAGCGAATCAAGGACGGGAATGCTGTCGGCGTTGCTGGTTGTTGCCCTTGCGATGCTTGTCTATTATAAAGATCGAATGGGCCGTTTTGTTTTTATCGTGGTGGTAAGTGTGCTGGCGCTGGCTTTTGCTGCGATTCTTTTTGATGAATTTCTCCCGACTGCAACCGATGTTGTTTCTGATTTCTTGTGGAAAAAACATAAAGAAAGTCTATTTTACTCAAAGAGGGGCCCAATTAAACAATTCGCGGCCAAGTTTGCGTACGATCCAATAATTGGTACGGGCTTTATGGCTCCGTTTCAAGCGGGGGTACGGGACTGGTCACTAAACTTTGAATTATTCGTAGAGGATGCGAATGTTTTTCTATCTGTGCTTGGCAATTGCGGAATTTTAGGCTTTTTGATTTGGATCACGTTGTTTTCAAAATTGTTTTCCGTGGGTAACAAGCGGCTGTGTTATTGCTTCATTGCCCCCTTTATAATCAGTTCTGGTGAGATGGTGTTCTTTAGCACGAATTCCGCCGGACTGATGCTCTATGTGCTATTTGGGATTTTCCTTTTTTCTCCCAAAGAAAGCGAGGGTTCACTTTCATGAAGATTTTGTTTTTGACGAATATTCCCTCCCCATACCGTGTTGATTTTTTTAATGAACTGGGGAAATTGGCGGAGCTGACGGTCTTGTTTGAGACTGCTGCCTCGGATGAGCGCGACTCGTCGTGGAAGCGGTATCACTTTGCAAACTTTCAAGGAATTGTTATGAAAGGCAAAAAGACCTCTAAAAACACCGCATTTTGTTCTGAAGTGATAAAGTATTTGCGCCGGAAATGGGATCATATTATTGTGGCCGACGCCACAACTCGAACCGGCATGCTGGCAATTCAGTATATGAAGGATCGCAGGATACCGTATTGGATTGAAGGCGACGGAGGCTTTGCCAAAACGGGCAAGGGGTTCAAAGAGCGAATAAAGAGACATTTCATATCTGGAGCAAAGGGATATTTCAGCACCAGCAAAGCACATGATAACTATTATTTAGCCTATGGTGCGGATTCCTCTAGAATCCATCGATACCCGTTTACTTCAATTTCAAATGAATATATAAAACAGGCACAGAACTTTACAGGATCGGACAGACAATCCCTGCGGGAAGAATTAGATATGACAGAAAAAAGTGTTATCCTGTCCGTTGGGCGCTTCTCCTATAAGGAAGGCTATGGAAAAGGCTATGATATTTTGCTGCGAATCGCTGAAAGTATGGGCGAAGAGTATGGCGTTTTTATCGTAGGGGACGAGCCGACAAGTGAGTTTTTACAATGGAAAGAGGAACGCCATCTTAGCAATGTGCATTTTGTTGGATTTAAGCAAAGAGATGAACTCGCAAAGTATTATGCTGCGTCAGATGTTTTTGTACTTCTGTCAAGGGGAGAGGCGTGGGGCCTCGTGATTAACGAGGCGATGGCCCATGGGTTACCGATTGTTGCAAGCGACCGCTGCGTGGCTGCTACGGAACTAATTGAAAATGGCGGTAACGGGTACGTTGTTTCTCTCGATAATGAAGATGATGTTGAAAAAAAGCTACGCCAGAGCATAGATAATAGACAGTTACTTGGCTTGGCAAGTCAAAAAAGAATTGGGGCCTATACGATCGAAAAGATGGCTGAGAGGCACTATGAAATTCTGCTGAACGCATAGGTAGACAAAATCGTTTTACATGGTACAATTCAGGAGAATGACAATGACGAAAGACACGCCGACAAAGAACAAAATATTAGTGTTTAATGGATACTATTTGCCTGCCAGAAAGTATGGAGGCCCCCTTACCAGTATGGTAACCATGATCGAGACATGCAGCGACGAAAACACGTTTTATGTGGTGGCTGCAAATCACGATTACAAGGAAAGAACACCATTCCCAGGGATTGAATTGGGGTGGAAGAACGTGGGGAAGGCCAAGGTCTTCTATACCGAGACGGAGAAATTGGATTGGAACACGAAGGGACTTGCGGAGATCATAGATACAGTGGATCCGGATATGGTGTGGATGACAGGGATCGTTGTACCAAACATAAAGTGGCCTGCTGCACGGATTTGCAGAAAAAGAGGAATTCCGTACCTTATTTCTCCCCGGGGCGAGGTGAATGAGAATGCTTTTCACATTCATTACCTCAAAAAACGAGCAATGTCGCTTTTTACAGTTATGTTTGGATTGTACCGGGAAGCGTACTACCATGTGACGACAGAGGAAGAGATTCCCGGGCTGGTAAAGTACTTTAGAGTTAAACGCGATCGTATTTTCCTTTGCCCGAATATTGCCGTTCCTCCAATAACGACAGACAGGCATATTCAAAAGAACGCCGGAGAGATCCGGTGTGTTTATATATCTCGGATTCATCCGATTAAAAATTTATTGACAGCCATTCAGGCGGTAAAGCTCCTGACCGGAAAGGTTGAATTTGACATCTATGGGCCACAGGAAGATAAAGAGTATTGGGCGGAGTGCGAAAAGGAAATAGCAAAAGCGCCGGAAAACGTACAGATCCGGTATTGCGGCGCATTGGAGCCAAATCAAGTGGCAGAGACTTTTATGAAGTATCACTGTTTTCTGTCTCCCAGCCTGAGTGAAAATTTCGGCCACGCTGTTGCGGAGTCTCTTTCCGTTCAGTGCCCGGTTATTATCTTGCGTGGTGCGACACCGTGGGATAATATTGATGAAAAAGCTGGTTTTGTTTCCGGTGAGAATACGGCGCGGAGTTTTTGCTTATGCGCTAAAAAAATCATGGATATGGATCAGGGGCGATATGATGAACTGTTAAGAAGTTCATACACATATATTGTTGAAAGAAGAAAAAACGATGATGCGATTGCGCTTCATAAGGCAATGATCGATAAAGTTTGTTCACGGTAATGAAAGGCAACTTTTTCAAGGAGTAATACTATGTCAAAGCCGCAAACTTTGAAAGACAAAAAAACCGCCATTATTATTTCGTATTTAAGTATACTCTTCAACACATTTACGAATTTTATCCTTACCCCAATGTATTTAAAATATCTTGGGATTGAAGAATATGGCTTATATCAAATGGTATACTCCATGGCACACTATATTCTCATTATGGATTTCGGGATTACAACAACTATGACCCGGTTTGTTTCGTTATTTAAAGCGAAACAAGATTTCCACTTAGAAGAAAAATATGTTTCGCATTGCTTCTTTATCGTTATAATTCTGGTTGTTGGAATAATACTAATTGGATTGGTTTTGAACAACTTCTTAATTGATATTTATCCTTCTATAACTCCAGAAGAGGCAAGACTGGCCCATTCGTTATTCCTTGTTATGGTTTCGACGATTGCGATGGTTGTTTTTTCTCATTTTATCGAAGGAATTTTAATGGCATACGAGTATTTCGTCGTGATAAAAGGGATGGGATTGATCAAAATGATCCTAAAATTTGTTTTGGTCTTTTCCTGCTTAATGCTGAATTACGGGACGCTACCGATTGCAATATCTGATTTTGTGTGTGTTACTCTGTCACTGGCATTTTCCGCGTATTTTGTCTTTTTTAGGATGAAATATCGTATCCATTTTACCCATTTAGAAAAATCCGTTATCTTAGCAATTCTATCATTTATGTTTGCCATTTTTCTCCAGTCTGTTGTTTCGTATGTTAATAACACAGTTGACAAAACAATTCTTGGCATTATGATGGGCAAAAAAGATGTTGCCATTTATTCTGTAGGATTGACCTTCATAACGGTATTTAACGCTTTACCACATACATTATCCGGTTTATTTTTGCCCAATGCAACGCGGTTAGTTGCGAAAAACGCATCCAGGAGTCAATTAACCGAATTTGTTGTAAGGCCTGGAAGGTATCAGTTTCTGATATGTGGTGCGATCTTATGCGGATTTGTTTTATTTGGGCAAGAGTTTATTCAGTTGTGGACGAAAAAACAAGAAATGCAATTAGCATGGAGTGTTGCTTTAATCATAATGGTTCCTAATATGATTCCGTTAATCACCGGCACCACTATTCCAATACTCGACGCAAAGAACAAACGTCTTTTTAGATCGATAGTTATGTTAGCTTTATCGGCGATAAACATAATTTTGACAGTTATTCTCGTAAACTGCTATGGCGCTATTGGAGCTCCGATAGGAACAGGCGTATCATATTTAATTGGCTATGGCGTTATTATGAGTATATACTATCAGAAGGTAATAGATATTGATGTGCCCAAAATGTTCAAAGGGATTATATCCAAGACTTGGCTTTGCCTTTTGATTTCCTCAGTAATTTGCTTTCCGTTGACCAGACTTTTCAAGGAAATAACATGGGGAGCCTTTATCATAAAAGTGTTATCGTTTATCACTGTGCTGTTTATAGCTATGATGTTCTTTGGCTTTTCGGCAGAGGAGAGGAAAGATGTTGCGAGGATAAAGAATAAATTACTGAGGAGAAAAACAACATGAGTTACAAAAAAGTTGGCATTATCACCATGCATCAAGTTTTGAATTATGGATCCTTCCTGCAGGCATACGCTACTCAGCGCATCATTGAAAAACTGGGGTATAAAGCAGAAATTATTGATTATAAGTATCCAAATGAATTGCATGGCACGAAAAAGTCTCTAAAGAAGCAAGTACTTCATTTCTTTAACGTTGCTACTAAAAATATAATTCCGGGGAGGCCCTATAATACATATCTGAAGAGATACAAAGAGGCGCACTCGAAATATTTTCATCTCAGCGAATACTATTCTTCAAGGGAGGCAATTCTTAAAAGACCACCCATATACGATATCTATTTGGTTGGCAGTGATCAGGTTTGGAACGATAAGTTTATTAAGAATGACGAAACTTTTTTTGCTGGTTTTGCTCCGGAAGGAAGAAAAAAAATTGCTTTTGCTTCCAGTTTTGGAAAGAAAGATATTTCCGCGGAAAACACCGGGTTTTATCAGGATAATCTAAGAAAACTTGCCCATATTGCGGTAAGAGAAAAATCTGGAGTTGAACTTGTAAACAGATTGACAGGTAAAAGTGATACGAGACAAGTACTTGACCCGACATTATTGCTGGATCGGCAAGAATGGGAAAAAATCTTGGTTCCGTTTACTCGAACTAAGAAGAAGTATGTATTTGTTTATGGAAGTCACATGAGCGATTATATGCTTTCTATTGCTTGGAGAATCGCAAAAGAGAAAGGTTGGGAATTGTTTCGGGTAAATGGGAGTATTGTTGACTATTTTGGTTCAAAGGGACATTGCTTATTGGATATAGGACCTCTCGAATGGCTTGGGTTAATTTCCAAAGCTGAAATGGTTATTTGCTGCTCTTTTCATGGACTGGTGTTTTCTATTCTTTTTAATCGGCCGTTTCTGGCTATGTTTACTGGCGATAATCAGTTCGACACGAGATTTGATAGTCTTCTTAATTTGGTTTCATTACAATCCCACAGAATTGACGTAAAGACACCTGAAGAAAATTACCTAGAAGCCGCATTTAATACGGATTGGGATATGGTGAACGAGGTAATCGAAAAAAAGAGAGATGAATCGATTCGGGTATTGGAAGAGTTTTTGAAGAATTAGATTCAGGGAAATAGGAAACATTTAGAAGGGGATCATTGTTATGGATGATCAAAAAACAATTCATGATATTGCGGTGTACGCGGCATATTGTAACAATAAGGAAGTCCTCAAATATAGTGCATCTGGGGGAATTGCAGCTGCTTTATGTATATATACTGTTAAGAAAGGCGGATATATAGCTGGAGTAACATATACTGATGACTATTTGGACGCAGAGTACATTTTGACAAATGATTTGAAAGACATTTCGCGTATTCAAGGTTCAAAGTATATCAAGGCAAAGACAAATAACATCTATATAAGAGTCAAGGAAAAACTCGAAGACGGAGAACATGTTCTGTTTACAGGCTTACCCTGTAACGTCGCCGCACTGAAAAGCGTATTAAAAAAGGATTATGAAAATCTTATTACTTGCGAGTTGATTTGCAATGGTCCTACAAAGACACAAATCCATAGGGAATATATAAAACATCTGGAAGAAAAATACGACAGCACGATTTCTTCTTTTTCTGTTCGATATAAAAAATTTGGTTGGCCAACTCCATATTTGAGAGCAGTTTTCAGAAACGGTAAGGTTTTTGAAGAACAATTCTATTCTACTGAATATGGATATGCCTTCAGACTGTGTGGATATGACGGTTGCTATCAATGCAAGTATAAAGGTGACAATCGGGCGGGAGACCTAATGATTGGAGATTTTTGGGGAGCTGGAAAGAGAGACTGTTTTTGGAACAGATATGGTGTCTCTGCAGTTCTGGTTCATACAGAAAAAGCAAATCAATTATTGAAGAGCGTTGATTGTATTACGCTGTTTGATAGCAGCTTCGAGAGAGTTGTAAGCAGAAACAAGCGTATCATGACTCCCCTTGCGAGAACGCATGAACGGGACAGATTTAACACGTTGCTTGATGAAGTTGGACTTTTTGCTGCTGTCAAGCAAGTAATGCCAACTAAAAGAAGGGTAAAAATGCGGATAAAAGCGTTCACGCCACCTGCTTTTAGGTGGGTCTTTGAAAAGTTTTATGATTTCTATAATACTAATTCGCATTTTAAGTAGCGCGAAATGGACATTCATATAATTGTGCAATGCTTTACTTTGAGGCAATTCTCCTTGTCGGATACACAATATGGCTTTCTATGTGTATAAAAAGATGGCCACACAGACACTGCCTGATTCGAATAACGGCAGCGCTATTGTTTGTCGTTCTTTTTACACTGGTAAGACCGGGTTTCCCGGAACGGAAAAGCATCGTCACGCCTTTTCAGGCGTTTGCCGCCATTTGGAGTTCAAATTGGCGGCAGCACGGGCGCTACGTTTTTCGGGCAGTCGTAGGGAATATCATTCTTTTCATTCCACTTGGACTTGCGCTGCCCTGTGAAAAGAGGAGTCGATTGATTTACACGATTCCGGTGATTGTTTCAATAACTGTTGAAATATTGCAATACGCGGTGTCAATTGGGACTTTTGAGATTGATGATATTATCTGTAACAGCATTGGCGGCTTAACCGGATGTGAATTGAGAAAGCGCATTGCAGGCTCGGGGAATGGTTCTTTCTGGATGATTGGTGTCTATGTTTCTTTTTTGGCATTGGTGTGTTTCAGGTCGATTGTGTTCAATTAGCGCACAAAGGACGCAGAAATCAAAGCAGAATATGTTTGCATTAATTGAGGAGAATGCCCATGAAAAAAGTGATGCTTGCCTTTGGAACTCGCCCAGAGGCAATTAAAATGTGCCCGCTGGTTAATGAATTGAAAACGAGGAAGGGCGTTCAGACCGTGGTTTGTGTCACGGCCCAGCATCGGCAGATGCTGGATCAGGTCCTGGAGACCTTCAACGTCGTCCCGGACTATGATTTGAACATCATGAAGGACAGGCAGACCCTTTTCGACATTACGACGAATATCCTCAACGGCATCAAGGAAGTGTTGGAAAAGGAGAAGCCGGACGTGGTACTGGTCCACGGCGACACCTCCACGACGTTTGTGACCGCCCTGGCCTGCTTCTATCTGCAGATCCCGGTGGGCCACGTGGAGGCCGGTCTGCGCACCTACAACATCCACAGCCCCTATCCGGAGGAGTTCAACCGGCAGGCGGTGGGCATTATCAGCAAGTACAACTTCGCGCCCACCCGGCTGGCGGCGGACCACCTGATCAAAGAGGGCAAGGATCCGGACACCGTCTACATCACCGGCAACACGGTCATTGACGCGATGCAGCATACGGTCCGGGAGGACTATACCCACCCGGAGCTGGATTGGGTGGGCGCCGGAAAGCTGATCTTCATCACCGCCCATCGCAGGGAAAACCTGGGCGAACCGATGCACCGCATGTTCCGCGCCATCCGCCGGGTGCTGGATGAACACCCGGAGTGCAAGGCTGTCTATCCGATCCACATGAACCCGGCGGTTCGGCAGGCCGCGGACGAAGAATTCGGCGGCTGCGAG
>JAEEGH010004027.1_pt1 | contig 37999 bp, 37 predicted proteins | sample 9134181 | NCBI WGS metagenome assembly JAEEGH01 (sample SAMN16246544, study PRJNA631951) | gut metagenome | biome: gut microbiome; feature: rumen; material: DP-attached | host: Bos | place: Iran: Karaj | collected 2018-10 | reverse complement strand
CGAAGATGTAGTCGTAGCCTTTCCCCAGGGCCCATTTGAAGCCGGTAATGTAGGCGGTTCCAAGCCCCTGTTTTCCCGCGCGTTCGATAAGGAACAGACGGTCGGGAAACTCCTTGCTGATCTTCTGGACGGCTTTTGCAGTACCGTCAGGAGAGCCATCGTCTATGATGAGGATATGATATCCACCCTCGAGAGCGAAAACGGCGCGTATGATTTTCTCGGCGTTTTCAATCTCGTTGTAGGTAGGTATGATTACTAGTTTACTTTTTCTTGTTTCCATCTATCTGAGAGAGCATTTCCGCAACAGCGGCTTCGAGCTGGAGATCCTGACCCTTGACCATACTTTCGGGAGTATTGTAGACAAGGATGTCCGGCTCAATCTGGAGGTTCTCGAGCGGCCTGCCCTCAGCAAGGCCCCAGCTGGTTACCTGAGGGATACCGAAGACAAGGGTAGGATCGATCTGGGTTTCCCACCACACTGCGGTCATTGTTCCGGGCACGGGGGCGCCGATGAGTTTTCCAAGACCGAGAGTTTTGTAGACATAAGGGAAGCCGCAGGCGTCTGAGTAGTTGTCTTCTCCCATCAGGACGCAGCTGGGTTTAGTCCATTTGTTGAAAGGCTCGGTTCCGATGTATTGTCCGCGCGGGCGGAATTCCAGGTATGCCTTTCCGGAGAGGAAGGTTGCGAGGTCGTCGTGGAGCCAGCCGCCGCCGTTGTGACGGGTGTCTACGATAAGGGCTTCGCAGTTCCTGTATTTTCCGAGGGCTTTCGAATAAACCTCGCGGAAGCTGGGAGAGTTCATTCCTTCGACGTGGACGTAGCCGATACGGCCGCCGGAGAGTTTCTCAACTATTTCTTCTCTCTGGCGTACCCACCTCAGATAGAGGGCGTCGGCATCGGACCTTGTAGGGGTGACGAACAGGTCTACAGGCTCCTTTGACTTCTCTTTCTTTACTCTTACGAGGATTCTGTCTCCTGCTTTATTAAGCAGGGCGTCGAACCACTCAGTTCCTTCCTCTATTTCCTTTCCGTCGATGGCGAGGATGATGTCTCCGGCCTTGATTTCGGGATCTGCCAAAGTCAGAACACTGCCGGGCAGAACTTCGGTGATGAGCAGGCCCTTGCCCCCCTTCTTAGGTGTTCCGAAAAGGACTCCGAGATGGCCCGTGTTAAGGGCCGCACCGGGACGATAGCGTGCGCCAGTATGCGAACCGTTAAGCTCTCCGAGCATTTCGCTCAAAAGGTCCTGGAAGTCGAAGTTGTTAGTGATATAAGGGAGGAACTTCTCGTAGTTGGTCTTCATCGAAGCCCAGTCGAGTCCGTGGATATATTTGTCGTAGAACTTCTCGTCTACCTGTTTCCAGGTGTGGTTGAAGATGTAATTGCGCTCTGCTGCGGGCTGGTAATCGTACTCGCTGTTGAATACTACCGGCTCGATCTTGTCGCTCATAGTGTTGAGCTTGCTGATTCCGCGGCCGAGGATATAGACTGTCTTGCCGTCCTTGGTAGGGAAGAGGCGGCCGCCGGCGCCGGGTCTTACGACCTTGATCTCGCGCTCCTTGATGTCTATGCAGCAAAGATCGCGGCCTTTGTCTCCACGGCGTACGAAATACAGCTTGTTTCCGTCTTCGGTAAGATAATAGTCGCCGTAGCTACCGGAGAAGGGAGTAAGGCGGATGGATTTGTCTTCGAGGTTCTCAAGGTTGAGTTCGACAGGCTTCTTATTATCCACCTTAGAACTGTCTTTCTTCTCTTCTTTCTTATTCTTCTTCTTGTCGCCCTTGGCATCTTTCTTAGGTTCCGGGGTAAGGAGTTTAGCTATGCTCTCTTCTTCCTTCGAACGGATGAATTCAGCCTGGGACTTGGGGTCGAAGAACATAATGTAGATGTCTTCCTCGGCGCCCCAGCTTCCGTGGCTCCTGAAACCGTATTTGTCTGTCATCCAGGTCATTGCCTTACCTCCGAGAGTCCAGCGGAATGATTCGTCGTTGTATCCGCTGTTGGTAAGGTCGGTAACCTTTCCGCTCTCGATGTCGATAAGGGCTACATCTACTGAGTGCCAGCCTCCGTTTGCCTGATACTGGACCAGTATAGAGCGGCTGTCAGGACTCCATTCGAATTCCTGATCACCGTCCTGGTAGGAGTAATTGGTATCCTTGAGCAGCGATTTTTCCTTGCTGCCGCTGGTGCTCTTTATTACGAGTTCGGTCCTGTCGCGAAGGAAGGCTACCCATTTTCCGTCAGGCGATACCTGAGGCTGGAAACAGGTCTGACCCTTCTTGGTGAATCGGGTTTCTTTTGTTTCGTAGCTGAAGGTGAAGTATTTGTCTTCCTTACGGACCAGTTCGGTCTTCCAGATTGCCCACTCTCCGTCGCGCTCGGCAGCGTAGTAGAGGGATTTTCCTTCCTCGCCAAAGCTAACCCCGCGCTCCTGTTCGGGGGTGTTGGTAATTCGGCGGGTAGTTTTTTGCTCGGGGGCGACTACATAGACATCGCCGTGGGCCACCAGAGCGATCTCCTTGCCGTTCGGGCTGACTGCGAGCTCCCTCGCGCCGTCGGAGATGTTCCTCAGGATCTTCTCGCGCTCGTTGCTGTCTTTACGGATAGTGATAGCTACCTTGACGGGCTGAGCGCCGGGGGTGCAGGTATAGAGTTCGCCGTTATAGGAGAAGGCGAGTACTCCGCCCCCCGAGATGGAGAGATTCCTTACCGGGTGAGTAGGGAGGTTTGTTACCTGGTCCAGCGCCTCGGGAGCGTTGAGGATAGAGTGCCAGACATTGAGGTTGCCGCCCTTTTCGCTGAGGAAATAAAACTCCCTTCCGTCTTTTGTAAAGACAGGGTTGCGGTCTTCGCCTTCGAAAGAGGTCAGTTTCTGGAACTGGTTCTTCTTGGGAAGGTACTTCCAGATATCGCGCGTAACTGAAGATGTGTGGTGTTTGCGAAGAGGATCTTCGTAACCTTTGTAGTCTTCGTAGATGATGGTTCCATCTGAATTCACGGACATAGCCGACATAGTGATGGAACTGACCAGACTTATCTTTTTGTCCTTGAGGCTTACAGTATAGACCTGAGGGTCTCCGGGGAATCCGTCAAACGAGGGATCCGCCTGGATGTTGGCCTGGAAATAGACGAGGCCGTCGGCGGTTACCGTGAGCGGGGTTTCGGCGCCGGCGTAGGTTGTAAGGCGGGTCGCAGCGCCGCCCTGGGCGGAAACTACCCAAATGTCTTTTGAAAGTTCGCGGACCGAACTGAATACTATCTGTTTTCCGTCCGGGGTCCAGATCGGATCGGAGTCATATGCGGCGTTCGCAGTAATCTGTCTGGCTTCTCCGCCGGAAGACGGGACTGTAAAGATGTCTCCCTGGTATGAGAAGGCAATCAGGTTGCCGTCTGGGGAGATGGCGCTCTTTCGGAGCCAGAGGGGATTCTCCTGGGAGAAAAGCGAGACGCAAAGGAAAGCGGCCGCGATGAAGGTAAGTACGCGTTTCATATCTGGTTTGATTTTATTTCCTAACCTACAAATATACCAAATTGTGTCCGTATTGCAAAATTTCCGAGAAATCCGTATTTTTGTCGGCTCAATAACGAAAATTAATCAACATCAATATGGCAACTAAAATCAAGAAAGAAGAGAAACTCCAGAACGAGGAGATGGCTGCAACTATCTCCGGCGCTGAGCAGTTTTACAACGAACACAAAAAGACTATCTGGGGAGTGATCATCTGCATCCTCGTAGTGGGTCTCGCTATCCTCGGTTACAGCAAGTTTATCTATGCCCCTCAGGCTAAGGAAGCTCAGGAGGCAGCTTTCCCTGCAGAGCTCAACTTCCAGCAGGGAGAATTCGAGCTTGCTCTTAACGGAGACGGAAACGTACTCGGATTTGCTCAGATCATCGACGAATACGGCGCAAAGGCCGGAAAGGCAGTCTATCTCTATGCCGGTATCTGCAACGCTCAGCTCGGTAACTGGGAAGACGCTCTGGAGAATCTTAAGAAGTACAAGGGTAAGGATCCCATCCTCGCCGCCCGCGGACTCGCCCTTCAGGGAGACTGCTATGTAGCTCTCGAGGACTACAATAAGGCTGTAAAACTCTACGAGAAAGCCGCCGCAGAAGCAGACAATATGTTCGCTGCAGAATACCTCGTAAAGGCCGGCCAGGTCTACATTCAGCTCGGAGACAACGAGAAGGCCATCAAGACCTTCGAGATCGTAAAGGAGAAGTATCCTCAGAGCATCGAGGGATATGAGATCGACAAGTACATCAACCTCGCAAAATAAATCCTGACTATGGGAAGAGCGTTTGAATTCCGTAAGGAACGTAAGTTGAAAAGGTGGGGTCATATGGCCCGTACCTTCACAAAACTCGGAAAGGAAATCACCATCGCCGTAAAGCAGGGCGGTCCGGATGTCACCGGTAACCCGCGTCTCCGTGCTCTGATGGCCGAGGCTCGCGCAGAGCAGATGCCTAAGGAGAACATCGAGCGCGCTATCAAGAAAGCAACCGAAAGCAAGCAGGGAGACTTCAAGGAAGTCGTCTACGAAGGCTTCGGTCCTTTCGGCATCGCCTATCTGGTAGAGACAGCTACAGACAACAATACCCGTACTGTTGCCAATGTCCGCAGCTACTTCAACAAATGCGGCGGTTCCCTTGGAACAAACGGCAGCGTTGCCTTTATGTTTGACAGGAAGTGTACCTTCCGTGTCAAGGAAAAAGAAGGTATCGATCTGGAAGAACTCGAGCTCGAGCTCATCGACTTCGGAGTCGAGGAACTCTTCGAGCAGGTCGAGGTAGATAAAGACGACAACGAAACAAAGGTCATCTGCATCTACGGCGAGCCTACCGCCTATGGTTCAATCCAGAAGTACATCGAGGAGAACGGCTTCGAGCTTATCTCCGGAGGCTTCGAACAGATCCCTAACGTAGATCTGAAGGACGTTACCCCCGAGCAGCGCGCGACCCTCGATAAACTTACGGGCCTGTTGGAAGACGATGAAGACGTCACCAACGTTTACACCACAATGAAACCGGCTGAGGAATAGGCCGGTTTCCTTTTTTGATATCCTATGAAAAGAGTCATACTCATCACCGGAGGCGCCGGCTTCATCGGCTCTCATGTAGTCCGTCTGTTCGTAACTAAATACCCGGACTATAAAATCATCAATCTCGACAAGCTTACCTACGCCGGTAATCTCGCTAACCTGAAAGATATCGAGGACAGGCCTAACTACAAGTTTGTGAAGATGGACATCTGCGATTTCGAGGGTGTCCTGAATCTGATGCGTTCCGAAAATGTAGACGGCATCATCCACCTCGCCGCCGAGTCCCACGTCGACCGCTCCATCAAGGACCCTTTCACCTTTGCTCAGACAAACGTGATGGGAACCCTGTCGCTGCTTCAGGCCGCGAAAGCCTGCTGGGACGGCAACTGGGAAGGGAAGCGCTTCTACCACATCAGTACAGACGAGGTTTACGGCGCTCTTGAGATGACTCACCCCGAGGGTATCGAGCCCCCGTTTACTACAAAGGCCTCCAGCGGAGAGCATCACCTCGCATACGGCGAGAAGTTCTTCACTGAAGATCTGAAGTACCAGCCCCACAGCCCGTATTCGGCTGCCAAGGCTTCTTCCGATCACTTCGTCCGCGCGTTCCACGATACTTTCGGCCTGCCGACTATCGTGACCAACTGCTCGAACAACTACGGCCCCTATCAGTTCCCGGAGAAACTCATCCCTCTGTTTATCAACAACATCCGTCATCGTAAGCCCCTCCCTGTCTACGGTAAGGGAGAAAATGTCCGCGACTGGCTCTATGTAGTCGACCACGCCCGCGCCATCGATGTGATTTTCCACCAGGGAAAGATAGCCGAGACCTACAACATCGGCGGCTTCAACGAGTGGAAGAACATAGACATCATCAAGGTCCTCATCAACACTGTAGACCGTCTGCTCGGACGTCCCGAGGGTGCCGATATGGACCTCATCACCTACGTTACGGACCGTGCAGGACACGACCTTCGTTACGCCATCGATTCTTCGAAACTTCAGCGCGAACTCGGTTGGGAGCCTTCCCTCCAGTTCGAGGAAGGTATCGAGAAGACGGTCCGCTGGTATCTGGACAACCAGGAGTGGATGGACAACGTTACTTCCGGCGACTACCAGAAGTACTACGAAGATATGTATAAGGGAAGGTAGCTACTTTTCCAGCCCGTTTTGCGGAAGGTCTTACCTCCATTTGCGGAAGGTCCCGCTATCGTTTGCGGAAGGTCTCCATTTTTACCGGGGACCTTCCGCAAGCATTTTGTCGTAGGACTATCTCTGAAGCATTTCCTCTGCGGAAGGTCCCGCTCTCAAAAAGGGACCTTCCGCAAAAAGCAGAAAATAACGGCAAGAATTCTTGTTTCAAGAGAACTCTTTTCATACTTTTGCTGCATAATTATTAATCCAAACTTTATTTACTATGAAAAAGATCTTAGAAGTGCTCCAATATGGAGACCGCGACATCCGTTTCAACACAGACATCAAATTAGGGTCGGATTTAGAAGCAACCACCCTTCTTACTTCCATCGCTTTGGCAATGGTGACAACACTTTGGGGAGGGAACGAAAAAGAGGTATTGGCAATGATACGTGCGCTGGCCATTGCCGATTTGTCCGTCTGCGTGAACAGAAAAGAAATGCTGAAGGTGCTCGAACTGGACTCTAAACATCTGGCCCGTGCCCTTATGGATGCACAAAAGGAAATGGAACGCCGTGGAATCAAAGTAATGACCTTTGCTCCCGGAGTTCAACCACCGAAAATGCGCAGTTAATTATGCGTCGCACAGTTATTAGGGCATTGCCGGACGGTAATGTCTGTACTGTCTACCCGTTTCACGTTTGTATAAAAGGATTGGAGACTGTCGTCTTATGCCGAGATGATCGCGATTATGACACCATGGTTAAAGTTATCTGTGTATCAGCTTGGAGGTGCAACGTGATTGTTATCATCTATGCTGCTGTCTCCAATCACTGCCACGTCGCGATATTGGCAACTACACATTCCGATGCCGAGGCCTATGCACAGGATATCAAGAAGGTATATTCTATGTGGTTTAGTAGAAGGTATGGTGAAAGAAATACTCTTGAAGGGACAGAAACCAAGGCCCTTTATCTGGACACTGATTGGTACGTTAGAAATGTCTTGGCGTATATTCCTAGGAATGCCTTGGATAATGGATGCAACGTTAACGAATACAAGTGGTCTGGCTACCAGGCTGCCTTTCAGACTGGCGAAAAAGGATCCCTCGATGCAAAACGAGTAAGCCTTCTAAAATCCAGAGAAATAGAGCGAATTATGCACACCGGCGAAAAGCTGGACCGCGTACCTTGGCTCATCGACTCTGAGGGTTGTCTTATACCCGAGAGTTTCTGCGATCACACCTATCTGGAGCAGGCGTTTGAGAACGACCAGGCGTTTTTTCTGAGAACTATAGGCGCAGTCAATGTGGCGGAAATGCATTACAGTCTCGAAGAACGGCCTTACGTGATGGTCTCCGATACTGAATTGTACAAATCGGTAAACGAAGTTTCGGAACGATGGTTTAAAAAATGTCTGGACGAACTAAGTGTAGAACAGAAAAGCAGGCTGATTCCCTACATAGATCATACGCGGAAAACCACCCCGAAACAATTGGCCAGAGTATTTGGGTTGGATGTTGAAAAAATTGAAAGGATGGCGAAGGCAAAGGGATAATTGTTCGTATCTTTACGGTATGAAACGATTTTTGATGATGATGGGCATTGCGCTCATCGCTCTATCTTGCACCCCGAAGGGTCTCCAGACCGGTGATCTAGTGTTCATGGGGATACCCCAGGATTATTCGATAAGCGAAGAGAGTATGGACGGGGCAATCTCTGCCGCGACCGGAGGGGGCGGGCTCAACCTCATCCACGTCGCTATAATCGAGATGGCAGAAGACCGCCCGTACGTAATCGATGCTACCCTCAAGTATGGGACCGACCGCCATCCGCTGGACAGCACTATCAAGCAGTTTACCCTGAAAGACGGCTCGCAGCCCGTCTATATCGTCAAAAGGCTGAAAAACAACAAGTTGGCAGGGCAATGGATAGAAAATGCAAAAAAGTTCTGCGGCCAGCCCTATGATATGCGTTTCCTGCCGGACAACGGCGCTATGTACTGCTCGGAACTCGTGCGCGATAGTTATCTCGGTCCGCAGAACGAGTTCCTGTTCGAAGAGAAACCTATGAACTGGAAAAACGAAAAGGGCGAAATACCGGTCTATTGGACCCAACTTTTCGCTCTTCTCGGGATGGATGTTCCTCAGGGGGTTCCCGGAACAAATCCTCAGGATATGTCTAAGAGTCCTCTGCTTGAGACAGTGGACGTAGATATTCTCAGCTACTCAGCCTCGCGGCTGTTGTAGGCTTCGAGGGCCTTGGAGAGCACTACAAGCGCTTTGCCGAGGTCATCTTTATTCAGCACATAAGCCATACGGACCTGATTGCGGCCTTCTTCGGGATCGGTGTAGAAGCCTGAACCCGGGGCCATCATTACGGTCTGTCCTTCGTAGCTGAAATCGGTTAGACACCAGATGCAGAACTTCTCTGCATCGTCTACCGGGAGCTGGACCATCGTATAGAAGGCTCCCATAGGGGTGGGAGAATAGACTCCGGGGATCTTGTTCAGTCCGTTGATAAGGAAGTTGCGGCGGCTGAGGTACTCGTCGTAGACTTCGTCCATATACTCCTGAGGAGTAGACAGACTGGCCTCGGCTATTATCTGACCTACTAGGGGCGGGCTTAGACGGGCCTGGCAGAACTTCATCACGGCCTCGCGGACCGCCTTGTTCTTGGTAATGAGGGCGCCAATCCTGATTCCACACTCGCTGTAGCGCTTGCTGACCGAATCGATCAGGACTACATTCTCCTCGATACCCTCGAGGTGACAGGCGCTGATATACGGAGCCTTAGTGTAGATAAACTCGCGGTAGACTTCGTCGCTGAACAAATACAGATTGTATTTCTTTACCAGGTCGCGAAGGCGCATCATTTCCTTCTTGCTGTACAGGTAGCCCGTAGGGTTGTTGGGGTTGCAGATAAGGATAGCCTTTGTCCTCTCGGTAATCTGCTCCTCGAACTTCTCCATCGGAGGAAGCTTGAAGCCGTCTTCGATAGAGGTCTTGACGGATTTTACTACGGCGCCGCAGCTGATAGCGAATGCCATATAGTTGGCATACGAAGGATCCGTAACGATAATCTCGTCGCCGGGATTGAGGCAGGCCATATATGCGAACATTACCGCCTCGGAGCCTCCGGAAGTAATGATGATCTCGTCCGGGCTGAGGTCGATCCCGTAGTTGGCGTAGTAGCTGACCATCTTGGTCCTGAGGGCCTTGTAACCCTGAGAAGGGCTGTACTCAAGGATCGAACGGTCCAGATGTCTTACGGCGTCCAGAGCACATTCGGGTGTCTTGATATCAGGCTGTCCGATGTTGAGATGGTAGACGTGGATTCCGTTACGCTTGGCGGCATCGGCGTATTTTGCGAGCTTCCTGATAGGGGAACTCGGCATGTTGTTCGCTCTTTGAGAGATCTGCATAATTAGATGATTATGTCTTCAACGCGGAGTTTCGGTACGTAGTGTACTCCGTCTTTCCTATAATACTTGATGGATTCTCCGGCTTTGATTTCCACCAGTTCTATCTTCTCGGCGCTTTTACCTACCGCAACTACACAGATAGGCTCAAGCGGCAGACCCAGGCCGGCCTGAAGGGCGGCATGGTCGAAATTGCGGATAATCAGGCCCCTGAGCCCAAGATCCACGGCCTTAAGCAGCATAGTCTGGACCGAAATCCCAAGGTCGATAAGAAGACCCGGATTCTCGGGCTTGGTTGTGCAGACTACGATAAACGCTTCGGGCTCGGTTCCGGGGAACGGGAGATGGAGCTCGGGCAGCGCACGGCCCATCTTGATATGACGGTTGATTTCGTCTGCCTCCGGGCCCTTGGTCACCAGATGGAAGCGAAGGGCCTGCTGGTTCACGGACGATGCGACCTTAGGGTTTACGGCCACCATCGCCTCGAGCTGACGCTGATGGACCACATAACTCTGATCATATCCTCTTACGCTGCGGTTGAGCCTTACGAGGGTGTCTAAAGAGGCTCTTTTAGGGCCGGCGGTACTCTTTTTCCCGCTGTTTATTTCTTCGGCTCTTTTCTCCAGATAATTGTCTGCCATGGGCTCAAAGTTAGAAATTAATAAGTATATTTGAAATTGTTTTGTTCGAAATCCTATAGTTATGTCAGCGTTTACCGAAAAGTACGTCAGCGAATTCATGGGCGCTCTCGTCGCCAAGAATCCCGGAGAATCAGAGTTTCATCAGGCAGTAAGAGAGGTACTCGAAGCAGTAGCTCCGACCCTCGAAGCCTATCCCCACTTCCTGGACGCCAAGATTATGGAAAGGATGGTGGAGCCTGAGCGCGTCATCATCTTCCGCGTCCCCTGGATGGACGACGAAGGCGAAGTCCGCATCAACCGCGGCTTCCGTGTCCAGATGAACAGCGCGATTGGCCCGTACAAAGGCGGTATCCGCTTCCACGCCAGCGTGAACCTCTCGATTATGAAGTTCCTCGCATTCGAACAGACTTTCAAAAACGCGCTTACGACCCTGCCTATGGGCGGAGCGAAAGGCGGATCAGACTTCAGCCCCCGCGGCAAGTCAGACGCTGAAGTGATGCGCTTCTGCCAGAGCTTTATGACCGAGCTCCAGCGCCATATCGGCCCGGATACAGACGTCCCTGCCGGCGATATCGGAGTCGGCGGCCGCGAAATCGGCTTCATGTTCGGCCAGTATAAGCGCCTGCGCGACGAGTTTACCGGAACCCTTACGGGAAAAGGCCAGACGTGGGGCGGAAGCCTCATCAGGCCCGAGGCGACCGGCTATGGTCTCTGCTATTTCGCCGAGCAGATGCTCGCGACCCGCGGCAAGAGCTTCAATGGCCAGACAGTCCTTATCTCCGGCGCCGGAAATGTGGCCCAGTATGCGGCCCAGAAAGCGATGAGGCTGGGGGCGAAGGTAGTGACCCTGTCGGATAGCGACGGCTTTGTCTATGATCCCGACGGCCTTACCGAAGAAAAGCTCGAGTACGTCTTCTTCCTCAAGAACGTCAAGCGCGGCCGAATCAGCGAATACGCCCAGAAATATCCGACCGCTACCTATTTCCCCGGCGAGCGTCCGTGGAAGATCAAGTGTGACATCGCCCTGCCCTGCGCGACTCAGAACGAGATCGAGGCGGCGGATGCCCAGGCCCTTGTAGACAACGGCTGCTGGTGTGTGGCCGAAGGAGCGAACATGCCCTCGACCCCGGAGGCAATCAAGATCATCCAGGGCGCCGGCCTGCTCTACTCGCCCGGTAAGGCTTCGAACGCGGGCGGCGTAGCAACCTCCGGCCTCGAGATGAGCCAGAACTCTATGCGCCAGAAATGGACGGCCGAGGAGGTAGATTCCTACCTGCGCCGAATTATGACCGATATCCATTCCAATTGCGTCAAATACGGTACCCGCGAAGACGGAACTATCGACTATGTCCGCGGAGCAAACGTCGCCGGCTTTATGAAGGTCGCGACCGCAATGATGGAGCAGGGCCTCGTTTAACAGCATATGAATTATCGTGAAATAGACATTTCCGCTTGGCGTCAGGTGGGCGAGGGCGGAAACGGGAAGGTATTTGACAATCCTTCCGATCCGGGCGTCATACTTAAGATTAATAAAAAGGGTCTGGACACGCTGGAATTCGCCCAGAAAGAGTACAACGTCTCTACTGCGGTAAGGAAACTGGGACTCCCGGTACCCGAAGCTAAGGAAATAGTCCGTGTAGGAGATTCTTACGGTACCATCACCGAGAAAATTACGCACAAAAAGTCCCTTTCCCGCATTTGTCACGACGAACCGGAAAGGATTGAAGAGATGGCGGAGCTTCTCTGCGCCAGAGGAAAGGAGTTGTTCGCAACCCCATGCGATACGACCATCTTCCCGAGTCGCAAAGAACAGTTGATGAACTCTTTCGAAAAGGTGCGTTTCGTAAGCAAGAAGAATCTATCTGTCCTGAGAGCTTTTGCGGAGACTATCGAGGATAAGAACACCTGTATCCACGGCGATTTCAATATGGGTAACCTGGTTCTTTCCGCAGATCGGTCCTTCTGGATAGATCTCGACCGTTTCGGCTATGGAAATCCAATGTTCGATATCGGACACCTGTTCCAGATATGCAACACATATGCGTCGATGAGGCAGGTTCAGGGAATCTTCCATATGGGCGAGGATCAGTTGCATCGCTTCTGGGATGCTTTCGCAAAGGCCTATACCGGGAAGGAAGATCACTCCGAATTTGACCGCCTGGCCGGTAAGTTCGCAGCCATGGATATGGTTCTGTGTTACGAGTTCCACAAAGACAACCTTGCCGAACAGATCTTCTTCGGGGTGATTATCAAGCGGCTCATTAAAAAGTTTTATGTCTAAGACCTCGGTACTCGTCCAGCAGTTCCTCCCGGTCAGGGGCATCGTCAATGCCCGCGACCTCGGGGGCTACAAAACTGCTGACGGTCGCCGGGTCAGGGACGGACGTCTGATCCGTTCCGCACATCTTGCTGAGGCGACAGGCTCCGACCTCCGCTATCTCGCGGGCTTGCCGCTAACAACGGTTATAGACTTCCGCAAGGAAGAAGAGAAGGCCGGGAAGGTCAACAAGACGGTAGAAGGCGCGCAGTATATCAGTCTGCCCATAGATGCCAGCGGCAATGTTGCCGCAAATGCGACTGAAGAAGAAAAGAAAAAGTTCACGGGCAGGAAAAAGTTCGACGTTAAGAAAATAATAGTGATGGCCGCTTTCAACGACAAGGCGAAGGCAGTCGCACGCAATATGTACCCCGTGCTCCTTTTCAGCCCAGAGTGTCAAAGTCAGTTTGCGGAATTCTTCCGCCTTGTCCTCAGCGCTGAAAAAGGTGCCGTCCTATATCACTGCACTCAGGGTAAAGACCGTACTGGTATTGCCTCAGCCCTGCTGCTGGCCGCTCTGGGCGCCGACAGGGATACGATAATCTCCGATTTCGACGCCACCAACCACGTCTATGGAGCCGACGTAAAGAAATACTCCCGCCGCGTCCGTTTCTGGGGCGGCAAGGAAGACGAAATCGGGGTGGTCAAGGCTTTCCTGGGAGCCAACACCGAGAACTTTATCCTGGCTCTGGACGAGGTAGACAGGCAGTACGGCTCGCTGGAGGGATACCTGCGCGAGGTTATCGGTCTTACAGACCGGGATATTCAAGTACTGAGAGAAAGGTATCTGGAATAGTTATCTCAAACCTTTCAGACGATTCTGCAGCGATCCGTCGATAGCCATCTTCATCATCTTCTGAGAACCTTCGAACTGCTTTATCAGGCGGTTGACGTCTGCGATAGTAGTTCCTGAACCGGCGGCGATGCGGCGGCGGCGCGATCCGTTGAGAACCTCGGGGTGTTCGCGCTCGTAGGGAGTCATACTCTTGATGATGGCTTCAGTTCCCTTGAAGGCTTTGTCGTTGTCAATGTCTACGTCTTTCATCGCGCTTCCTACTCCGGGGAGCATCCCTGCGAGGTCCTTGATGTCGCCCATCTTTCTGACCTGCTGGATCTGATCGTAGAAATCGTTGAAATTGAACTTGCCTTTAGCGACCTTTTTCTTCAGTTCGCGGGCCTGCTTTTCGTCGTACTGCTCCTGGGCTTTCTCTACGAGGGAAACGACATCGCCCATTCCGAGGATCCTGTCTGCGATACGCGATGGGTGGAAGACGTCGATCGCCTCCATCTTCTCGCCCGTACCTACAAACTTCACGGGCTTACCGCTGACGGCCTTGACCGAGAGGGCCGCACCGCCGCGGGTGTCGCCGTCCAGCTTCGTAAGGACGATTCCGTCGTAGTCAATCGCTTCGTTGAAGGCGGTGGCGCTCAGAACGGCGTCCTGACCGGTCATAGCATCAACGACGAAGAGAGTTTCGCTGGGTTCGCACGCCTTGTGCATCGCCCTGATTTCGTCCATCAGCTCCTGATCCACGGCCAGACGGCCTGCGGTATCGACTATGACTATGTCCATCCCGTCCCGCCGGCCCTGGGCAATCGCGGCCTGGGCTACCTTTACAGGGTCGGACTCGCCGTCGATCGAGAAGACGGGCAGGCCGATTCCTTCGGCGAGGGTCTTTAGCTGCTCGATAGCGGCAGGACGGAAAGTGTCGCACGCAGCGAGCAGGACCTTCTTGCCCTTCTTCTTCAGGTAGAGGCCGAGCTTGGCGCTGAAGGTGGTCTTACCGGAACCGTTGAGACCGGCCATCAGGATGACGGCGGGGGATCCCTTCAGATTGAGGCCCACTTCCTGGCTGCCCATAAACTCCACGAGTTCGTCGTGGACTATCTTCACCATCATCTGCTGAGGCTTGACCGCGGTAAGGACATTCTGGCCGATGGCCTTCTTCTTAACGTTGTCGCAGAACTCCTTTGCTACCTTATAGCTTACATCGGCATCCAGGAGGGCCCTGCGGACTTCCTTCAGGGTCTCGGAAATGTTGATTTCGGTGATTTTGCCTTCACCTTTCAGTATCTTGAATGAGCGCTCAAGCCTTTCGCTGAGATTTTCGAACATAATCGACGTTTTCTTTTTGAATGAGCCGCAAATTTACACAAAATCTGATTAAATTTGAGGTTGAAAATGAAAAGGCGCCTGTATACAGTTTTTTTGTTGACTTTCTTGTCAACTCTGACTCTGTGTGCTCAGGGCAAGTTCTTTACAGGCTCGGGCCTAAACTATGTATTCGACAATCACGAATTCGCCCGTTCGCGCAACGCATATATCCCTTCTGAGACTATTCACTTCGTCCGGGTGAGCAACCTCTTCGGCTGGACTTTTGTCCAGAACGAGAACTTGACCTACAATCTGGTTTTCGGAGCGGACCTGGTAAAACAGATGGGAACTAAAATCAATTCCCTTAGGGATATAGTTGATGATATCCCTATCTTCTTCGAGTCCAATTTCAACGACGGAAATAAAACCTTCATTGCCGTAGTAGGCTCTTATCCCAGAAAGATCGTAAAGGGTGTCTACAGCGAACTTTTGATGAGCGAGGAGACGATAGAAACCGATTTCAACCTTGACGGAGCGTACCTGGGTTACTCCAAAGGCGGTTTTACTACCGAGCTCGCCCTGGACTGGATGGGAAAATACGGCAATACCCGTAAGGAGCGTTTCCAGATTCTCAGTTACGGCAGTTGGAATATAGTCCCCGCCTTCTCGCTCGGATGGGCAGGCAGTTTCTATCATTATGCCGGCAGCGTAGAAGCCCCGGGTGTGGTAGACAATCATCATCTTCAAGCCTTCATCAAGTACGATTTCGCGGCGGAAAGCGAACACTCCGAACTAAGCCTGAAACTCAGCGCTCTGGGCAGTTACCAGAGAGAACGCCTTCTGGATGACCTAAGACTGCCTTTCGGTGGAGAACTCGAGGCTAAAGCCCAATGGAGAAGTCTGGGCGTTCGCAACGTAACTTCCTATACGGAGAATATGCTTCCGTTCTACGATTGGACAGACTCCGCCGGACACCTTTACGGAGATATGCTCTACCGCGGTTCGAAGTTCTACAAAGGCTTCTACGACCTTACAGAACTCTACTGGGCTCCCCGCATTACCCGCAAACTCGACATAAAGCTCAGCCTCCGCTACCACTGGGGAAGCGAAGGATTGCTGGGCTCCGAACAAAGATTCTCCCTTCTATTTGACATATTATGAGAAAAACCTACAACCTGCTTCTAGTCATAGCATTCATTTCCGCCTTATCGTGTAGCCCGAAACAGGGGACTCTTCACGTCATTACTACCAACGATGTCCACGGCGCCTGGTTCGACAGTACCTATTTCGGAGGCAGACAGGTCCCCAGCCTTATGGCAGTCAATTACTATGTAGACAGTATCCGTAAAGCAGACGGCCCCGGAAATGTCCTTTTGCTGGATGCCGGAGATTGTCTTCAGGGAGACAATGCGACCTATTATTTCAACTACATCGATACTCTTACCGAACACCTTTTCGTCCGGATCGCCGACTATATGAAGTATGATGCGATTGTAGTAGGAAATCACGACGTCGAGACCGGACACTCGGTCTATGACCGCGTTACAAGGGAGCTGGATGCCCGCGGTATCCCGTTCCTCGCCGGAAACGCCATCAAGCCCGACGGGACATCTTACTGGCCCGAGTACAAGGTGTTCAAAAAAGCCGGGCTGAAAGTTCTGGTGCTTGGCTACACAAACGCGAATATGGCCGAATGGCTCGACCCTTCAATATGGTCCGGAATGGAATTCGTCTCTCTGGTGCCTTTTGTCCAGCAGAGGGTTGACCTCATTAAAGCGAAGGTGAAGCCGGATGTAACTATAGTCGCTCTCCACAGCGCAGTAGGGGAAGGAGACGGTCAGGCCCTTGAGGCCCAGGCCCTGGATCTTTTCAACACCCTGAGTGGAGTAGACCTCGTCGTCTCGTCCCACGACCACCGCCCCTGGATGGAATCTTCCGATTCGATAGCCCTTGTCAATACCGGCTCTAAAGCCTACAATTTCAGCCACACCGTTATTTCAATAGACAAGCAGGGCAACAAGACTATCAAACCTTCAATCGTAAGAGTAGACAAGACTAAGGCGGATCCGAAGATGAGGGCGGCCTTTGCCCACGACTTCGCCGAAGTCAGGCAGTTCACCTCAATGGAGGTCGGTACCATTACAGCGCCTATGGTTACCCGCGAGGCTTTTGCCGGTCGCTGCTTCTACACAGATTTCATCCACTACGTTTGCCGTACTTTCTCTGGCGCAGACATATCGTTCGCAGCCCCGCTGACCTTCAATAAGACAGTCCCTGCGGGTCCTGTAATCTTCAACGATTTGTTTACAATCTACCCCTTCGAGAATGCCCTGTATGTATTGCGCCTTACCGGCAGCGAGATCAAGGGCTATCTCGAACGCTCGTACGACAAGTGGATTCAGACCCTGAAGCCGGGAGGGAATGTGCTTAATATCGTTCCCCGCTCGGATCCGAGAAACGACCAGATAGGCTGGTCCTTCGTTGAGAGAAGCTACAACTTCGACAGCGCTTCGGGAATCAACTACACGGTAGATGTCACCAAACCCTACGGCGCGCGAGTGAAGATAAGCTCGATGGCCGACGGCAGCGCGTTCGACCCCGATCGCGAATATACAGTCGCGATGACCTCGTACCGCGCTGCCGGCGGCGGCGACCTTCTCTTCAAAGGCGCCGGCCTTACCCGCGAACAGCTCTCCGGCAGGCTCGAAGCCCGTTATCCGGAGATCCGTGACCTCATCTTCAAGTATTTCTGGATCTACGGTGTAGCGGATCCGAAAACGATCGCCAATCCTCCAGTAGTGATGGACGGCGACCGCGTACTTCTCGGAGACTGGAAGTTCGTCCCGGAAGATGAAGCAAAAAAGGCCATATCCAGGGATATGACCTTGATGTTCGGAAGGAAATAGTTAATCCAATTCTTTCAGCCAGAGCTCTACGCTCGCATCCGTAGGCATCATCCAATCGCCTCTGGGTGAGAGACTTATGTCCAGTACCTTAGGACCGCAGGGGCTGCAGGCCCTCTTGAACTGCTGGGTAAAGAAGCGGCGGTAGAAGGTCTTGAGCCATTTCAGAATAGTAGGGGAGTCGTAGCTTCCCTTGAAAGTCTCTACCGCGTCTGCGAGAACCTCGCGCGGAGCCTCACCCGCAACTACTTTCTCCAGGAAGAAGTCGTGGAGTTCGTACGGGCCGATAGTGTCTTCTGTAACCTGGCCGGGCACGAGTTCGGGGGAGACGGGGGTGTCTACGATATCGATGAGGGTGGCCTCGCACGGGTGGCCTTTTGCAATCTGGCGTACCATAGACCTCATAAGGGTCTTGGGAACGCCCGAGTTCACTCCGTACATAGACATATGGTCGCCGTTGTAGGTACACCAGCCGAGCGAAATCTCCGACAGGTCGCCCGTCCCGATAACTATGCCGCCGACTTTGTTCGAGAGGTCCATCAGGATCTGGGTGCGCTCGCGGGCCTGGGCGTTTTCGAAGGTTACGTCGTGTTTATTCGGGTCCTGGCCGATGTCGGCGAAGTGCTGGGAAACCGCGGCGCCGATGTTTATCTCCATGGCCGTAATCCCGAGGGCCTCCATCAGCTTCCAGGCGTTCGAATGGGTCCTGTCCGAGGTCCCGAAGCAGGGCATCGTAAGGCCGTAGATGTTCTTGCGGTCATAGCCAAGGCGGCCGAAGGCCTCGCATATTACGAGCAGGGCGAGCGTACTGTCTAGCCCGCCGGAAACTCCGATCACGCATTTGTCGCAGCGGATGTGTTCGAGGCGCGACATAAGGGCGGTTGCCTGGATGTTGAAGATTTCCGTGCAGCGGTCCATCGGCTCGGACGGGACTGCGGGGGCGCCTGCTCCGAGCTCGGCCGTTATCCAGCTCGATTCCCGCTGGAAGCGCTTGTTTTCGGCAAGAAGTCGGCCTTTTTCGTAGATAAGCGACGAGCCGGCCCAGACCAGGTCGTCGGTTGATTCGCCATAGCCGTTGGAGCAATAGACGACCGCACCCGGGGCCGCAGCGAGGGCGGCCTTGCGCTTGTCCTGCCTGCCGGCTAGCTCGCAGGAGGCGGCGATGCGGATGGTGATCCCGTTTTCATCTGCCGTGCTGCCCGAAATGTCTCCGACTACAACCTTGAAGCCATCGAACACGGCGGCGGGGGCGGGGGAGCCTTCGGCAAACCAGCGGGATTCCTGGGCGCTGAGCTTAGTCTTGGGGACTGTCCCGATTACGGCGCCCTGCCGGATTACCAGCGCGGCATCATAAAGAGCGCCGCCCTGCTGGACTGGGCAGCCTACGACAAGGGTCTGAGGCAGGCTGGCTGTTTCGTTGCAGAGTCTTTCGACGGCGCGCCAAGCTCCGTCGATAAGGATTTTCTGAAGGAACAGATCTCCGCAGGTATAGCCCGTTACGGCCAACTCAGGGAAAACTATGACTGAGGGATTATCCCGGGTTGCGATTTCTTTACAGAGCCTTACAATCTCTCCGACATTCCAGTCGACGTCTGCGACCTTGACTTTAGGGCTTACAGCCGCTACTCTCATCTTGTCTATCATAACAAAGCAAAGTTAAGAAAAAATGGCTATTTTTGTATGTTATGAACGAACTCCACTGGTACATAGCCTATACCCGTTCCTGTCAGGATAAAAATGTAGCTGCAGCCCTTTCTGCGCGAGGCTATGAGGTGTTCGTTCCGATCCGCAAGGAAGTGAGGCAGTGGTCGGACAGAAAGAAAGTGGTGGACCGTCTGCTCATCCCCCGAATGGTCTTCGTACGGTGTACAGAACTCGAGCGCCGCAACTCCGCGGCCGAGATCCCGTATATACCCCGTTATCTTACCGAAAAGCCGGGAAGCTACAAGGCTGCGATAGTGCCTGACTCCCAGATGGATGCGTTCCGGGAGATGGTAGATTCGGTGAACGGCGAGGTGAGGGTTGTAAGCGGCCCGCTCACTCCCGGAGACCTGGTGAGAGTGAAGAGCGGCGTTTTGGAGGGAAAAGTTGTAGAACTTGTTAAGGTGGAAGGTAAGGACTGCCTGGCAGTCAGGCTCCCGATACTTGGGGCTGCTTGCGTACAAATCGACAGGAATTCGGTGGAATTGATTACGAAATAGCGAAAATTAATTATATTTGTAGGGTATGATTGACGACCTTCGAAAAGACATCGAACAGTTGATTTCCCTGTATGAGACAGAGAAACATCGCGGTGACGAGCTCGCCGCAAAGCTCGTTGTCAAGGAGTCGGAGGTAGCATCATACAAACAGCAGATAACTGAATTGACAAAACAGATAGACCGGTACAAGCTCGCGGGCGCCTTTACCGCAGACGGAGACAAAGCCGCTGCAAAAGAAAGGATAGATAAGCTCATCAAAGAGATTGACAAGTGTATCCGTCTGATTGCCAGTTAATTATGTCGGAGCAAACAAAACACAGCATCACCCTCAAGATAGGCGGCAAGGAATACACCCTTGTAGCCACCCAGGAGTCAGAACACTATATGAGACTGGCTGCTGAAAAAATAAATTCGATGCTGACGGATTACGATACACGTTATCCGGATCAGACCCTGGCAGACAAACTGGTTTTCGTGGCGCTGACAAATACGATCTCGATGCTCGTGGCGAAGAAAGGCCTCGCGCAGAATACCGATGAAACCGCCAAACTCGAGAAGGAGTTGAAGGCCTATCTGAACAAAATAGAGACAAACCGTTAGTTCCTCCTTGCTCTAACAAACAAGTTCTACGGAACCGGGTAAGTTCTCACCGTCGATAGCAAGCCTGCCTTGCAGCAGGAAGCCTGAACCGGGAGGCTCCCAAATCTTTCATTATGAAAGTTTCAGCCAAGGACTAACGGTTATTATACAAGACAGTATCTGCATTAGTTGCAGGTACTGTTTTTTGTTTGACCATAACACAATATATATACAGCAGTATGATACTTTACATCATCATCGCAGCCGTAGCGGGAGCAGTTCTCGCACTGGCACTTTACATAGGGATTACCCGTATCGTCGCAAAAGGACGCGGGGACGCCATCATCCAGAAAGCTACTCTGGAAGCCGAGTCTCTCAAGCAGAAGAAGATGCTCGAAGCAAAAGAACATTTCCTTCAGCTGAAAGAAGAACACGAAAACAAGGTAAACGAGAAGAATAATCAGCTCCGCGACCGCGAAAACAATGTTCGCGCGAAAGAGACCCAGCTGAATCAGCTTCAGTCCGAGCTCGGACGCCGCCAACACGACCTCGACTCTCAGAAGGGCCAGCTCAATGCCCAGAGAGACCAGCTCTCAAAGAAAGAGGCGGAATGTGCTGCCCTTACAGCTCAGGCCAACAAACAGCTAGAGACCGTAGCCGGAATGAGCGCTGAAGAGGCTAAGAAAATGCTCGTTGAGAATATGAAGGCCGAGGCCAGAACCGAGGCTCTTTCGTACATCAACGACACGATGGACGAAGCCCGTCTCAATGCCGCCAAGGAAGCTAAGAGAATAGTTATCAATACTATACAAAGGACTGCGACCGAAACCGCAATCGAAAACGCAGTAACTACCTTCCCGATCGAGAACGACGAAGTCAAGGGCCGTATCATCGGACGCGAAGGCCGTAACATCCGCGCTCTCGAGGCCGCTACCGGAGTTGAGATCGTAGTAGACGATACCCCCGATACTATCCTCCTTTCTGGCTTTGATCCCGTCCGCAGGGAAGTCGCCCGCCTCGCTCTTCACCAGCTCGTAACAGACGGCCGTATACACCCCGCCCGTATCGAGGAAGTAGTCGCAAAGGTCAGCAAACAGCTCGAAGACGAAATCCTTGAGACCGGAAAGCGCACCTGCATAGACCTGGGTATCCACGGAATGAATCTCGAACTCGTCCGCCTTATCGGACGTATGAAATACCGTTCCTCTTACGGACAGAACCTTCTCCAACACTCCCGTGAGGTCGCTTCCATCGCCTCCATCTTCGCCGCCGAGCTCGGACTCAACCCGAAGATCGCAAAGAGAGCCGGCCTTCTCCACGATATCGGAAAGGTCAGCACCGAAGACGAAGAGCTGCCCCACGCTCTGCTTGGAGCCAAGCTCGCCGAGCAGTACAAGGAGCGTCCCGAGATCGTAAACGCGGTCGGTGCACACCACGAAGAGATGGAGATGACCTCTATCTATTCGCCGCTAGTGCTCGTAGCCGATGCTATTTCCGGCGCACGCCCCGGCGCCCGTCGCGAGGTTATCGAGAGCTACATCAAGCGTCTCAAGGGAATGGAAGATCTTGCCGCTTCCTACAAGGGAGTTACTAAGTCCTACGCTATCCAGGCGGGCCGCGAGCTTCGCGTGATAGTAGGCGCAGACGAGATTACGGACGAGCAGGCAGCACACCTCTCCACCGATATCGCGCAGCGCATCCAGGACGAGATGACTTATCCCGGCCAGGTAAAGATCACTGTAATCAGGGAAACCAGATCGGTCGCTATCGCTAAATAGCGGCGATCATCTTCTCAAACAGGGCGGTCATCTTGCTGGTAGCTTGATTGGCCGCCTTTACTATTTCTTCTCCGTCCGTTACGTAGTCGTCCGGCATATCCTCGCGTGCAAGGTCCGTAATCACGGACATACCGAAGACGCGAAGATCGCAGTGGCGGGCTACGATAACCTCGGGCACCGTACTCATTCCTACGGCGTCGCTCCCTATCGTACGGAAGAACTTGTATTCGGCCCTGGTCTCATATGAAGGGCCGGTGCAGGCGATATACACGCCCTCCTGGAGGTGGATTCCCATCTCGCCGGCGAGCTTACGGGCAAGCCTGCGAAGCTCTACGTCGTAGGGGTGAGTCATATCGGGGAAGCGCGGGCCGAATTCTTCGGCGTTAGGCCCGATCAGCGGGTTGGGCATCATATTGATCTGGTCTTTGATGACCATCAGATCTCCCACTCTATAGCTGAGGTTGAGGCCGCCTGCCGCATTGGAGACGAACAGATACTTGATTCCCAGAAGTTTCAACACCCTGATGGGGAAGGTGACCTGCTCCATCGTATAGCCTTCGTAGAAGTGGAAGCGGCCCTGCATAGCTACTACCTTCTTTCCGCCGAGATCGCCGATGACTAGGCGGGATTTGTGGCCTATCGCAGTACTGACGGGAAAACCGGGGATTTCGTTGTAGGGGATGATCGAAGGGTTTTCGATCTGATCTCCCAGCGAACCGAGTCCGCTGCCGAGGATAACTCCAATCTCGGGGGTTACTCCGCCGCTTTTCGAACGTATGTATTCAACTGCTTTAAGGTAGGGTGTAAGTATCTCAGACATAGTGTTATAGGGTTGCGATTAGTTCTTTGAATATTCTGGTAAGTTTTGAGGCGGCGGCATCTGCGGCTTTTACTACATCGTCGCCGTCGTTCTGATAATCTTCGGCAAAATCGCCAGAGGCTTCGTTGGTGACTACTGACATTCCGAAGACTCTCATCCCGCAGTGGCGGGCTACGATGACCTCGGGGATAGTGCTCATTCCGACAACGTCTCCGCCCACGGCGCGGTAGAACCGGTACTCGGCCGGGGTCTCGTAGGAGGGGCCGGTGTCGCCGAGATACACTCCTTCGTGGACCATCCAGCCCAGGGAGGCGGCGATTGCGCGGGCACGCCTGATAAGGGCGGGATCGTACGGCCGGGTCATATCCGGGAAACGGGGGCCGAGTTCGTCGAGATTCGGGCCGATCAGCGGGTTGGGCTGCAGGCTTATGTGGTCATTGATTATCATCAGATCGCCGGTTCTGTATTCGGGGTTGATTCCACCGGCGGCGTTCGAAACGAAAAGGGTCCTGACTCCAAGAAGGTACATCACCCTTACGGCCATAGTAACCGAGGTCATAGGATAGCCCTCGTAGAAGTGGAAACGGCCCTGCATAGCGATTACACACTTACCGGAAAGATTGCCTACTATAAAGTTGCCTTTATGGCCTACGGCTGTACTGACCGGGAAGCCGGGGATCTGAGAATAGGGGAGTACTAGGGGATCTTCGATGCTGTCTGCGAGCGAACCAAGGCCGCTGCCGAGCACGATCCCCAGTTCCGGCTGTCTGCCGGAGATGAAATCAGCCACGTAAGACGCGGCTGACTTCAAAGTTTCCATACTAAAAGTTGTCATCGGAGGACTCTTCTTTCTGCCGCTCGGGAATCTCTCCGCCGAAGCAATTGTCCTTGATGTAAGCTATTACGTCGTCCAGACCCTCACGGAACTTTTCGAAGTCCTCTTTGTAAAGGAATATTTTGTGTTTGTCGAAGGTGAAGCTGCCGTCTGGATTATTATGACGTTTGCTCTCTGTAATAGTAAGATAAAAGTCTTTCTGACCCCTTGTCGACTTTACGTCGAAGAAGTACGTACGCTTTCCTGCTCTGACGGGTTTGGAAAACACGTCATCTGAACCTCTTTCTTCCCTGAAAGAATCGTAATCTTCCTTGTACATAGTAATCAAAATGGTTATTTTACTTTATGCAAAATTAGAATTTTTTTCGATTCCTGATTATATTTGCAGGAATTTATTGACATACCATAGGATGCTAAACAGAAGAATCTTGCGTATCAAGGCGTTCAAAACGGTATACGCCCTGGCAGAAAATCCGGAACTGACTCAGGCTGAAGCTCTTTCTCAGCTCGAAGCCTCTTGTCAGGCTACCCGTGACCTGTATCTCTTTATGCTCGCCCTGGTGCCGGCCCTTACAGACCACGCCAAAACCCGTATCGAGGCCCTCAGGGGAAAGTTTCACCCAACTGAAGAAGAGAAGCATCCCAATCTGAAATTTGCGGAAAACGGTATCGCACCGCTTCTTTGTTCAGATCCCGATTTCCGTAAACTGGTCGAGAAGAAAAAGCTCGGCTGGGATCAGTATGACGCCTTCCTCTGGCATCTGTATGACTCTGTAAAGGCTTCTGACTACTATGAGGCCTATATGGCGAAAGAAGAGCGCAGCCTTAAGGCTGATGCGGCTCTTTGGGTCTCCATCTTCGAAAAAGAACTCGTAGAGAACAAGGAACTCGAGGAAATACTCGAAGGCCTCTCAATCTGGTGGAACGACGACCTTGCCTATGCTCTTACCTATTGCTGCCACACTATGGACGATTTCGCGGCAGGAAAGCGCTGGGCTCTCCCTGAACTCTATCTGAGCCAGATGCCCGGCCAGGAAGGAAAGGATTCAGACAAGGATTTCGTAGTTGGGATAGTGCGTAAGGCGGTCGCTACCTATCAGAAATCAGTTGAGGAGATAGCCAAACTTACTCCCAAGTGGGATATTAACCGAATCTGTACTACCGATCTCGCGCTTATCGTTACCGGAATGGCAGAATCGGCAGCTTTCCCCTCTATCGCTCCGAAGATCATTATGAACGAGTACGTAGAGATCTCGAAGTATTACAGTACCCCTGAAAGCAAGGCCTTCGTAAACGGCCTGCTGGACAAGCTTATCAACAAAACAAAATAATTTAAATTATGACACTTATTTCTTTACTTCAGGCTGCACCTGCAGCCGGTCAGGCCCAGGGCGGAAGCCAGTGGAGCTTCTGGATTATGATTATCGCTCTGTTTGCTATTATGTGGTTCTTTATGATCCGCCCTCAGCGCAAGCAGCAGAAGGAGCTTGAGAAGTTCCGCAGCGAGCTCAAGAAAGGCGACAAAGTCATTACCGCCGGAGGTATCTACGGTACCGTCGCTGAAATTGAGGAGAGGACTATCCTCCTCAAGGTAGACGGCGAGGTTAAGCTCAGGGTCGACAAAGGTTCGATCGTCCGCGACAGCTCTGACACCCAGGCTCAGAAATAAACTTAGCCGTGAAAAGGTCTACCTCCTTTGTTTTGGCTGTGGTGGCCTCTCTTGCCATCTGGCTCGTCAGTAACCTCTCGAGGGAGACGACCGGACTGGTAAGCGTCCCCGTCCTTGCCCACAGCTCCATCGTAGGCCGCAGCGAGGCCGCGATGGAGAGCGTGCAAGTAACGGCGAACGTTACGGCGTCCGGCTTCCGCCTGCTCGGGCTCGCCCTTCGCAGGAACAGGCCGGTCAACGTAGCGATCGATCCGGAGCATATCCGCCACACCGAGGGAGACTTTTTTGTCGTTTCCGCCAACAATCTCGTCCGCTATTCGGAGTCCATATTCGGGCCTCAGACAAAGGCTCAGTTCGCATCTGACTATATTACCGTCCGCTTTGCTCCCGAATCCTTCAAGAAGGTTCCGGTGGTGGCGGTCAGGCAACTCCGTTTCCGCGAGCAGTATATGGCTACCGGCGAAATTAAGCTTACGCCCGACTCCGTTCTCGTCTACGGAAATCCTTCCCGAATTTCCGGTATAGACCAGATCCTTACCCGTCAGATTTCGAAATATGATGTGGACAGGAGCCTCCACGGCAAAGTTCGCCTCGAGATCCCGGCGGGAACCCGTCTTTCCTCAAAGGAAGCCTCGTACTCGCTGGATGTTTCGCGCTACGTAGGCATTACGGAAAAGGTAAGGGTAGGGGTGCGCAATGTACCCGAGGGTAAGGTGCTCTCGGTTTATCCTTCCACCGTAGATGTAAAGTTCCGTTTCATCTTCCCGATCAGCGGAAATCCTACCGGCTCTGCCAGCTTTTATGTGGACTACAATGAGTTCGCATCCTCGATAGGAGGGAAATGTATGGTCAGGGCGGAGGGTCTGCCGGAGATGACTATCTCCTGGGAGGCTGATCCTGAGTTCTGCGAATGTGTGGAATCGGACTTGGCCGGCCGTGAATAAGATACTGGTAACAGGGTTAATCGGCTCGGGGAAGTCGGAGGTCTGCGCTTATCTGGCGCGGCTGGGCTACCCGGTATACGATTCCGATTCCAGAACGAAGGCCCTATATTCTTCTGTTCCGGGGCTCAAGGCCCGCATAGAGCAGGCAATAGGCTGTCCGTTTGAGGAGATAGGAGTGATTTTCAGCGACCCGCTGAAACGTGAGGCTCTGGAAGCGCTGGTTTATCCTCTGGTGTTGGAAGATTTCCGCGGCTTTTGCGCGGAATCATCCGCAGAGGCGGTGTTCTTTGAGTCGGCGGTGGCTTTCGGTAAGCCTCAGTTCAAGGGAGTATTCGACAAGGTAGTGCTTGTCCGGGCTCCGTTTGAGACAAGGCTGGGCCGTAACCCTAAGACAGCTGAGAGAGCGGCTTCCCAGGAGGAAATGAGGCTTGAGGAGGCGGATTACGTAATTGAAAACAATTCTGGTCTTCAGGAACTGCACGACCAGATAGACAGAATGATTAAAACTATCAAGATATGAAAACAAATCTGGCAAAGATTCTTTCGGTTTCCGGACAGCACGGCCTGTTCCGTTATCTTGCCCAGGCCCGCGGCGGAGTTATCGCCGAGACCCTCGAGGGAGGAAAGAAAACCGTTCTTGACGCAAGAAACAGGATAACAACTCTGGCAGATATCGCCATCTTTACTGATGAAGGCGAACTGAAGCTTGCTGAGGTATTCCTCGCTCTTCAGAAGGCTCTCGAAGGTAAGGAGGCTCCCAGCTCCAAGGCGGCAGACGCCGAGCTTAAGGCCCTGTTCTCCAAGGCAGTGCCCAACTACGACGGAGACCGTTTCTACGTGTCCCATATGCGTAAGATAGTGGACTGGTACAACGAGCTTGTCAAGTACGCTTCTTTAGATTTTGAGACAGAAGAAGACCAGCAGCCTGCAGAAGCTTAAGGCAGTTACACTCGGTTGTTCGAAAAACCGTGTGGACACCGAACATCTCCTCTCACAATTGGGGGGAGATTTCATCGTTTTACCTGAGAGCTCAGGCGATCCGGTAGATTATCTCCTTCTCAATACCTGCGGTTTTATCGGCGATGCCAAGCAGGAGAGCATAGACGCTATCCTGGAGGCCGTCGAACTCAAAAAGCAGGGGGCGGTAGGGAAGTTGGTGGTGTTTGGCTGTCTGAGTCAGCGCTACTCTTCTGAGATGCCTTCCCTTATACCGGAGGTAGACGCGTGGTTTGGAGCAAGAGACTATGATCCGCTGCTCCGATGGCTCGGAGTTACTCCCGACCACTCAAAGTGTCGCAGGCGCATCCCTACGGAGTGCGGGCCCGGAACTGCTTACCTCAAGATATCGGAAGGATGTGACAGGCGCTGTTCCTATTGCGCCATACCTTTCATCCGCGGGGCACATCGCTCAGTTCCGATGGAGGAACTCCTCGAGGAGGCCTCCAATCTTGCGGCTCTGGGAGTCAAGGAACTGGTCCTGATAGCCCAGGATACTACCTACTATGGTATCGACCTTTACAAGAGGCGCGCTCTTGCGGAACTGATACAAAAGCTTTCCGAAATCCCCCAGATAGAGTGGATACGTATCCACTATTCCTATCCCGCTGATTTCCCCGAGGATGTGTTGGAGCAGATGGCTTCCAACCCTAAGGTCTGTAAGTATCTGGATATCCCTCTTCAACACATTTCGGACGTAGTTCTTTCGAATATGAGACGCCACGTAGACGGAGCCTGGACAAGACACCTCATTTCGCAGTTGCGCTCGAGGGTACCCGGCGTTGTTCTTCGTACGACTATGATAGTAGGACATCCGGGAGAGGGCCCGAAAGAGTTTGAGGAACTGATGGCGTTCTGTCGCGAGGCCGGCTTCGAGAGGCTGGGCGCTTTTATGTACAGCGAGGAAGAGGGAACTTTTGGAGCTGAACACTTCCCGGACGATGTCCCGGAGGAGGTAAAGCAGCAGAGACTGGATCTTCTGATGCAGCAGCAGGCAGACATTTCGCTCGCTTATAACAAGGGCAGAGTAGGCTCGGAGCTTAAGGTGATGGTCGATTCTGTAGCCCCTGGAGGGAAACTGGTATGTAGAAGTCAGTTTGAGAGCCCGGAGGTAGATGGAGAGATTATAGTATCAGCTCCGGAAGGGACAGATCTTCAGGGTCTTGTAGGCTCTTTCGTCTCGGCCCGCATTACAGGCGCAGATCTCTACGATCTTGAAGGGGAATTGATATAAATCCAATATCCCAGATTTTAGTTTTTGATACGCAGTATCTTATATTGAAGCACTCGCAGACCATCCCTCCGCGTTTGCCGGAAGATATTCTCGTAAAGTAATCACTTTTAAAACCCAACCCTTCTACCAGGTCAAGGGGCCATCTGCGGCATTCCGATTTCATCAGCGAAATCAGGATGCCGTAATTCTTTTCAAGTATCCCCAGTATGGCGGAGCGGCTTTTACGAAGAAGGCTTTTCTCGATATTGTGCCAGTTGTCCCGGCAGCGGTCGCTGCAGAACAGTTTGTCTGGACGGCCGTAGATAGGGGAATTGCAGTTAAGGCAGCGTCTTTCCTTTTCCATACGGGGCAAGCTATACATAATCCCGTCACTGCGAACACCATTAAAAAATACTTTTCATATAAAAAATTCTTTCGGCAGAAAGGATTTCTTTTCGCTCCGAGTTTTGCTCCCTTTAAGACCCAGAGTTGGGCGGCTGGAAAGTAAAAATTATTCGAGCGGCTGAAAAGAATAGCTCAAAAGCTAAAGAATCGTATTTATTTTCAAAATCCTGTCACAAACGCTTCCTGAGTAGGATTAAACCGCCCACCTTTGCAGTACTCCCTTGCCGGCCGCGGACCCTAGGGAGCGTTATGTTAAAACTATAAACTAAAGAAAAACTGTATGGAACATCTAAACAAAATTGAATTGAGAGGAGTCGTAGGTACTGTAAGGCCGCAGGTCGTAAACGGTACTAAAATGTCCAGGTTCTCGGTTGCTACCTCCAGGGCTTATAAAGACAGGGAAGGAGTGGCCCAGATCGATACGACCTGGCACAACATCGTAGCGTGGGACAGCGACAAGACCAAAGATCTGGATAAGATCGAGAGCGGATCAAAAGTCTATGTCCAGGGAAGGTTACATACTCAAAAGTATGTAGGTGCAGACGGTATTGAGAAGACATTTTACGAAGTGGTAGCAGCGAAAGTCAATGTCATTGTAAGCGACGAACCCCTCCAATACGAATTCTAAAACCCTTTTATTAACCTGACTAAACTTCCAGATAGTTATGAAAACTACAATCAAGCAAGCGCTCTTATGGGTGCTGGCCGCCTCGGCGCTTTTTCTTTCTTGTAACAAATTTGAGTCTACGGAGGCTCCAGGCCCCGATGAGCCCAGATATAACATAAATGTTACTTTGGGCGGGGCGGCTATAGAAGTTGAAACAAAGACCACGGGAGAGGCTTCTACGGTCTCAGCTAATGAGGCTAAGGTAAACTCCCTGCAGGTACTGGTGTTCAGAGGCGATTTCCTGGACGCTTACGGGACAGCGAACGCCAGTTCTGTTTCTGTATCATGTACGGCGGGAACCAGGACTATATATGCTGTAGTCAACGGCCCGAACCTTTCGTCTGTTACTTCGCTTTCCGCTCTGGAGAGTACGATGGTAGACCTCTCCTCAAACTCGACAAGTTCCTTTGTGATGGTAGGAAGTACCAGCGCAACGCTCCCAGGTACGGGTTCGGTATCAATTCCTGTATCAAGAATGGTATCAAGAATAGTGTTGAAGAAGATAACAAGAAACTTTACAGCAGCTTCGCTTCAGAGCCTTTCTTTCAAAGTTGACTCTATCTATGTAGTCAATGCGGCAGGTAATTTCAACTACAAACTGAATGCTTCTCCCAGCAAATGGTACAACGAAGGAAAGGATAAGGGCGAGGTAACTGCGCTCTTGAGGGATGCTCCGGGTGTTCTAATCGCCAACAACTCTTCCTACTCAACGCCTCATTATTTCTATGTGATGCCTAACTCGGCTGCTTCGAAAACTACGAGGCTGGTAATAGTTGCGACTCTCGGGACGCAGAAATACTATTATCCGGTGGATATGCCTGCCCTGCAGTACAACAAGTCTTACGAAATAACAGGTGTTACTATCAAGAGGGGAGGAAGCGACAATCCCAACACGCCGGTAACCTCGTCGGACATCTCGTTCAGCGTCTCGGTAAACGGCTGGACAACCAACGACATTGCAGAACAGCTGATGTAGCGGACAGATGAGAATAATACCTTTCATATGTATGTATGCGCTTTGCCTTGTTTCGTGTTCGATTAAGACAGACAGGACTGCCTGTCCTGGACTGGTCTGCCTGACTGCGAGGGGCGGAGACGAAGATCTGATGCAGGTATATGCCTCAGGAGTCTCCTCATGCTATGAAGGGCAGATGTCCAAGGACGGGGAGACTGCCGGCTTAAGTTTCGATATTGAAAGAGGCGCGGTCCTCCTGAATGTAATGAGCGGTCTGCATTCCTGCAGTCTGGAAGATGATAAAGTGTTGATAGAGCCGGGCGAAGAGATGGATGAAATCTATGCCTACTCAGACAGTATCGGAGTGTATTCAGACCTTGTTGAGGTGGTCTGTACCCTTCATAAACAGTTCGCCCAGCTCTATCTGACCATCATAGAATCTGAAACATCGACCTATCCCTTCTACGTCAAGGTAAAGGGCAATGTCTGCGGGATGGACCGTTTCAGTCTTTCTCCGGTTCGAGGTGACTTTTCTAGGATGATACATCCTGTCATAGGCGAGTATCACAAGATCTGTCTCCCTCGTCAGGAAGACGATTCTCTCGAGCTTGAGTTCTACGACAAGGACTTTACTAAGGCAGACGGCGCCCCGGTGGATAAACTGGCGCTGGGAGACTATATCAAAGCGTCCGGTTACGATTGGACCAGCGAGGATCTGCAGGATTTGTATGTGAACGTAGATTATTCCGATGCAGGTGTATCGGTAAGGATCTGCGATTGGGAAAAGATTGAGTTATGAGAAAGATACTATTGATAGCGTTCCTTGCGGCTTTCTGCGCAGCGAGCTGCGAGCCTCTCGAATGCGAAACTCAGCTAGAGTGCCTGCAGCAGGAGGAAGAAGACAATCTTATCAGCGTCTGCATCAAGGCAAGGGAAAATCATACGAAGAGTTCGCTGCAACTCTCTGAGACTGTTGTGAGTTCTCTCAATGTCTATGCTTATCGTGGCGGACAGCTGGCAGCGGAATCATTCGGGGAGGATGATGAGCTGTCTCTCGAACTGATCAGAAATGTAAGCTATACCCTCTACGCCCTTGCTAATTGCGGACAAATCCACGCTCCGCTCCGAGAAAGCGATCTGCAGACAATAACAGTAACGCCCTCCGGGATGGTAATGTGTAACCGCTCCGGGGTGGCAATAACTGCAGGTTCGTCTTCCTCTCTTGAGATGCCCCTTACAAGGCTCTTTGCCCGGTATAGCCTGGTCCTGGATAAGAATCTGGAGAATTGTGAGTATCAAATCACTTCAGTAAGGGTCAAGCAGCAAGCATCTTCAATCAAGCCCTTTGCGGCCGCGAGCGCGGCGTCCTCGACCGCGGACGGCGATTATGCGTCCGCGGCCGACCTTGCCGCGCTCAACGCCGGTGGAGCGGCTGTGTTTTATGTGCCGGAAAACTGTCAGGGAGTGCTTCTGCCGGATAACGACGATCCGTGGGCTAAGATACCTGCCAACATTCCCGCGTCTAAGCGCGGGCTATGTACCTACCTTCATATAGAGGGGGACTGGACTACCATCGGGGCTACTGCAGATCTGGGCTTGAATCTTATGCTGGGAGCGGATAACTGTACAGACTTCAATGTTCTGCGCAATTCTTCCGTAACTATTACTCTCTCGCTGACTGATTCAGGAACTTTGCGTAGCAGTTGGAAGGTGGATATGGAGAATTTCGAAGACGAGCGTGTACTGTCTTTTCCCAATGCTTCCCAGACTGTAATGCAGGAAGATGGGTGGACAAAGATCCCTCTTACTGTAAGTCCGCCTGATATGGCCTACAGTGCGAGTTTCTCGGACTCTGGCAGCCCCATAATGGAAGCGAAAGTGGAAGGCGGGGAGGTCTGGGTAAGAGGCCTCTATGATGGGGATCAGAGACCTTGCAGAACTCTTACGGTAAGATCCTGGGACGGGCTGCATTCGTCTTCTACAGATGTTACCCTGGATTTTCATTATTCACCGCTTACTGATCTGAATTATTCTTTTCCCACTTACGCCGGAGAGTATGGTTATTATGACCTGTACACCGCCAGCGCGTCGAATCCTATAGTTGTCCAGGCCGCGGATTGGACTACTACGGTAGGTCCCGCAAGGAGCGAGAATGTAGAGTATCATATTGATAACCATAATGGGGTTGAATACTATGTTCTTCATAGCGAGCACAAGCTGTTCTTCAGGCCTCTTCGCTCCGGAGCTCAGGTGTTCTTTCAGTTCACTCAGTTTAAATCGTGGGCTGGAATTATGATGCCGGCTGCAGAGTACCCCATACTTACGGTTACAGACGGAGTGGTTACGGAATCGGGGCGTTTATCTCACCTTATATCCAGTAACTACTACTACGACAGTGTCGTTTATGTCTATCTGACGGATTCGCGGGGAGAAGATCTGGATGTGAGGCGTTTCAGGATACCTTCCCAGCTACTTGAGTATAAACACAAGCAAGAACTTGAAAGGGACTATTACAGCGAGTTCCTAGATTTCTACGGTCTCCCGGACATACAGAGTTCGGAGAGGTTCGGGAAGGACATTTTCTATTGGACGAGAAGCTACGACGAGTTCGAGTACAACCCCCAGCTTGCGCTGATCTACTGTTATGGTACGGACGTGTATGGAGATTCGACTCAGCCTTTCCCTATGAATGTAAGTCTCCATCTCTCAAACGGCGATACTATAAGTTCGTCCGGCGCGGTTACTGCCGTAGCCGCATTCCCGTCTCAGAGATATCTCGGTTTATGTTACAATTTCCAAATTGCTCCCGGATCTATGAGGAGTATGACAAGCCAGATAGACTTTACTTCGGGAGGTAGTTATCGCGCTCCCGGAATGGACGGAGTAACGTGGACAGTCAACCACGCCGACGGCTCAGACTACAACATCCCGTCGATGGCGGTTGACGGAGGAACTTCGGACAGATATTCTGCAGGGGCCTCGCTCTCGGGTAATACCTTTACTTTCAGCCAGATGAGTCAGACTAACTTCCCTGCTTGCGGTATGCTCGGCCTTACGGGAACCGTGACCAATCCCCACACCGGCAGGACTTTTACCGGTTATTACACCGTAGGGGTAGTTCTGTATGTTCCGGTCGGCTGTCATTTCGACCGTTCATTCGGGAACAGAGTCTCGGTGACCCACGCGCCCTTTACGGAATTTACTGTTCCTGAAAACAGGGGAGTATGGGTTTCCTGTTTCCCTTCAGGAGTGAAGCTCCGTTCGGAATATGGAGATGCCGTAGATTACGATATGTGGGGAACTGCGGAAGGGTTGAGCTATGAAATCCTGCTCCCGCGCCTTGATCCCGATGCTACTCTTGAGGAGGCGACAGCTTTCTTGAGCGGATATCCCTCAGCTTTGAGATTCTCTTTCAAGGTGGGGTCTCAGACCTATCAGGAGCTTCTTCTTGACCAGTCATCCAATGTGTTCTTTGCAGACGACAGCTGGTCCAGCGACGGCAGCAAGGGCTACTACCATCTTGTGAGGCAGTATGATCTGGGTACCTTCGACCACGGTACTCAATACAACGGCCTCGACAATTATCTTATCGAGGCCGCGTATGAATCGATGGATATTTACTAGCTCTAGGCTTTGCTCGCTTTCTTGGTCGGGTCCTTGAAGAGGATTGCGAAGAGGACTGCGACTACAAGAGCATAACCGGCGAAGATATACCAGGCGTTGCTCCAGTTTGCGGGAGTGTTGAACACATCGCAAGCCTCGACTACCTTACCTGCGGCGAGGGTACCTACTGTAGCGCCCAGACCATTGGTCATCAGCATAAAGACTCCCTGAGCGCTCGAACGGATATCAGGGGTAGTGTTTTCATTGACATACAGCGAGCCGGAGATATTGAAGAAGTCGAAGGCGACACCGTAGACTATGCAGCTGAGGACGAACAGCAGTACTCCCGGCCAGGCGGGGTTACCGAGTCCGAACAGGCCAAAACGGAAGACCCAGGCGAACATGGCAAGCAGCATCACTTTCTTGATTCCGAGCTTCTTCATACAGAACGGGATGAGGAGGATGCAAAGGGTCTCCGAAGCCTGGCTGATGGCGATAAGAGCGTTTGAGTTCTTTACCGCAAAGGTATCTGCAAGAGCGGGGTTCGCTGCGAAGGAGCCAAGGAAAGTATTGGCGTAGCCGTTAGTAATCTGAAGAGACGCTCCAAGAAGCATCGAGAAGATAAAGAAGATTGCGAACTGGCCGTCCTTGAAGAGGCTGAAGGCCTTGAGGCCAAAGGCCTCCGCAAGGCTCTGGGACTCGCCGCGGTTAGTCTCGCAGGCGGGCATCGTAAGGGCGTAGCCGCAGAGGATAAGCGAGAGCAGGCCGGAAGAGAAGAGCTGGGTGTAGGAATCCTGCAGGGCAACTCCGCCAATCTTGAGGAAGTTGGTAAGGAGCATACTGCAGATGAAACCTACAGTACCGAAAACGCGGAGCGGAGGGAATTCCTTTACGGGGTCCATTCCGTTCTTTCCCATCGCGTTGTATGCAACGGAATTGGAGATTGCGATGGTAGGCATATAGAACGCTACGCTGAGGCTATAGAGCACGAAAAGCGGAGCGAACTGAATACTTCCTGCTGCACTCATACAGTACAGGCCGGCTCCGATCATAAACAGACCGGCGAGACCGTGGCAGAGGGAGAGAGTTTTCTGAGCCTGGATAAAGCGGTCTGCTACGATACCCATCAGGGTAGGCATAAAGATGGAGACGATGCCCTGCATCGCGAAGAACCACTTGATCTGGGGGCCGAGACCGGCATTGCCCAGATATCTTCCGAGAGAAGTAAGGTAGGCGCCCCAGGCGGCGTACTGGAGAACAAGCATCAGGACGAGCCTGATCTTTAGCTGGGAACTTTTCATTATAGTGTTGTTAGTATTAGCTAGTAGCTAACAAATTTACAAGTTTTTCGCGGGATTTCACTATCTTTGGGGGATGATTTTTCAGCTTCAACACAAAGATTCCGGAAGTGCCGCCAGAACAGGTCTGATTACTACAGACCACGGCCAGATCCGTACGCCTATCTTTATGCCGGTCGGTACAGTAGGCTCGGTAAAGGGCGTGTATCACCGTGATCTGAAGCAGGATATAGACGCTGAGATTATCCTCGGCAATACCTATCATCTTTACCTCCGCCCCGGTCTTGACGTGCTCAAGGCAGCCGGCGGACTCCACAAATTCGAGAACTGGGACCGCCCCATCCTTACAGACAGCGGCGGATTCCAGGTCTTTTCCCTTACAGGAATAAGAAAACTTACCGAGGAAGGATGTACCTTCCGCAGCCACATAGACGGCTCGAAACACATCTTTACCCCGGAAAACAACGTAGATACCCAGCGAATCATCGGAGCCGACATTATGATGGCTCTGGACGAATGCTGCCCGGGAGATGCAGACAAGCGCTACGCCCGTAAGTCGCTGGACCTTACAAAGAGGTGGCTGGAGCGTTTCGCCGCGCGTTTCCGCGAGACGGATCCGCTCTACGGTTATTCCCAGACCTTTTTCCCCATCATCCAGGGTTGTGTGTATCCAGACCTCAGGGTTGAGGCGGCGGAACACGCCCTCCAGTTCGCTGAGGCCGGTATTTCGATCGGAGGCCTTGCGGTAGGAGAGCCTACCGAGAAGATGTACGAGATGCTCGAGGTCCTGGATCCGGTTATCCCCCAGGACAAGGCCCGCTATCTGATGGGTGTAGGAACCCCGGCAAACCTTCTCGAAGGAATCGCAAGGGGAGTGGATATGTTCGACTGCGTGATGCCTACCAGAAACGGCCGGAACGGAATGTTGTTTACCTGGAACGGCGTGATGAATATGAGAAATGCGAAGTGGGAAAACGATTTCTCGGAGATAGACCCTTGTGGCACTTCATTTGTTGATCACGAATACTCGAAAGCATATCTCAGACATCTTTTCATTGCAGGAGAGATGTTTGCTGCGATGATTGCCAGTGAACACAACCTGGCCTTCTATCTGGATGTGGTCCGTCAGGCCCGCGCTCATATAGAAGCCGGCGATTTCGCTACGTGGAAAGAAGCTGCGGTTAAGAAACTTACTGCCAGACTATGATAAGGAAGCTGGACTGGTACATATTCAAGAGGTTCCTGGTGACGTTTTTCGTCGCCCTGATCCTCATTATCGGAATCATCATCATCTTCGATATTTCGGAGAAGATCGATGACTTCGTCAAGAATGAAGCCCCTCTCAAGGCTATCATCTTTGATTATTACCTGAACTTCATTCCGTATTTCGTGAATATGTACAGCCCGCTGTTTGTCTTCATTACGGTTATCCTCTTTACGTCCAGACTGGCTGCCAATTCCGAGATTATCGCTATCCTTTCCGGAGGTGTCAGCTATCACCGTATGATGGTTCCGTATATAGCGGCATCAGTGATTATCGCGCTCCTTTCGCTCGGGCTCAATATGTATGTCATCCCACATTCCAACCGGGCCCGAACGGAATTCGACGAACAGTATCTGAAGAAAAATTCCGGCCCCAAGGAAAAGAATGTCCATTACCAGATAGCCCCCGGGCAGTTTGTGTATGTAGAGTCTTTCAGCAACTGGAATAAGACTGCATACAAATTCACCCTCGAGTCTGTAGAAAACAACCAGCTCGTAAGTAAACTGTCCGCAGAATCAGCCCAGTGGGATACTACTATCAAGGGCTGGAAGCTTAAGAGGTACTTCCTGCGCGAGTATACCTCAGGTTTGGAGGACAAGGTCCAGTACGGAGAGAAGCTGGATACTGTTATCGCCCTCACCCTCGATGATTTCCGTTTCAACGAAAATACGGTCCAGACGCTGAACGCTCCGGAGCTCAACCAGCTGATCGCAACGCAGCAGATGAGGGGAGACTCGAATATTATGTATGCGGAGATCGAAAAGAACACCAGAATGGCTCTGCCGTTCTCCGCCATCATCCTGACTATAATGGGAGTCGCCCTGTCCTCTAAGAAAAGGAGGGGAGGTATAGGCTGGAACCTTGGAATAGGAATCGCCCTTGCTTTCTCCTACATCCTCTTCCTTCGCTTCTCCCAGATGTTCGTCTATACCGGACTGCTGCCTCCCAGCGTCGCCCTTTGGATACCTAATGTCCTGTATACCATAATTACGGGAGTACTGTACTATATCGCACCCAAATAAAATGACAGTTAAAGTAATCAACCGCAGCAAAAACGGCCTGCCCGCTTATTCTACCCCTTTTGCGGCAGGAATGGACGTCCGCGCAGACCTCTCCGAGCCTATTACTCTTGAGCCCCTTCAGAGGGCTATGGTCCCGACCGGCCTGTTCCTGGAGATACCTGTAGGCTATGAGGTTCAGGTCCGCCCGCGCAGCGGTCTT
>JAEEGH010004026.1_pt1 | contig 38005 bp, 29 predicted proteins | sample 9134181 | NCBI WGS metagenome assembly JAEEGH01 (sample SAMN16246544, study PRJNA631951) | gut metagenome | biome: gut microbiome; feature: rumen; material: DP-attached | host: Bos | place: Iran: Karaj | collected 2018-10 | reverse complement strand
AAGGAGGATAGAACATGGCAACAAATAACGAAATCAAATATTTGACCCCTATCGCGGTTGATATCAAAAAGAAAAAATACTGCCGTTTCAAAAAAAGCGGTATTAAATACATTGACTATAAAGATGCAGAATTCTTGAAGAAATTCGTCAACGAGCAAGGTAGAATCCTGCCCCGCCGTCTGACCGGTACTTCATTGAAATTCCAAAAGAAAGTGGCCCAGGCCGTGAAGAGAGCAAGACACCTTGCCTTACTTCCTTTCGTAACTGATAACTTGAAGTCAAACAACTAAAAGGAGGAACAGCAATGGAAATTATATTAAAACAAGACGTTCAGAATCTCGGTTATGCCGACGAAATCGTTAAAGTGAAAGACGGCTATGCCAGAAATTACCTTATTCCCCAAGGATTGGCAATTTTGGCAACCGAACCCAATAAGAAAATGTTGGCCGAAACTTTGAAGCAGCGCGCTTTCAAAGCTGAGAAAATCAGAAAAGAAGCTGAATTTATGGCTGGTAAGATCGACGGTCTCACCGTTAAGATTTTCACCAAGGCTTCTGAAAAGGGCACTATTTTCGGCTCAGTGAACAATATCGCAGTGGCCAATGCCCTGAAAGAACAACACGGTATTGAAATCGACCGCAAGAAAATCATCATCAAGGAAGACCATATCAAGGAACTGGGCAACTACACCGCTGTGGTGAACCTGCACAAGGACTTTAACAAGGTCAACTTGAACCTCGAAGTGGTGGCAGAAGAGTAGTCTTCTGAAGTCATACTTCATGGACAAACGGGATTCCGAAAGGAGTCCCGTTTTTTTATTTCAGAATTTTGGGATATAGGGATATCCCATGCAAAGGGAGACGGTTTGTAACAGCATTCGTTTTTTTAATTAAAAGAAAAATGTTTGAAATTAAAAGTATTTTGTATATTTGTAAATTATGAAGTGTTGTTTTTTTTATAAGGTGTGATGTTTTTTTGTGTGTTGTTAATCAGATGCTTATAAAAAATGATGTGTTTTCAAGAAGGGAGAAAAATGTCAAAAAACGAAAGTTTTTTTGATACGGTTTGGTGTTGTAATTTAGGGGTGTTGTGAAAAAAACGGAGAAACTGACAGATCTATAACGAAAAAAAGAGACAAATAACAATAAGAATAATAAACGAGATGAGAAAACTATTCCTGATTTCAATCTTGCTGCTGACAGTTGCGCTGTTAAACGCTCAGACAGACAATTACGGTGACTTTGCTTACGGTTTTGGCGCCGCGGGCGGCGAGGTGGGCAACACGAGTTTCGTTATCGGCCTGCCGTTCTACAGCCAGCCCGGCAACACGGGCTCGTACACCACGTCGGAGGGCATCATGCAGGCTCAGCTGATCCGCGTTGACATAGAGCTGGCGGGCTGTCAGAACGACTCCCTTGCCGTGAGCCCTGCCCATGTGAAGGACTCGACGGGCTTCTTCATGGCATACGACGGCGAGGACATCGTTTTCCGCGGAGAGGTCATCAACGTGTTCCCGGCGGGCCACTACGACTCGACGTCATACGAGGCGGGCCATTACAACTGGGACGCGCAGTACAACTACGACAGCCTGACCACGCTGATGCTGGACGTGTGGCCGATCTACGAGCTTTTCGACACCCTGTACCTTGACTCTACGGAGATAGTGACCGACTACGCCCACAATGTGCTGCTGATACCCGCAGGCATCAACCAGCCCCTCCATGGCGGCCCCAATGAGTATGAGCTGACGACGGTGGACCACGGCTGCGACAGTATCAGGCACTTCTTCGTGAACCTGTGCGGCGGCATGGTGAAGGACGCCGACGGCAACGAGTACGCATCGGTGTATGTGGGAGACGCCCCGATGCGTTACTGTTGGACAAAGAAGAACATGAAGACCACGCATTATGCCGACGGTAGCGAGGTTCCCAGCATGATATACAATGGCGAAGGCCACGAGGACGAGGCCCTGAACCTGGAGACATACGGCCGCCTGTACAACTGGTATGCCGCGGTGAAAGTGCTGGAAGGCAGTGACGCCGAGCCCTCCAAGACCACCAATGGCAATTTTGTGACGGGCATCTGTCCTATGGGTTGGCATGTACCGGACTCTGCCAACATGGAGGGCCTGAACGGAGTGGAGGCTTTGAATCTGATGTCCGACATCCTGTGGCTGGTGCCAGGCCATGACACGGGCGCCGGCTTCTATGCCCTGCCAGCCGGTCTGTATAGCCATTCCACGGGCCGTTTCGAGGAGATGTTGGGCGCCACCTTCTTCTGGAGCAGCGTGAAACATAGCTACAGCGAATGCTGGGTGTGTTCTCTGATGTTCGGCTGCAACAAGTTCATCATGGATGACATGACAGCGGAAAACGGCATCAGCGTCCGCTGCGTCAAAAACCAGATGTACGCCGACGACGGTTCTGAACTCAATGACTAACAAACTGAAAGTTGAAAACTGAAAACTGAAAGTTGGAATCCTCAAGGTTGCTTGATGGCATTGGGTTCAGAAATAAGACAATAAGGAAAAAACAATAATATTCAAAAATAAACAACAATGAAAAAACTTTTATCGCTTATTGTAATGGTGATGCTGGGTTTGTCGTTGATGGCCCAGAGCACCGGAAAGATTAGCTATCAGGCTGTGGTGCGAGACGGCAACAACCGCTTAGCCGCTAACACGACGGTGACGGTGAAGGTGACGATAGGCAGCTATGTGGAGACCTTCACAAACGTTCAAACCAATGCCAACGGTCTGATTTCGCTGACCATCGGAAATGAGGCCGGTTTTGACGCCATCGACTGGAGCAGTGCGAGTATCACGACAGAGGTGACCATCGGCTCGGAAACGGTGACCAACACGGTACCCGTGACGGCCGTACCCTACGCACTGTATGCCTCAGATGTGAACCCGGGCGGTGCCACCGTAGAAGCTATCTACAACAAAATCAAGGCTGACAGCCTGTTGCTGCAAGGCCATATCGACACTGTCTCCGCCAATGTCCGCAGCGCTTTGGTTGACACTGCCGCTGCTCTCCGCACTGCCATTCCCACGGTGAACGACGGCACGCTGACCATCACATACGGAACGGAAACACCGGTTACTTTTACCGCCAACCAGGCTGGCAACAGCGAGATCACAATCCCCGCTCAAGTGAACGCAGACTGGGAAGCCGCTAGCGGATCAGCAGCAGAGATTTTGAACAAACCTGATATGGATGGTTTTGCAACAAAAACTGGCGACAACACTTTCTCTGGCGACAATACTTTCTCTGGTCACCACACGGTATTCAGTGATACTGTTACTGTGCCTCAAGCAGTGAACCAGACCACCCTCGAATACACCAAAGACGAGATGCAGGCCGTTTCATACAAGGACCTCATGTTTCTGTTTGACAGCTTGCGCAGATACATTGCTGAGCTTGAAGCGCGTCTCCCATTTGAATGTGGCACACACAAAGTAAAAGATATTGAAGGCAATGAGTACAAAACTATTAAAATTGGCGAGCAGTGCTGGATGGCAGAGAACCTGCGTACCACGATGTACAGCAATGGGACAACCATAGAGGATGTCACCTCCACATCCATAGAAACTGCTTATCGCTGTGCTCCCAATGATGACGCGACCAATGTTTCCACATACGGATACCTGTACAATTGGGTTGCGGTAATGAACGGGGCAAGTAGCAGCGATGCCAATCCCAGTGGCGTTCAGGGTATCTGCCCCGTTGGTTGGCATGTGCCGAGCGATGCTGAGTGGACGCAGTTGGAGACTTATGTTATGAGCCAGACTGATTACCAGTGCAGCGGCTCCTATATAGCTAAAGCCTTGGCCTCCACGACAGGATGGAACACTAACGGTACTACCTGTGCTGTGGGCAATATCCCTGACGACAATAATATAACAGGTTTCTCGGCCTTTCCCGCTGGCGGCTACTACAGCAACCGTTACGCCAATTTTGGCAACAGCGCCAGCTTATGGAGTTCTACGGAGTACAGTGACTCCGAAGCCTACCGTCACCGTCTCGATTACGATAACGCCAGTGTGTACAAGAACTACCAAGGTAAGAGCGACGGGTTCTCGGTTCGTTGTGTTCGAAATTAACGATGAAGTTATATCAACATATTTAACAAGTCGAAAGAGTCGTCAGTATTGGCGGCTCTTTTTTTCTTTCTTTCTTCTTTCAGGGTACATTTTTTTTGGGGGATTTTTTAGTCTTGTTGAAATAAAGTTTTATGGAAAGATATTTGAAGTATTAGCTATGGTTTCTCCATTTTGCGGCAGTCAAGTGTTATGCTCCAGCGCATGCAACATCCGAGCCGCGACTAAAATGGTAAATACCAATAGGGTATAATATTAATTCATACGCCAAAGTAATAAAATACATGAACAAAAGAAATAATTCCGTTTCAAATTAAAAGAAAAATGTTTAAAATAAAATTTTTTTGTATATTTGTATTCTGTGTAGTAGTATATTAGGTGGTTTGAGATGTTGGTATAAAATGTTGATATATAATGAATTGTAATTTTTATAATTTAAAAGCAAGTGTTGTTTATAGTTAGAAAATACTTCTTTTTACATAAAAAAAATGGAATGTAAATAATTAAAAATCAAGACAATAACAAATTATAAAATAAAAATAAATAAAAAAAGTAACAAAACAAAAAGAGAAAATATATTATTAACAAAAAAGTATTAACATGAAAAAGTTATTATTTATTTATGCCTTGCTGTTATGCGTGGGTTTCGGTTGGGCACAAAATGTCGCTAAAATCGGTACAACGGAGTATACAACTCTGCAGGCTGCCTTGGATGCTGCGTATGCCACAACGAGCGATGTAACGATTGAAATGACTGCTGACTATACTGGTTTTGGCGTTGTTCGCCAAAAAGCAGGTCAAGTTCTCACCATTGATGGCGGAAATAATACTCTCAATGGTCAAATTATTCTTACAAATAATAGTGGTACTGCTAATACTGGTCTTGTAATTGAAAACTTCAACTTTGTGTTAAATACTAGTGAATATACATTACAGACAGAAACATCCGGCATTGTGTTTGTTCCTTTATGCAACAACAAAGGTAACGCTTTCTGGAGACCCTCCCAAACTACTAGCTGGTGGCAAACAAATGGCATAACGGGAATCGGAGATTTTAATAATTATGTAAAAAATGTCACTATACGAAATTGTAATTTTGACATGCCTCCAGTTTCATCAGGAACGGAAGTTGTAGCAATAAAAGGTCATGCCGGCAACCAAAAAATATACAATTTGGTTTTAGACAATATAACGGCAACAGGTGGACATAGCTTTTTACAGTTAAATACAGGAAAAACCACAACAGATACTGCTCTCATCATTAATAACTGTACTTATAACAACGACACTCACAATGGTATTAATTTAACAGGAGGTGATAACAGTTGCATTTGTGTTATAAGAAACTCTACAATTTCTGCCGATGATGGTTATGGTATAAGGGTTCAGAACGGAGGAGCCAAGACGATATATCTTTCTGACAATAATCTTACGGCTCCCGAAGGACTTGTACTAAAAAATACTTCTGAAACAAATATATACATCAGCAGTGGAACACTTATAGGACCAATAGATAATCAAAACCCTGCAAGTAATCATATTTCCATTACTGGTGGAACATACTCTGGTGATGTAAATCCAGATTGTGCCCCCGGCTATTCCGCTTTCGCTAACGGCACCATTCCCGAAACCTGGACAGTGGCCAAGGCTTGGTTCATGTATTATAATATCAATGGCGGAGCCAGTGGAACTATGGATACTATCATTGTAAAACAAGACGATCCCGATGCTCAGCGCACCGTAGTGGTGGAAGATTGCGGATTCACTGGACAGCCTGACCATGCATTCGCCATTTGGAATACCAAAGCTGATAGTACTGGAAAAAGCTTCAATCCTGGTGATCTTATTACACTGATCTCCGATACCACCCTGTATGCAATTTGGAAAAATGGTTATACCATTTATTACAACAATAACGGTGGTGAAGGTGTTATCTACCAGCAAAGCAAGGATCCAGGTGTTCCTGTCACCCTTGACAATGGAGCTAACTTCACCAAAGCAGGCCAAGCAATCTATGGATGGAATACCGCAGCTGATGAGTCCGGCGATAACTATGGTCTCGGTGGCACCTACAATGCTGATGTTACCGTTACAATGTACGCTGTATGGCATGATTCTCTGTCTGTCACAAATGACTCCACCGATGTAGTTTGCCACAGCGAAAACAACGGTACCGACACGGTAAAAATAAGCGGTGGCGTGATTCCGTTCCAACTTGTATTGTCAAGCACTGCGTTATCAAAGAACGACACAGTGAACATTACAGACAGAATCTATATTTATGAAAATCTTAAACCTGGCTCATACACCGTGAAAGTCAGTGACTCTGTGTATTTTGTGACAGGTACTTTCACTATTGATGAGCCCGATACTTTGGAAATCACAGATCTGACTGTTCCTACCAATAATCCCTGCCCGCTGATGGGTGTTGGCAATTTCAGTGCAAGCGTTACTGCTCAAGGTGGTAATGATCCAGGTAATTATACTTACACTTGGGGTGATGATGCAACCGATGTGAATGCTGCTGCGACTGAAGTTCCCGCTAAAGCTGATGATATTGATTATACCTATACCGTTAGTGTGACCGTTACCGATGTTAAGGCTTGTACCGCCACTGCTACCGCAACTATCGAAGTTAGCAAGGTTATTGTCCACATTGACTCTCTCCATGGTAATACAACCATGAAGATTGACACTATCAAGCAAGGTATCATGCAGGGTTGTGACACCATCATCAGAAATTATGGCACTCCGACCTTCACTTTCAGCGATCCCGCTATTACCGAGGATATTTTGGATACAGTTTATAATGATATCCCCACGAACTATCCTGACAGCATCTTCTCTTTAGGTTATAACCCCATTATCTGGACCGCTGTTGACACCTGCGGACATGAGGTTACTTGTGAGCAAATCATCTATATTTATCATTATCCCTGCCCCTCTGTGGATGATGGTGAAGGTAATACCTATAATGGTGTTCGTGTGGGTTGTTTATGCTGGACAGACAGAAACCTGGTATCAACAAAATACAGCAGCAACGGAAACACCATTCCAAATCTGATGACCTATGTGTCAGAGAATTTCCCCAATGAGTCAGAAAATGTCACCAATTTTGGATACTTGTACGATTGGTATGCCGCTGCTGATACTGTAACCAATAGCATTGCCGATATCGAAGCAACATACGCTGCCGGCAAGCATGTACAAGGTGTATGCCCCAATGGTTGGTATCTGCCTACCGATGAGGATTTCAAAACGCTGGAAAGTATTGATGCCAAGGATTTGAGATCAACTGATTTATGGCTTGAAGGCGGTGGCACAAACGCCACAGGCTTCAATGCAGTACCTGGCGGTTTCTACAATTGTTCAACGGGCAGATTTGAGGACGCTGCGGGTAATGCATACTACTGGTCATGTCATCCTGTATATGACAAGGCAACGGGTGCTATGATTGACTATATCTGTGAGAAGATATACAATTCTAAGGATTATAGCCGTTGCAACGGATTCAGTGTAAGATGTGTGCTGATTTATGGCGAATAAAAGTTGCGAAACGACATCAAAAAAAATCGGTGGGTTGATTTCAATCCACCGATTTTTTTTGGTTTATTCCTTTTAGTCTTGTTGTAATTCAGATTTAGGGATGTTTTGTGGCATTAGCAGTGACTTTTTTAATATTCTAAATAAATACAAAAATATTTTTCAACAATTATTTTTTTATGTCAAAAATAATTGTATCTTTGCCGCATAAAAAAAACAATGAAAATCTAAAAATATTTAAACCATGGACCAGATTGATACCCAGACCAAAGAATCATTATCATGGGCAGAGTTGAGAGAATTGATAGAGAAAACGAGTTTGCAGATGCAGGAAACCGACCGCCGAATGCAAGAGACTGACCGACAGATGCAGGAGACCGACCGTAGGATGCAAGAGACCGACCGACAGATACAAGAAACGAGCCGCTTAGTGGCCGAACTTAGGCAACATTCCAAGGAGTTAGACCAGCGTATAGAGGCGGAACGTGAGGAGAGCCGAAAACAGGATGAGAAGTATCGTGAGCTTGCCGACCAGTTTACCTCTACTACCGGCCATATCACAGAAGGCATCATGAAGCCGGCGACTGTGAGAATATTTAAGGATGCTGGCTTTGATATAGACAGATACTGCTGCAATCTGAAAAAGAAGAACAAGAACAAACAGGAGGAGATGGAGGTGGACTTTGTGATGCTGAATGGAACATTGGCGATAGTGGTGGAGGTGAAGACCGAATGCAGGCGGAAAGACATAGACCATTTCTTGCGTCAGTTGCCCAAGTTCAGGCGACTATTCCCAGAATACCGCGACAAGGAAATTCTTGCAGCGGTGGCAGCCCTCTCCTATGATCGCGATGCGGCAGAATATGCCCATGAGCAAGGCCTGCTTGTAATTACAACTGCTGATGGCAATCTCTTCGAGCTCGAACCTTTCGAACGCAATACATTAAAACGATTCTGAAAGCGTATGAAGTTAGAGTTTTTATGACCTTATAATTCCTCGCGAATGAAGATATAATGTGCCTGCGTTTCCGCAGGCACATACAATGAATTGTAACCATTTGCGTCCTCGCAAATGGAATTATTTCTCTAACCTGATTCTCGCATCCACGGCGGTGACGTAGCGTGGGTTGCCCAAGAGCGGGTTAAGGTCCATTTCGGCAATTTCGGGAGCGGCCTGCACCAAGGCACTGATACGGGCAATCTGGTCGGCATACAAGTCGATGTTGACGGGCTCCTGGCCTCTCACGCCTTGCAGAATCTTATAGCCACGCAGTTTGGTGAGCATCACCTTGGCCTCGGCTGCGGTGATGGGTGCCAACGCGCTCTGCACGTCTTTCAGCACCTCGATGAAAATGCCTCCTAAACCGAAGAAGACCTGGTGTCCGAACTTGTCGTCGCGGATAGCGCCGATATATACGTCGGTACCATCCAACATCGGGTACATTTCCACCGCGTAAGTGTCTTTAATGGCCATCAGACGGTCGAACTCCTTGCTTATGGTGTCCAAGTCCTTCACGTTCAAAGTAACGCCGCCTACGTCAGATTTATGCAGCGGACCGACCACTTTCATCACCAAGGGCACATCCTTGCCGCAACCCACCTCCTTGGCGAAGGCGAGAGCGTCTTCCTTCTTTGATACTTCCACAGATTTCTTGCGGCTGATGCCAGCGGCATCCAGAAGCTCGTTGTAGTCGGCGATTTCCATGTAGCCGTTACCGCATTTGTCGATGGTTTTGCGGATGCGTGCCACGTCGATTTGCGGCAGCTCCACATGCTCGGGTTGTGGTTTGGGTGTGTTGTATATTTTGCATATTGCATTGCCCAGTACGCACTCTTCGGGGAAGTTGATACGGCCTTTGGCTATGAAGTCGTTAATCTCGTCCTTTACATTGATGATGGAGGGCAGCACGGGGAAGATGGGTTTCTTGCAGGTTTTCATCTTCTCGTCCAGCAGGTCATATACCTCTTTGTTGCTGAACAGTCCGGGAGAACCGAAAATGACCACGGAGAAGTCGATATCAGTGTATTCGTTCTCGACGGTGTCGATGATATAACCTAATTGTTCGGCGGTGCCAGTGGCGAGGAAGTCGATGGGATTGCCCACAGAAGAGCCGCCGAAGAGTTTGGCGAGCAGGGCGGGGCTGGCGGGGTGGTCCTTCAGTGAGGGCACTTCCATACCTCCGTTGCTGAGCACGTCGGTGAGCATCACGGCAGGACCGCCGGCATGGGTAATCACAGCACAGCGTTTGCCTTTGATTTCGGGGTGCATGAACACTGCGCAAACGGTTGTCAGCTCCTGACGGTTGTGGCAGCGTACGATGCCAGCCTTTTGGAACAAGGCATCGACAGCAGCGTCGTTGGTAGCCAAAGCACCTGTATGTGAAGAGGCGGCACGTGAGCCGGCGGCACTGCCACCGCTCTTGATGGCGGCGATGTGGCAGCCCTTGTTGATAAGGTTACGGCTATGCTTAAGCAATCTTTGCGGGTCACCGATTTTTTCCATATAGAGCATGATGACACGGCTTGATTTTTCGGGGTCGAAGGTCTCGTCGAGGTGCTCAAGCACATCTTCGATACCTAACTGGGCACTGTTTCCTACTGCCCACACGCTGTTGAACTTCAGACCGTTGCTGATACCATATTCTTTGATGAACACGGCGGTGGCACCCGAACCAGTGATGAAATCGACACCATGGGGGTCAAGAGTAGGAATGGGGGTGTCGAAGCAGCCAGCATAGTTCACGTTGAGGAAGCCGGTGCAGTTGGGACCGATGAGTGAGCCACCTACGCTGTTGATGGTATCGACAATATGCTTCTCGATTTCAGCACCTTCGTGGCTCTCTTCCGAGAAGCCGGCACTTACGATAATGAAGCCTCGACAGCCTTTCTCCTTGGCCAGCACATCGACGGTTTGTGCACAGAATTTGGCGGCGATACAGAGGATGGCGCAATCTACCTGTGGCAGGTCATCGACCTTGGCGTAGCATTTCACACCTTGTACTTCGGTCTCTTTGGGGTTGACGGCGTAAATCTGGCCCTTGAAGGGGCTCTCCAAGAGGTTTTTCAGCGATTTTCCGCCAGGTTTGTGAATGTCACTTGACGCACCGCACACTACAATGCTTTGGGGGTTTAAGAGTTTTGGGTTGATCATGTTTATGTTGATTTGTTGATTTGTTGAATTGTTTATTTGTTTATAGGGGAGTTTCGCTTCACTCAGGGGGAGTTGGGCTTTGCCCAAGGGGAGTCTCGCATTTCGTGCTCGAGGGGAGTTTTAATTCCCCTTCTATAGAAGGGGTGCCCGAAGGGCGGGGTAGTGTAACTATTAATTGTTAACTGTTAATTGGTTCTACAGTTTCATCTCTTCAATAATCCCCTTGATCTTTGCCTGTAACGCGGCATTGGCCTCATCGTATTGCTGGACATCGGGCAGCTGGCCTATCACACCGAAATAGAACTTGATTTTGGGTTCTGTGCCGGAAGGACGCACGGTGATTTTGGAACCGTCGGCCGTGAAGAACTGCAGTACATTGGATTTGGGCAGGGCAATGGGTTCCTGGGTGCCTTTGTCCAAATGATAGGCGATGCCAGCCTGAATATCTTTCATGAGGACAACCTTTTGTCCACCGATTTCCTTGGGGGGATTGTTGCGGTAGTTGACCATCATGGCAGCGATTTCCTCGGCACCACTCTTGCCTTGCTTGGTCAATGAGAGCAGGTCTTCCTTGTAGAAACCATATTCGTGGTATATCTCGAGTAACATCTGGTACAGGCTCTTGCCTTGGTTGGCGTAGAAAGCGGTCATTTCAGCGATGAGGCAGCAGGCAATGACGGCATCTTTATCTCTCACAAAGTCGCCGGCTAAGTAGCCGTAGCTTTCCTCGCCACCTCCGATGAAGCTTGCCTTACCTTCATTCTCTTTGATTTTTTCTGCAATATATTTGAAGCCGGTGAGCACATCATAGCATGGCACCTGATAAGCATCGGCCATGCGTTTGATCAATTCGGTGGTGACAATGGTTTTGACAACAAATTGCTTGCCATCGAGTTTGTTGAGGGCTTTCCATTGCGACAGCAGGTAATGTACCAGCAGTGAACCAGTCATATTGCCGTTGAGCAGTATCATTTCGCCCTTGAGGTTACGAACGGCGATGCCCACACGGTCGGCATCGGGGTCGGTAGCTAACACCAAATCCGCTTTTTCGGCCTCTGCCTGTGCGATAGACATGATGAGGGCGCTTTTCTCCTCAGGGTTGGGTGACTTCACGGTGGGGAAGTTGCCGTCGCTGACAGCTTGTTCCTTAACGATGCTGATGTTCTCGAATCCGTACGTCTTCAAGGCTTTGGGCACCATGGTGATGCCGGTGCCGTGCAGAGGGGTATAAATGATTTTCAGCTGCTTTTGGGCGGCAATGGCTTCAGGATGCAGCGACAGACCGTGCACTAACTTCAAGTAGGCCTCGTCCAGGCTACTGTCGATGATATGCACTTTGTCGGGATTGCGCTGCCATTTGGTATCGTGTAGCGACTTGATTTTGTTGACCTCGGCAATGACATTCTTGTCGTGTGGGGGCACCAATTGTCCACCATCATTCCAATACACCTTGTAGCCGTTGTATTCTTTCGGGTTGTGTGAAGCGGTCACCATCACGCCCGACTGGCAGTGCAGATAACGCACGGCGAAAGAAAGCACCGGGGTGGGGCGCAATTCCGGGAACAGGTGGCAGGTGATGCCATTGGCGGAGAGCACGTCGGCGGTGATGTCGGCGAAATAGGCGCTGTTGTTGCGCGAGTCGAAGGCGATGGCCACGCTGATTTCCTGGTTGGGGAATTGCTGTTTCAGGTAGTTGGCCAAGCCTTGGGTGGCGGCACCCACCGTGTATTTGTTCATGCGGTTGGTACCCACGCCCATGATGCCACGCAGTCCGCCTGTGCCGAATTCCAGGTCGCGGTAGAAGGCCTCAGTCAGCTCATCAGGGTTGTTTTGCAGATATTCTTTGATTTGGGCTTTTGTGTCGGCATCGTAGTCGTCATTCAGCCACAACGCCACGCGTTCTTCAATATATTTATCCATAGTGTATCAGATTAAATTTATTAATCTGCAAACTTACAAAAAGTTTTCGGAATGACAAAATAAATTGTCGCGTTAGCAAATTAAAAAATGTCATTTGCTAATTAACAAATTATCTAATTTGCTCATTGATTAAGCTTCTTGTTTGCTGATATTGAGCAGCACGCCGGTAGCGATGCCGGCAAAGAGGAGGGAAGCACCGCCGCGGCTGATGAAAGGCAGTGTTTGTCCGGTGGCGGGCAGGAGCCCGCAGTTGACGCCGATGTGCACCAGTCCTTGACAACAGAACCAAAAGCCGATACCCACGGCCAACAGCATCCCGAAGGGGCCTTCGGCACGTCTGGCAATGAGAATAGAGCGGTAAAACAATATCAGGTAACAGAACAAAATTACCAAACTGACACCGATACCTAATTCTTCGGTGACGGTAGTGAACACGTAGTCGGTATCTTTCTCGGGGAGATTCTTGTTGATAACACCTTGTCCGGGGCCTGCCGGTAACAGTCCGGAACGGGCAATGGCCGCTTTGGACTTGATCATCTGGTCGCCATAACCTTCGCTGTTGTCGTTGGTAAGATAATAGTGGCAGCGATGTCGGAAGGTGCTGGAACGGCCGGAGTCGGTGCCAAACAGGTAAATGGAACCGAAAAAGAGCGCCACCGTGCAGAAAAGCAGCAGGTGTTTTGCTTTGACATTGCCCAGAAACATGATAGCCAAGCTGGTGGCAAAAAAGATGATGGCAGTGGACATGTTGCTGAGAGCCATGCCCCCGGTAAATAGAAGCACTACGATAAAAAGTCCTGACACATCTTGCAGTGTCATATCGGATTCATTGTTGATACGTACTGCTAAAAATTTGGAAATAAAGAAGATGGCGAGGAAACCGATAAAATAGAAGGTTTGGATCTCCATGGGACCTATCTTGATACCTCGTCGGTCGTCATTGCCGAAAACAAGGGTGACGAAAAGAAGCACGGCGGCAAGTACCAGGGAGATGATGGCCAAACGGGAGAGCGCTCTGTAGTTGATTTTGTAAGCGACAAACATGCCGGCAAAACAAAGGGCTATGTTGATGAGATGGTGAACGAAGACATGGGTGGATTTGGCGGAACTGAGTACCGCAAAAACAGATATCAGGGACAACACAATGGTGATAACCAGGATGCCCTTGTCGCCGTTGAACTTTATTTTCTCCCGTAAATTCATGTTTAATCGTTTATGAGTTAAGACGTGGAGTTGCTAATAGCGTTCGTTCGTCAAGACGCTCATTACATTCGCTCGGGGAGCCACTCACTTCGTTCGTTCGGGGAGTCGTTCACTCGGTTATACGATACCGTCTCCACGTCTCCACGTCTCCACGAGTACACGTCAGTGTACGTCTTCCCGTTTAAAGCTGTGCCACGGCTTCTTTGAACTTGTCGCCTCTTTCACGGTAGGTGCGGTACATGCCGAAGCTGGTGGTGCCGGGGGCGAAGAGGATGGCGTCGCCTGCTGCAGCGGCATAGTATGCGGTGCGTACGGCGTCTTCCATGTTCATGGTAAAATCCACGGCAATATTCTGCTCGGCAAAGAAATCGAAGATCTCGGGTTTGTAAACACCCATGATGACAATGTGTTTCACTTTGTCCCTGATAATATCGAGCAGGTCGTCGCTGATGCTGTCGCGGTCCTCAATGCTCATGATCCAGGTGGTGGGTTTGGTCATGCTCTCCAGAGCAAACCAAACAGCGTTGACATTGGTGGAACGTGAATCGTTGATGAAATCGATGCCCTCGATACTTTTTACCAGCTCTAATTTGTTGGCACTGCCCTCAAAGTCGGACATGGAGTCGTTCAAGCTTTCGTTACGTGCGTTGAGCAATTTGCCTGCCAATGCGGCGGCCATGCTACTGCGATTGTCGGTTGTTGGAAAGGCGTTGTAGCCGATGTTTTTGTGTGTTGCCATATCTTATCTTACTTTTAATGTTACTACTGAAATTACTGCCAACATGATGCCGATGACAATGAAGCGTTGCACTATCTTGGCTTCGTGCATGCCTTTTTTCTGGTAATGGTGATGGATGGGTGTCATCAGGAAAATCCGGCGTCCCTCACCATATTTCTTCTTGGTATATTTGAAATAGCTGACCTGGATGATGACGGAGATGGACTCCATGAGATAGATGCCGCAAAGTATCGGTATCAGCAGCTCTTTTCTGATGATAATGCAGGAAACAGCGATGATACCTCCCAAGGTCAGACTGCCGGTGTCACCCATGAACACCTGGGCAGGGAAACAGTTCCACCAGTAAAAACCAATGCAGGCTCCTATCAGGGCCGCGATGAAGACTACCAACTCGCTGATGTTGGGGATGTACATGATGTTGAGGTAGTCGGCGAAGATGCTGTTGCCCGACACGTAGGCCAAAATGGCAATGCCGATGGCAATCACCGCTGCGGTGCCCGCCGCCAAACCATCCAAACCATCGGTAAGGTTGGCTCCATTGGACACACCAGCAATGATGAATATGATGATGAGAATATAGACGATGGAAGAGAGTATGCCCGATTTGTCACCTGTCCAGTTGGTCAGCCAGGCATAGTCGAACTCGTTGTTCTTGACAAAAGGAATGGTTGTTCTTGTAGAGTGCTCTGCAGGGCTGTTGGTAAAAGCGGTTGTGGTGCGGGAAGCGTTGTCGAACTTGAAAACCTCCTCGGTCTCCACGTATTGTTTTCCCACATTGCTTTTTTCTTTGATGACCGCGTCAGGATGAAAACACATGACTAATCCCACTATCAATCCCAAGATAATCTGCCCTATGAGTTTCTTCTTGCCAGCGATACCTTCTTTGTTTTTCTTGAACACTTTGATGTAATCGTCGGCAAATCCCAGACAGCCTAACCATACGGTGGTGAAAATCATCAGGATGATATAAATGTTGTCCAACTTGGTGAGCAGCAGCACCGGCACGAGAATGGAGGCAATGATGATGATGCCGCCCATGGTGGGTGTGCCTTTCTTCTGCAACTGTCCTTCAAGACCGAGGTCGCGTATGGTCTCCCCGATTTGGGCTTTCTGCAATTTCTTGATGACACTCTTGCCGATTATCAACGAGATGAAGAGTGACAGCACAATGGCGAAGGCTGCTCTGAAAGATATGTACTGGAACATTCCCGCACCTGGGAAATTCAGTTCTTGTAACCAGTCGAAAAGATAATATAACATAGGGGTTGGGTTTTAGGTTTTAGGGGTCAGTGGTCAGTGGTCAGGGGTCAGTGATTAGTGATTAGAATTCAAAGTTCAAAATTCAAGAATGTAGGGACGCGATTCATCGCGTCCGTTAGTTATAGGTTGAAATTTGTTTTTATTTCTTCGGTATCGTCAAAGTGGTGTTTCACATGATTGATTTCCTGATAGTTCTCGTGGCCTTTGCCGGCGACTAAGAGCACATCTTTGCCTTGCATCAGCATACAGGCGGTTTTGATGGCCTCGTGGCGGTTCTCGATGACCAGCACCTTGCGTTTTTGGTCGGCGGTAACGCCTGTGAGCATGTCGTTGAGGATGTCTTCGGGTTTCTCGGTGCGGGGATTGTCGGAGGTGAGGATGACTTTGTCGCTGAGTTCGCAGGCAATGGCGGCCATCTCAGGGCGTTTCAGCTTGTCGCGGTCGCCGCCACAGCCCACCACGGTGATGATGTTCGCGCTGTGCTGGGTGATGTCGTTGATGGTGGACAATACATTTTTCAAGGCATCAGGCGTATGGGCATAATCTACAATGGCAGAGCCGCCTTCATTGTTGCGTATCAGCTGGAAACGTCCTGCCGCACTGCCCAAGCCGCTCATTTGCGGTAGCACTTCCTCACTTTTCATGCCTAACAGGATGGCGGCACCGTAAATGGCCAGCAGATTGTAGGCGTTGAAACGTCCGCAGAGTTTGAAATAGACCTCTTGTCCGTTGATGGTCATCTGTAGTCCCGTGAAATCATTGTCCAAAACGACACCTTTGAAATCTGCCGCTTTCAGAAGACTGTAAGTATGAACTTTGGCCTTGCTGTTCTGCGTCATCACCAAACCGTTCTTGTCGTCAATATTGGTCAGAGCGAAAGCGGTTTCGGGCAGCTCGTCAAAGAATTTTTTCTTGGCTTTGATGTATTCGGCGAAGGTTTTGTGGTAGTCTAAATGATCGTGGGTAATGTTGCTGAAGATACCGCCTGAAAAATGCAGTCCGGCAATGCGGTGCTGGCAGATGGCGTGCGAGCTGACTTCCATGAAACAGTATTGGCAGCCTGTTTCCACCATTTGATGTAATAAAGCATTCAGCTCGATGGCATCGGGAGTGGTGTGGTTAGTAGGTATAACAGTATCTTCAATACGATTCTCAATGGTGGAGAGCAGACCTGTTGGGTAGCCCATCTGGCGGAATAAACGATACAGCAGTGTTACAGTAGTGGTTTTGCCATTGGTGCCGGTAATGCCCACCAAGTGCAGTTTTTGGCTGGGGAAATCGTAGAATGCACTGGCTAAGAGACCAAGGGCTATGTCGCTATTGGGCACCTTAATGAAGGTAATATCCTGTGGCAGAGTCGTACAGCCGCATGTTTCGGGTATCTCTTCACAAACAATCATGCGTCCGCCTTGTTCAATCACCTTGCCGATGAAGCTGTGTCCATCGACTTGGGTGCCGCGTTGGGCCACAAAAAGTGTGTTTGGGTGGTCGGCATTCACCTTGCGCGAATCGAAGGCGATGGCTTCCACCTGGCGGTCGATGCTTCCTGTAATCTCGTATTTACCAATGTTTTGCAATAAAAATGATAAGTCTTTCATTGCTATGTTTTTTTTGTCTATTCCAAATATAAAGTCACAGTGTTGCTGGCTTTGTCCAACACTTGGCGTCTCACTACACCGTAACCGTTGATTTTTACCTGATAGCCAGCTCGTATAAGTTCGCTGACAGCGTCTGAGGCGATCATTTCCGACACATCGGGCAATTTGTCACCGCTTTTGAATTTTGGCGCTTTCAGCATGACCGAGTAGTCGTCTCTCCATCCGGAGTTCACGTAAGGGGTGGGCATTTGGCTAGAAGGGTAGGCGATGCCCAGACTTTCCATGATGAGCTTGTACTGCTCTGAATTGACCACATGAGTTTTGGGCAGTTTGGTGCCGTGTTCGCGGTTGACAATCTGCAAGGCTCCGAAATTGGTGGTGTTCATGATGTTTCTGGCGATACGGGCAAAGACATCCACGGCGATGGAGCTTTTTTTCGACACGTTGTACATGAATACCAAGCAGGTGTATTGCGGGTCTTCTGCCGGGAAATAGCCGCAGAAAGAGATACTGTTTTTGCTGTAGTTGTAGGCTTTGATGTTTTCGTCCCAAATGTCGCGGGTTCCGGTTTTGCCGGCGAAGCTGAGGTTGGGAATACGGTAGTTTCTGGCTGTTCCGTGCTCTCCCGTGACGACGGCTTCCAAATAATTTTTTGCTTTTTTGATGGTTATGGGACTGCAGATTTGCTCGTTAATGACCTCTGCTTCGAAAGTCTGTATGGGTTCGGTTTCATGGGCTTTGGTCACGTATTTGACGAAAAGGGGTGCGATCATCTTGCCATTGTTGGCGATAGCATTGTAATATACCAGGGTCTGAATGGGTGTCATGGTGAAACCGGCACCGAAACATGTATTGTAGTAAGTGTGGAAATCTTTGGCGTTACGCTTGATGTTGGGGGCTTGGATTTTGCCTAATTGTGTGGAGAAAGAGGTAGTGATGTATAATTGGTCGATTTTATTCAGGTAACCTTTGTAGTTGTCCTTTCCGAAGGCGTCGAAAATCATGGAGGCGATACCCACATTGGATGAACGCTGGATAATATCTATAGGATAGCCTTTGTCTTCGTTTTTGCCTCTTTCATCAAACTTGACATACTTGTAAGTTTTGCTGCCATCCTTGCTTTCTCTTTTGAACTCGTGATACAGTATGGGATAGGTTTGGTTGTCGTCGCCATGTTTTTTTTCCAAAAAGGCGAGGGCGGAGGCGATTTTGAAAGTGGAGCCGGGTTCCACCATCTTGTTCAGCACATACTCGTCGCTTTCGGTGTATTTGGTGCCATCTTTGTTGGCGCGGCGCAAGTTGCAGAGGGCCTTGATTTCACCAGTCTTGGTTTCCATGACCACGGCACAACCCCAGTCGGCATTCCATTCTATCAATTTGGCATTCAATTCATTATGAACAATATTCTGGATTTCGAGATTCAATGTGGTATGCAGGTCATAGCCGTCAACAGGTTCCACATAGTCATCTAAGGGAAGACGTGCTTTGTTGACATACAGATACTTGCGTGAGCCTTCGATGCCAGCCAGCTGTTTGTCAAAATAGTATTCCATTCCATATTGGCGGTCGCCGATGTTCATGCCTAAGGTTCGCTTGGCCAGGTCTCCGTATGGATTGATGCGGACTGTATGATAGGTGTAGTTGACACAGCGTTTGCAGGGTTTCTCGGAGAACATTGGCAGGTGATTGATGAAGGCTGTGTCTTCGGAAGTAATCCATTTGTGTTCATTGCTTTCGTTGGATTGCAGGATAAGAGCGTTCCGATGATCTACCAGGGCAGTGGTGAATTTGCGGTGGTAATATTCTTGGTTGTAGTTGGGGAACTTGTTTTTGAAATGCTGATAGAATTCCGCGCTCAACAAGTCAACGAGTTTGTTCAGTTTGGCGGCGGAGTGAATATAAATGGTGTCTTTTTTGCCGAATTCTTTTCCATCGAGGGTGAGGTCGAAAACGGTCACATTGCTGACCAGGACGCGGTTATGGTCATCATAGATTTCACCTCGAACAGGGCGCACGTTGTTGGCCACCATGTAACAGTCGCAATTCTTGTCTTGGGCCAGAGGGCTTTCTTCCCATCCTTCCTGGGTCTTGTCGAGGCATTTGGCGGAGGTGCCGCTGTAGAGTGAACGTTGGAAGATGACCAAATGCAGAATTTTGCCGAAGCAGCCTAAGCCCAGCAAAAGCACAAAGAGGAAGATAACTCCCATCTTTGCCGAGAAACGCTTGTTTTCAGTTCCTTCGTTAGTCTGCATTTTCTTTCGGTCTTTGAATTACTATTTTGTATATATGTTTGTCGTTTTTTTCAAAACCTCTGTCGTTCAGCTTTTGAATCAGTTTCTGGTTTTCATCGTAGAGGATGTACTGGTTGTTGTGTTTCAGCAAGCTGATGGTCTGTTTGTATTCTGTTTCCAACTGTTTGATGCGATGTCTTTTGGCATCCATTGAATGCTCATTGATGACAGTCAGGACCAGCAGTATGAATACGAAGGCCAGATAAGGGTACCAGCGAATGGTTTCTTTGGCAAACAGGAAATCGCCGGAAAGCAGTTGCTTCCAGAAGCTGTCGCCTTTGGCTTTGGCTTGTTTGGGTTCCTGTTTGCTGGTGCTTATCATGTTTGTTGTTATTTTTTCTCCGCCACACGTAATTTTGCACTACGGGCGCGTGGGTTAAGAGCGATTTCGTTGTCGTCGGGCACGATGGCTTTGCGTGTGACCAGGGTGAAGGGGGTGAGCGGATTTCCGAAGAAATCCTTGTCGGCCTCACCCTCGAATTTGCCGGAACGCATGAAGTTCTTGACCAAGCGGTCTTCCAACGAGTGGTAGGCGATTATCACTAAGCGTCCGCCGGGTTTCAGACAATCCACGGTTTGGCTCAGAAATTCTTTCAACACGGTCATCTCATCGTTTACCTCGATTCTGATGGCTTGGAAAAGCTGTGACAGCACTTTGTTTTCCTTGCCCTTTGGCAGCAGTGGGGTGACGGCATTGACCAGCTGGCCAGTGGTGTCGATGGTGGCTTTTTCACGTTCGCCGGCTATTTGTCGGGCAAGTTGTTTGCCGTTGGACAATTCCCCATAGGTGTAAAAGATGGAAGCCAATCTTTCAGGGGAGTAGCCGTTGATGATCTCGCGGGCGGAAATGCCTTTTTGTTTGTTCATACGCATGTCCAGGTCGCCGTCGAAGCGGTGTGAGAAGCCACGTTCCGCGGTGTCGAACTGGTAGGAGGACACGCCGAGGTCCGCGAGAATGCCGTCGGCAGGGCAGAATTTGTAGTATTGGGCGAATTTTTTCAGGTGGCGGAAGTTGCTTGGAACAAATTGGAAACGTTCGTCGTCGATAGCGTTGTTAGAGGCGTCCGGGTCTTGGTCGAAGGCCAGCAAGCGACCTTTTGAATCAAGGTTTTCCAAAATTTTCCGTGAGTGGCCGCCACCGCCGAAGGTGACATCGATATATAAACCAGAAGGGTTGGTGACTAATTGTTTGACAGATTCAGCGAGGAGGACAGGGTTATGGTAACTCATTGGTTTCCTCCTTTCGCGCAGTATTAAATTGGCCAAGATGGATGGCTTCGTTCAACTTGTTCAGTTCTTCAGGTGTCATGTCGAACTCTTTGTGGTACTCTTCGCTGTTCCATAACTCGATTTTGCCATTGTCTAACAATAGAACTACTTCACGGTCAATGTTATACATTTCCATGAATGGTTTCGGGATGACGAGACGGTCTTGTGAGTCGCATTCCACAAAGGTATTGCGCGTAAGAAATGCGTTGCGGTATTTCTTTATTGCTATGATGTTTCTGTCCAAAGAGTTGAGGTAGTCGATTTGTTTCTGATAGGCCTTCATGGTCCACAGGGCCACATGGTTGCCGAAACCGGGGGTCACCACAAAACTCTTACGGTCGTCCTCGTCCAATGCCTTCAGCAGCATGGTCGGCAGTTTGATACGCCCATGCTTCTCGATGGCAACTTCCCAATAACCGTAATCGAATCCTGACATATTTCTTTGGTATTATTCGTTGCAAAGATAGATATTTTTTTAATGCTTTTTCCACAATTTTCTGATTTTGGTCGAAAAATATCATGTTTTTATCGTAATTTACTGAAAATCAATGTGGAAAAAAATGGCAATTTTTTTCAGTGCTGTTTTTATTTTATTTAAAATATTGATTTTCAGCATATAAATTTTAAAAATTGATGTTTTGTATAAACACTTAATTATCAGACATTTAAAAGAAATAAATGGAAAATATTCCAAAATTTTCCACAGTTTGTTGTTGATTTTCGGAGAATTTTGGAAAAAAAAGGAAATTTTCGGAAAAAATAGGAAGTTATCAACAAAAAAACGGCCAGAAGGCCGTTATGCTGTCCACAGGGGAATGTTAATTTAGGGGTTAGGTGTTAGGGGTTAGGTGTCAGTGTTAAATTTAGAATTCAAAGTTCAAAATTCAACTGAAATATTGTACGGATAATGAATTCTGAATTTTGAATTCTGAATTCAAATCAGTACTGAGGTGCCAATCCTTTAGTGTCTTGGCATTATTCCATAACTATTAATTATTAATTGTAAATTATTAATTGCTAGAATGCAACCATCTTCAGGTACTCGACGAGCACGGCGGCGGCGACGGCACCGATGGCGACGGTGAGCAGGTCGCGCTTGCGCCACGACATGATGAGGGCGACTACGGTGGCCACAATGCCAGAAGTCAAACTCTTGGTGGAATAGATCACATCGGGGAAGGTCATGGCGGCCAACACGCAGAAGGGTATGTAGAACATGAAGTCCTTGAACCAGCGGTTCTCTAACTTGCGGTGGAAGATTGCCATGGGGGTTACCCTGATGGCGTAGGTGGTGAGGGCCATGACGGCCAGCATGATGCCTGCGGTGGAGAAAGTGAACATACTCATCGTGCGACCTCCTTTCTTTCAGTTTCTTCCACATCCTCGGTCTTGAAGAAGGTGGCACATAATGCGGCTGCGGCGATGGCGGAAATGATGAGTGACCAGCCGCCTCCGTTTTGTGAGATCTGGTTGATGCCCGGCACGTATTTGAACATGCATGACAGGGCCGAGGCTATCACGATGGAGTAGAATATCTTTTTGTTGCTTCTTGATGGCGGCACGATGATGGCGATGAACATGCAGTACAAGGCGATGCCCATGCATGCCTGTACCAAGGGCGGCATCAGCTCGGCGGCGAAAGCGCCAAGCACGGTCCCTAAAGTCCATCCCACAATGGGGCAGGTCATCAGCCCTCCGAAGAAGGGGAAGCTGACATCCTCTTTTTCCATGGCCGCCAATGCGAATATCTCATCGGTGACGCCAAAAGCCATGATGCAACGTTTCCAAGTGGGCAGTTTGCTGTCTATCTTCTGGGTGAGCGAGAGGCTCATCAGGAAGTAACGGATATTGACCACAAGGGTAGTCATGGCCAACTCGATGGCAGGTGCACCACCGGCAATCATGCGGATTCCGGCGAACTGGCCTGCGGAAGCCAGGTTGGTGAGTGAGATGAAAACAGCTACCCAAGGATCGAAGCCCATCTGCACAGCCACCAAACCGAAAGTGAAAGACACGGGCACGTAACCTAAACCGATAGACTTGCCCAGCAGTAGGCCTCTCACATACTCACTTTTGGGCTGTCCTTCCGTTTGGCTGTGCTTTCTTGGCTTGAGAAATTTGGGCAGATGTCGCACAATCAGCAGGTCGTTGACCTGTTCGCGCAGTTGCCGGTTGAACTTGTCGCGCCGCCATTTCAAGGCACGCAAGGTGGCCTTTCGGCGGGAATTCTGCCGGCGAATTACAGTCCTGATTTTTTTAGTTTTCTCTCCCACAGTGTTTTATGTCCTTTTAAGGCTCAAAATTTCAGTTTGCAAAGGTAGTGAAATTTTTAATGTGCTAATTAACAATGTGCTAATGTGCCAATGATAATTAGCAAATTGGTAAATGTGAAAATTGAATTGGGGGAGTCATGCTGCGCATGAAGGGGGAGTCTCGCTTCGCTCGAGGGGAGATAAAATTCCCCTTCTTTTAGAAGGGGTGGCCGAAGGCCGGGGTAGTGATTTTGAATTCTATGGAATGCCCCATTTGAAATCAAAATTTCAATCTCACGAATACCGGATAATGATCCGAGGGATTGCGGCGGGTATAGGGACTAAAGGAGATTTCCTGTGGTGCGTCAAAGGACTTCCGACTCTCATCCGAGCGTTCGTTGGGGGTCCAATAGCTGTCGGTGAGCACACCGTAAGCCTCCACTTGTGTGGAAGGCGACACAAACACATGGTCGATACGGCTCTGGGTGAAGTATTCTGTTTTGTATGCGTTGAAGGTGCCGTTTTCCGCAAAGCGTATGCGGGCGGCATCGTATGAGTCTTTCAGTAATCCTGACTGGGTGAAGATGGTGTATATTTCATCGTTTTGGTCCACATTGAAATCGCCGGTAAGGATGACGGGAAGGCCGTTGGTCATCTCTTTGATGCGCTTCACCACCAACTTGGCCGCCTCGCGCCGGGCTACCACGCCTACATGGTCCATGTGAAGGTTGAAATAGTAAAAGGTTCTGGCGTTTTCATGGTGGTTGTTGGACTGCTTGTCGCCAGCGTCGTTCTGTGCGTTCTTCACTGAGAACTTGCCCCAAGTGCATATACGGATGCAGGCTGCGTCCCAACCCAAAGCGGGCTTGTCGGGCGTCTCGTTGAGCCAGAAGTCGCCGTGGTCAAGGAGTTGGAGCTTGTCTTTTTTGTAAAAGATGGCCTCGTGTTCACCGCCGTGCTTGCCATCATCGCGCCCTATGCCGATATAGTCGTAGCCGTCCAACGCTTTGTGCATGTCGAGGAGCTGGCTGTACAGCACCTCCTGGGTGCCAAAAATGACGGGAGCCATGAAGTTGACCTGGTCGCAGATCACCTGGCAGCGCTTCGACCACATATTGCCCTGCACACTGTCGTTCCAGTTCTTATAGCGTATGTTGTAGCTGCCTACAAGCATCTCCTGAGCGGAGACGGAGAGGACAAGAAACAAGAAAAAACTGAAGAATATCAGGCATTTGGGAGGAATATAGTGTTGATTCATGTGCTTTTGTATTTTGACAATTGTAATTTGCAAAAGTACAGAAAATCTTACAATCCCGTACACCTGTAATCTCACATTCTGTAAAAACGTTGTGATTTACAATATCACTTCCCTACCAGAATAATCTCCGATACGCAGAGGTCGTCGTATTTGAGGCCTTTGGCAGCGGCAGTGATGATAATGCGGATTTCTTCGTAGCAGGTGTCGCCCCAGGGACCATCGCTGAGACCCAGCATCATGGCATTGTCCACCAGAGACTGCCAATCAAAGTTTTTTGGGGAATGTCCGGTATATTTCCCTGGCAATATTTTATAGTCCGTATATTTTTTTATCCACTCTTTTTCACCAAAGAGCATATCGTAACGGCCATTATTGTACCGACTTGTTTCTTTTTTGCCGTCAATTTCATAAACATAAAATCTTGATCCAAAAACGTATAGACTGTCAATACGTGAATTGTTGCGATAGGTCTCGGCATTTTTGGTGTAACCGTTCAGCAACAGCATTCCCTCAAGTGCCGTGGGCTTGTGAAAACGGATGGTGATATAGATGGAGTCGTTTTGGTTTGGTTTCAGCACTGTGGCTGTCGCGGGGTTGAGATCGCTGAGGTTGGCGGCAGGGTATTTCTTGTCTGCTCCGCTTACCTCGATAGTGTATTCAGAGGAGGGAATACGATGGTTCAGTAATCGGTCCAAAGACTGGTGTGGAGCTTGGGTGAGTTTATAGTCAAGCACGAAAGGCTTGGTTGCTGCTAAGTCAAAGTGTTGTGTTTCATACTGATATAGCTGACCCTTTCGCTGCATGGGCAAGCCTTGTATGCCATTTGCACGGCAGTCCTGTGCACGAAGCCAGCGTTGGTCGTTGAGAATACGTATGCCTGTGGTGTCGAGGGTGGCGGTGAAATGGTCGGCATGTCCGTTGCCCCAGTAAGCGGCCGGTGAGAAGTCGTATTGAAAACGCAATTCCCAGTAATAGTTGGGTATGTATTCCAGCAGGTTGAACTTGCGGTAATATGCTCCTTCCGAAAGGGCGCATTCTACGGTGTAGTGCACTTCAAGCACCACATAACTCTGTGCTGGTATGTTCAGGTAGGTGTAATACCAGCGACGCGAGATGGGCTTGGTATAATTGTAGAGCTCCTCTCCGTATAAGGCATACAAACTGTCAATAATCCGCTGGCTGTAGGTGTCCGCACTGTCTGGCATTACATCAAGAAAAGCGTCAAATGAGAATTTTTTCTGAATAGGAACGATAATGCTATCTCGTGAGCACTGCCAGGACAGCTGAACTCCTCCAAGCGTGAAACTCACATTCTGGATGTAGCTGTCACGCCAGCCGGTTTCCTGTTGTGATTCGCTCACATCGTCCAAATCCTCCCATTTGGCAGAGCCGCTGCCAAAGTAGTCGATAGGGAAACCGTAGGGCAGCTTTTCAAACGAACGGTCGGAGTGGTTGTGCAGCAGGTAGCGCACATTTACTTCCATGTAGCGGTCGCGCGGGGTGAAAGTGACGAATTCGTCCACCAATTGCACCTCATGGATTTGCATCGCCACGGGGGTGCGTGACAGGGTGATGGCGGAATGCAAGGCCACAGGGTCACCATTGCCTTGGACGGTAAGGACCATTAGCATCAACATGCAAAAGCATAGTGTATGAATGGTTTTCGCATGTATCTGCGGTATATGTTTTTGAAAAAAGCTGCAAATATTCTGTCTCTTTTTCATGGTGAATTTTGTTTTTATATGCAAACGATAATAACTTCAAATTATTGTGATAGATATGATGGTGCTTTCATTGCAACTGCGGGACACAGTTGCCCCCATAGTTTTAGTCCATAAATAAAAAAGTATCCCCTTGAACGCAGAGAGATTCCCCTTGAGGGCAAAGCCCGAAACTCCCCTGATGCGAAGCATCACTCCCCTTGAGCACGAAGTGCGAAACTCCCCTCGAATGCGTAGCACGAGACTCCCCCAATTCCCTCATTTGCTAATTTCAATTTGCACATTAGCACATTGTCTCATTGGCACATTCTTCAACATTTCCCTGTGTATAAATACTATACTTATAGTAAAATTTGTGAACAATATACTTTTATTTTTGTAAGTTATTGTATAAGTTGTAAAATTAATAGCGATGAAATCATATAAAACCAGAATTAGCTTTGTCTCCATTGTCCTGCTGGCAGTGGCAATGCTGTGTGTTCCTCTCGACGCTTTCTCGCAGTCGAAGAGCGCAAAATTGAAAAATGACAAGAAAAAAATTGAGACAGAAATCGCCAATACTCAGAAATTGCTGAAGCAAACTGAAAAAAACAAGAATGCCTCTTTGCAGCAAATCAGTGTGTTGCGTCAGCAGATTTCCAACCGTGAGGCTTTGATCACAACCCTGAACACTGAAATTTTCGAGTTGGAGGAGGAATTGGCACAGAATATCAAGTTGTCACAGGATCTGAATAAAAAGCTCGAATACATGAAGTCTGATTATTCAAGGGTGGTGTATCTCGCATATAAAAACAGGAAGCTGATAGACAAGGTGACCTTCCTGCTTTCGTCGGACAATTTCTCGCAGATGTTCCGCCGTGTGAAATATTATTCTGTTTTCGCCAACAATGTGAAACACCAGGTCGATCAAATAGAGAAAACCCAGGAGGAAATCAAAAAGAAAAATGAGGAGATTGTGCAGTTGAAAGCGGAGAAATTGGCGTTGTTGGAAGGGAAAGAAGTGGAAATAAAGAAACTGGAGATTGACAGGACCGAGACCACCAAAAAGGCACAGGAATTGAAACAGAAGGAGAAGCAGCTGGCCAGCACCTTGCAAGAAAAACAAAAAAAGAGAAAAGAGTTGGATATAGCTATCAAGAAAGCCATTGAGGCTGAGATTGTGGCCGCCAACAAGAAAAAAGCCGAGGAAGCCGCCAAGGCTGCAAAATCCAAGGCAAACAAGGCCAACGCTTCTTCGGGAAGCTCCAAACCGGCATCTGGTAATGCTATAGTGCTGACTCCCGATGAGCAGCTGGTGAGCAATTCCTTCGTCAACAATAAGGGCAAACTGCCATGGCCCGTGGCGAAAGGCGCTAAAGTAGGCGATTTCGGCAGCTATCCGCATCCCGATGTGCCTTCTGTCATGATTGAAAACCGTGGTATCGACATTCTGGTGGAACCTAATACCCCTGTCAGGGCGGTCTTCCAAGGAGAGGTCACCGGTATCCTCGATGTGATGGGTACCAAAGTGCTGATGATACGCCATGGAGAATATCTTTCCGTGTATCAGAACCTCGCTTCTGTCAATGTGAAGAAAGGTGATAAGGTGAATACGAAGCAAACAGTGGGAACAGTAGCCAAATCAACGACCAACAATACATACGAACTTCATTTCGAGGTCTGGAAAAACAGTACCTATCTGAATCCTAACCAGTGGCTTTCTGGCAGATAAAAAATTGAATATGATGCAACTGAGTGTGGCAAAGGCTTTGCAGGACAAGAATCCGGGACTTTACAAGAAAATCCCCTCTTTTGTCATACGCTGGGTGGAACGCCTGATCTGCCAGGATGAGATGAATATGCTTCTCCGTGAGCATGGTCACCTGTCATCCTTGGGCTTCACCAATGCTGTCATTGACTATTTGGACAATGAACTGGAGATTCATCATGAGGAGAACATTCCCCGTAGTGGTCGTTATATCATTGCCTCTAACCATCCGCTGGGCGGCTTGGATGGGATGACACTCATCAGTGTGTGTGGTCGCTACCGTCAGGATATCAAGTTTCCTGTTAACGACTTGCTGTATTATGTGGAGCCGATGCGTGAGATCTTTGTCCCGATTAACAAGCATGGCAGAACTGGTGAGGGGGCATGTAAGATGTTCAATGAGGCTTTTGAGTCGGACAATCTGGTGCTGTATTTCCCGGCTGGACTGTGCTCCCGCAAAAAGAAAGGGGTAATTCAGGATTTGGAGTGGAAGAAAACCATTATTTCAAGGGCAAAACAGACACAAAGAGATATTATTCCTTGCTATTTTGGCGCAAGAAACTCAAATTTATTCTATAATGTAGCCAATTTGAGGGAGAAACTGGGTGTTAAGTCGAATTTGGAGATGATTCTGTTGCCCCGCGAGATGATGAAAAAGAAGAAATCGCATTTTGAAATCACTTTCGGGGAGCCGATTTCCTATCATCATTTTGATGATTCAAAAAATGACAAGGAATGGGCGGCTTGGTTGAAAGAAAAGGTTTATTCACTCAAGAAATAAAGGCATGAAGAGCATTATCAGTCCCATACCGGTCAGTGTTTTGAAGCAGGAGCTTACAGAGGACAAGTTCTTGAGGAAGACCAATGCGCTTAGCAATCACATTTATATGGTGGATGCCCATGACTCGCCGAATGTGCTTAGGGAGATAGGAAGATTGCGTGAGTTGACCTTCAGGGCAGCGGGTGGCGGCACTGGCAAAGAGCTTGACCTTGACGAGTTCGATGAAGGCCCTAATGCTTGGAAACAATTGATAGTATGGAATCCGGAAGAGGAGGAGATAGTGAGCGCCTATCGTTTTGTGCTGGGTAAGGATGCCCTTACAGACGAGCATGGCTATCCGCATACCGCCACTTCGGAATTGTTTGAACTGTCGCCGCAATTTATTGAAGAGTACTGGCCTCGCACTATCGAACTGGGACGTAGCTTTGTGCAACCCAAATACCAAGTGTCGGCGGATCCCCGCAAAGGACTGTTTGCCTTGGACAATATCTGGGACGGATTAGGTGCCCTTGCTGTCAAATATCCTGAGATTGAGTATTTCTTCGGCAAGATGACCATGTATAATACATACAGCCGCTTGGCAAGGCGACTGATATTGGATTTTCTGAAACGCTATTTCAAGGGCGACGAAAATCTTATCAAACCGATTCATTCCTCGGACCGCTCAAAGAAAATGAACAAGAAGAATAATGCGATATATAAGGAGAAAACATTGAGCGACAGCTTGTCGATTTTGAAAAAACGGGTCCGTGCCATGGGGGCCGTAATACCTCCCCTCATCAAATCCTACATGTCCATTTCCCCCTCCCTGAAGTATTATGGCATATCCGACAATCCGAGTTTTGGTGAGGTAGAAGAGCTGGCAATCACCATTCATATTCCTGATATTTACGAAAACAAAAAAGAAAGACATATCAAAAGTTTCTCAAAATAAAAGCACATTTATGGATTATCAGATTAAAAACATCAAGTTTTTACAGTCGGAAACAGACTGGAGAAAATGCCCGAAGGACAAACTTCCGGAGTTTGCGTTTATTGGACGCTCCAATGTCGGAAAATCATCATTGATCAACATGTTGGCAGATAATAAATCTTTGGCAAAAACCTCTTCGAAACCAGGTAAAACACAGACTATCAATCATTTCAAAGTTGATAGCAGATGGTATCTGGTTGACCTTCCCGGTTATGGTTACGCCTCAATCTCCAAAACCATGCGCGAAAAATGGGTGAAGATGATTGATAATTATTTGCAACACCGTAAGAATTTGCAGCTGGTGTTTGTGTTGGTGGATATTCGTCATGAACCACAAGAGATTGACATAGATTTCATCAATAAACTGGGAGAAAAAAATATGCCATTCTCGTTGATCTTCACCAAGGCCGATAAGATTGGCAAAACAAAAGGGGCCGTCAGTGTCAGAAATTTCTGCCGCAAGTTGATGGAGACCTGGGAAGACCTGCCACCGTTCTTTGTATGCTCAGCTGTGGATAGCCGTGGCAAGGCTGACCTGTTGAACTATATCAACCAGGTGAATGAAACTTATTACAATGATGAACAAAACTTAAATCAAGAATGAAAGAGAATAGTATTTATTACATGCTTGTCTTCATGCTTGTTGTTTGTTTGATAGCAGGCATAACATCTTGTGTTACAGCAAGAAAAAAAGCTGCAATGGCCCAGAATATGCCTTTGACAGAAACCTATTGGATACTTACCCATGTGAAGGGGAAAAATATTCCTAAATCCTATATTACTCCCTATGTGGTGTTTGAAAAAGACGGACGTTATTCGGGTAATTTGGGCTGCAACAGCTTTTTCGGCAACTACACATACCGAAAAGACAGAATCAAAATGGAATTTGAGGGTGCCACCAAGAGATTGTGCCAGAACATGAAGATTGAGAAACTCTTTATGCAAGGGTTGCATGCCGAGTTCAAAAAGTACGAAATCAGAAAAGATACACTTTTCCTGAAAGACGCAGAGGGAGAAGTGCTTCGCTTTATAGGGAAAAAAGAACTGAAACCACAAACTTCAGAACCACCGAGGGAATAGGTTACAGGTGTCAGTGGTTAGTGGTCAGTGGTCAGTGGTCAGTGGTCAGTGGTTAGTGGTCAGTGGTTAGTGGTCAGTGGTTAGTGGTTAGTGGTCAGTGGTTAGTTAATAGAATCAGTATATGAATTCTGACCCCTGACCCCTGACCCCTGATCCCTGATCCCTGGCCCCTATAAAAGGTCATGTGTGCTTTGCGATTCGTCGCGATGGCCTTGATAATCCAATGAATAGTGCAGGCCGCGGCTTTCGTGGCGGTTCATTGCATGCCTGATAATCAGGTAGCCGATGTTGATCATGTTACGCAATTCGCAGATTTCGGGAATCAGCACTGATTTTTTATAGAGGTCCTCGGTCTCGCGATATAAGATGGCCAAACGGTCGAAGGCGCGCTGTAAACGCACATTGGAGCGGACGATACCCACATAATTGCACATGATGGTCTGCAGTTCCTTGCGTGACTGGGTAATCAGCACCATTTCCTCGTTAAGAACAGTTCCTTCGGTATTCCATTCGGGCACATCGTCGCAGAAATCAATATCTTTGAAACGCTCCACGGCCTTGAGGCAGGCGCGGTGAGAGAAGACTAAGGCTTCAAGTAAAGAGTTGGAAGCCAGTCGGTTGGCACCATGCAAACCTGTGGAGGCGCATTCTCCTGAGCTGAACAGGTTGATGATGGAGCTTTCGCCCCATTCATCGACTTTGATGCCGCCGCAGGAATAATGGGCTGCGGGCACCACGGGAATCATATCCTTGGTGATATCTACGCCGATGCTCAGACACTTGGCATAGATATTGGGGAAATGGTTGAAGATTTCAGTTTTGCTGATATGGGTGGCGTCAAGATAGACATGGTCGCAACCCTTCTGCTTCATTTCATTGTCGATGGCACGAGCCACAATGTCACGCGGAGCCAGAGAACCACGCTTGTCATATTTGCTCATGAATTCCACACCGTTTTCGTCTTTCAGAATGGCACCTGCACCACGCAATGCTTCGGTAATCAGGAAGGAAGGTGATTCTTTGGGATTGTAGAGTGAGGTGGGGTGGAACTGCACGAACTCCATGCCATTGACCGCACCTTTGGCACGATAGACCATGGCGATGCCGTCGCCCGTAGCGATGGTAGGGTTGGTGGTGTTGCCATATACCGTGCCGATGCCGCCGGTACACATCATGGTGATACGCGACAGGATAGTCTGCACCTTGTTGGTATTGGGGTTATACACATAGGCGCCGTAGCAGGTGATGTCAGGTGTACGGCGGCTCACCTCTATGCCCAGATGATGCTGGGTGATGATTTCTATAGCTAAATGATTCTCAAGTATTTCGATGTTGGGGTGTTGTTTGGCGGCGATAATCAGCTTCTCTTCAATTTCCAGTCCGGTGATGTCCTTATGGTGCAGCACACGGAATTCGGAGTGTCCACCTTCTTTGGCTAAGGCGAACTTGCCGCTTTTGGTCTTGTCGAAGTCCACCCCCCATTCCACCAATTCCATCACACGGGCGGTGGATTCGCGGATGGTAAGTTCCACGATGTGGCGATCTGACAGCTCATCACCGGCAATCATGGTGTCTTGTATATGTTTTTCGTAGGTGTCGGGTTGGTAAACCACGGCGGCGATGCCGCCTTGGGCGTATTTAGTGGAGGTGTCGTCAACCTTGGCTTTGGTGACCATGCAGACTTTGCCGTAGTTGGCGGCTTTCAAGGCGAAGCACAGTCCCGCGACGCCTGATCCGATAACCAGAAAATCAACTTTTTTTCTCATAGCGACATGTTTTATTTAGCCATGCAAAGATACGAAAAATGTGGAAATTTACTGCTATTGCGTGTTTTTTGGATATGCGTTTTAATATATTTTTTATTTTTTCCGTGACTTTTCGCTTGATCGAAAAGTCACCAAAAGATCAAGCCGACGGTAAGTGCAGCCGCACGAGCCTGCTCCCCCCAACCGTCGGCATTGCCCACGCACGCGGCAACATAGTAACGAGCAGACCAGAGCCCTACAGAGCTTGGTATAATAAGTGAGGAGTAAAATTCCCCTTCTTGAAGAAGGGGTGCCCGGAGGGCGGGGTAGTGGAATCACTTTGAGGCCGTCCATTCACACCGCTTCGGCACCGCATGTTGGCATGGCCTGCACACGCGGCAACAGGGTCTGGTGCTTGCATCTATATCCTGTAGGGACGCGATTTATCGCGTCCGTTTCGTGTGTTGGCATTCCTTGCGTATAGCCGTCAATGGGCAGATGTATTTTACTCCTTCATTTTTACTAAACGAATAGTATCTACCAATTCCAACGATTCACGGTGCTTAAGAGCGATTAAAATAGTATCAGAAGCATTTTCTTTCAACGGAATTTCAACAATTGGTTTGCCTTTCTTTCCATATCTTTTGGGACCATATATAACATATGCATCACTACAATGCCATAAATAGTTCGTATATAGCATGGAGGGATTATTGACTGAACAATTGAGTACAATGCATTTTCTATCTGATTTATAATATGTTGGAAAATCAAGAAGACGAAATCTGTTTTTTTCTTTATAATATTGTCCGACAGCTTCACCAAAATGGATGATAGTCGTATCATTTACTATTACCTCCATTGGAGAAACATCATATTGCGCATAAAAAACATCATTTTTTTTGGCTTTCTCAATATCATAATAGGGAATTTTCTTGCCCCACTCATCCATTATTGATCTATAAACACCTGTAGTGGCCAATAGCGTCACGGGAACAACTACTATAAAAAACAATTTTCTTATTAACTTATAGTTCTTTGTGGAAATAATCTCAATAAAAGCAGTAATAATAAATGCGGTTATAGAAAGAACAAAAAGTGTACAATAAGAAAACATCACGGCAAAGGAATCTACCAGTAAATATCTTCCATCAACTACAATTCTTGGCACCAACCACATAAGAAATAGCCATAATAGCCAAGCAAAAGCAATCTTTTTAAAATGTCGCTCAAAGAAATCCATTAAAAAAATGTATTGGAAGGCAAAGATAAAAAAATTCCCTCACCAGCCTTCAACTTAAAAAAAAAATGTATTTTTGCCGCCGCAAATTTTTTGATAATACATATTAATATATACTATTAAATAGGAGGAAAAAGATGAGCAAGGATTTGATCATTGTTGAGTCTCCGGCAAAAGCCAAGACTATCCAAAAGTTTATCGGAAAGGACTTTACGGTTGTGTCCAGCAAGGGACATGTCCGCGACCTGCCGCAAAAAGATTTGGGAATTGACATCCCAAAGGGATTTCAGCCCAAGTACGAAATTCTTGACGACAAGAAGAAATTGATACAAGACATCAAGAAATTGGCCAACGAGGCAGACACTGTCTGGCTTGCTACCGATGATGACCGCGAGGGCGAAGCAATCTCGTGGCATCTGATGGAAGTGGCAGATATCGCCCCTGCCAAGACCAAACGTATTGTATTTCATGAAATCACCAAGCCGGCTATTGAAAGGGCTTTGGCTAATCCACGCCAGCTGGATGTCGATTTGGTCAACGCACAACAAGCACGCCGTATCCTCGACCGTCTGGTGGGATTTGAGCTGTCACCTGTGCTATGGCGCAAGGTGAAACCACAGCTCTCTGCCGGACGTGTACAGTCGGTGGCTGTCAAGCTGATTGTGGAGAGAGAACATGAAATCAAGAATTTCAAAACCACTTCCGCTTATCGTGTTACAGGCAATTTCTTCTCCGAGAAGGACAACAAGAATGAGTTTGAGGCCGAATTGGATACCCGTTTCAATGATAAGGAGAAAACCTTGGCTTTCCTGGAAGATTGCAAGACTGCCACATACTCTATCAGTGCGGTGGAGAAAAATCCGGGCAAAAAGGTGCCAGCAGCCCCGTTCACCACATCCACCCTGCAGCAGGAGGCCTCCCGTAAATTAGGTTTCTCTGTCAGCAAAACCATGGTGATTGCCCAGCAGTTGTATGAGCAGGGTTATATTACCTACATGAGAACCGACTCGGTCAACCTGTCCGATTTCGCTATCCAAGGCGCTAAGGAAGAAATCATCAAGCAGTATGGCGAGGAATACTCTCATCCGCGCAAATATGCTAATAAAATCAAGGGTGCCCAGGAAGCTCACGAGGCTATCCGTCCTACATCCATGAGCAACCATACTATCCCTGGCGACACCTTTGCCAAACGTTTGTATGAGCTGATTTGGAAACGTACCATCGCCTCACAGATGAGTGACGCGCAAACTGAGAAAACCGTCATCACTATTCCTGTATCCAACCGTCCCGAAAAATTCGTTGTGACTGGTGAAGTAATCCTGTTCCATGGTTTCTTGAAAGTGTATATCGAATCCAAAGACGAGGAGGATGAGGAAGTAAAAGGCTGGTTGCCAACCTTGGCTGTGGGCGAGAATGTGAAAGCGGCGGAAATTGTCGCAACACAGAAGTTCTCACAACCTCCAGTAAGATATACCGAAGCCAGTCTGGTAAAGAAATTGGAGGAACTGGGTATCGGTCGTCCTTCAACATTCGCACCTACAATTTCCACTATTCTGAAACGTGAGTATGTGGTGAAAGAGACACGCCCGGGATCGGAAAGGGACTATGTGCAGCTGAAACTGAAAAACGGCAGTGTGCACGAATCTGTCAAGAAAGAAAAATATGGTTATGAGAAAGACAAAATCTTCCCTACTGACATAGGTATCGTGGTGAACGATTATTTGCAAGATAATTTCGATGAAATCATGGACTATGGCTTTACCGCCAATGTGGAGAAAGAATTTGATGATATCGCCGAAGGCAAAATCAAGTGGCAGGAGATGATTAATCAATTCTATGGTGATTTCCATCATTCCATTGAAGATGCCATTACATACTCAACCAAAGCCAGCGGTGAGCGTTTGTTGGGTGCTGACCCGAAAACCAATGCCAACGTATATGCCAAATTGGGCAAATATGGTCCGATGGTACAGATTGGCGAGAATTACGAGGATGAGAAACCGCGTTATGCCCGTATGAAGAAAACCCAATCCATTGAGAGTATCACGCTCGAAGAGGCTCTCGATTTGTTCAAACTGCCCAAAACACTTGGTGATTATGAAGGTGATCCCCTCGTTATCGGTATCGGAAAATTCGGTCCGTACGTTAAATACCACAACAATTTTGTGTCTATTCCCAAGACTGAAGAGCCCACGGATATTACATACGAGAGAGCTATAGAACTGATAGAGCTGAAGAAGAAAGGCGATCAGGAGCACGCTCCGCGTTTGTTGGGTGAACACAATGGCAAAGAAGTGTTTGTGGCAGCCGGCAGATATGGCCCATATCTCAAATATGATGACAAAAATATCACTTTGGACAAGGGTACCGTGGTATCTGAAATGACCCTGGAGAAAGCCGCCGAAATCATTGACGGCGCCGCAACCCGTAATGTTTTGGTGGATTATAAGGAAAATGAGAATGTCAAGGTGATGAATGGCCGCTATGGCGCCTACATTACGGATGGCACCAACAATTACAAAATCCCGAAGGGAAGAATAGCTGAAAACCTCTCATACGAGGATTGTATGGAGATTATCAACAATACCACGCCTACAGCAAAGAAAACCTCTTACAGAAGAAAAAAATAAGATGGATATAACACCCTATTTTGACCCGGTGGACTTTAATGCCATAGGTTTTCCGAACGAAAGCTATGACGCTTCATTGCTGATCAGCAATGTGTGTTTCTTTCATCCCGATGGCCAACTGGATTTGAATGGTGTGGAGTTCGCGGTAATTGGTGTGCCGGAATCCCGCAACGCATACAATAACAGTTCATGCTCTCTGGCACCGGATGAAATACGAAGCCAGTTCTATCGCCTGTATCGCTGGGAAAAAGCTGTGAAGGTGGTGGATATGGGCAATTTGATTCTCGGCAAAACAGTGGAGGATACTTATCAAGTGTTGTCGGATATTTTGGCTTATCTTATTGAAAATAAGATAATTCCGATTGTTTTGGGTGGTGGTAACGATTTGGCTTTTGCCAATTATAGAGCCTACGAGAAGTTGGAACAGGTGGTGAATATTGTGGCGGTGGATTCCCGCTTCGATTTAGGGGCTGAAGATGCTGACATCCGCTCTGACCGTTATCTGAACAGGATTATCCTGCAACAGCCCAATTATCTGCTCAATTATTCCAATATAGGTTATCAGACTTATATGAATAGTCCGGAAAGCATTGAATTGATGAACCAGTTGTATTTTGAAACATACAGGGTGGGCACGATGCGCAAGGATATGGAGGAAATAGAGCCGATAGTCCGTAATGCGGAAATGATGAGTATTGATATTTCCGCTGTTCGTCGTCCTGACGCGCCAGGTAATCCCAATGCTTCCGCCAACGGTTTCTATGGCGAGGAAATATGCCAGGTTGCCCGTTTTGCGGGCGTGAGCGACAAGCTGTCCTCTTTCGGCATTTACGAGTACGATCCTACGCTTGACACCTCTTTTCAGACCGCTCAGCTGATAGGACATATCCTTTGGTATTTTGTGGAAGGATATATCCATCGCCAAGGTGACACGTCCTTTAAGGACAAAAACATGTACAATCGATACAGCGTCACGGTATCGGAGTCGGTGGATGAACTGGAGTTTTATTGCAGTAAGAAAACCGGTCGCTGGTGGGTGATAGTTCCTGTTATCAATATCAAGAAAGATATAGAGCAGAAATATTTTCTGCCCTGTTCGCGCAAGGATTACGAAATTGCCTGCAAGGATAAGATTTCCGAACGCTGGTGGCGCGCTTATCATAAGATGAATCGTTAAACTAAATATTATTATTATGAGAAAAATTTTACTTTTAACCTGTTTGTTCATTGCTTCGGCAATTATGGTGAATGCTGCCGGAATTGGTTATGGCAAGACATTCTCTCCACAGACATCCCAACTTTTCAAGAAGAAGAATGTGGATCCCAATCTGCCAAAAGACTCTACCAACTGGCAGAAATACTGGAAGTTGACAGGTGTGGTTGGCTTGAACCTTACCCAGACTTCTTTCACTAACTGGGCCGCTGGTGGTCAGAACAATGCCAATGGTGTTATTTTCGCCAACTTGAATCTGGCCTATCAAAAAGGCCTTCATTCATGGGAA
>JAEEGH010004024.1_pt1 | contig 38019 bp, 30 predicted proteins | sample 9134181 | NCBI WGS metagenome assembly JAEEGH01 (sample SAMN16246544, study PRJNA631951) | gut metagenome | biome: gut microbiome; feature: rumen; material: DP-attached | host: Bos | place: Iran: Karaj | collected 2018-10 | reverse complement strand
ATGAGTTCTTCCGCGAATGGGGTATGACGTGCGGACAGGTATTGACCACCAAGGTGGGACTGAGCACCCCCGACCAGCGTGAGAACCAGCGCAACTGCATGGAGACGATGTTGTCGCAAGGGGTCATCCCTATCGTCAACGAGAACGACACCATCTCCATCACCGAATTGATGTTCACCGACAACGACGAACTGTCGGGATTGATGTCCACCATGATGCAGTCCGAGTTGTTGGTACTGCTGAGCAACATCGATGGTATCTACACAGGCAATCCGTCGGACCCCTCTTCCCAGTTGATACGTACCATCATGCCCGACACCGATGTGGAGCAATATATCCAGACCAGCAAGAGTTCGGCAGGGCGCGGTGGAATGCTCTCGAAGCACAAGACGGCGCGCGAACTGGCGGCACAGGGCATCAGTGTCATCATTGCCAACGGCAAACGCGACAACATCCTGTTAGATCTGGTTCAAGTCTCTCCTTGCGGCCAGCTCACCATCAGTCCACAGGTTCCTTGCACGATATTCAAGTAACCGACAATAAACAGCAAAAAAGCGGATGGTTTCCGACCTTTGACTTTCGTCAATCTTGGAAACCATCCGCTTTATTATTGTTCTACGCCGCAAGGGCTTGACTATCAATCGTCGGGAAGCATCTCCTCCATCGCCTCCTTGGAGCTATCTTCCTCCTCGCTGTCGGCCTCTTTGTTCGACTCTTTGATGAGCGGACGACCATTGATGAGGCAGGTATTGACACCCTCCAGACTACATACGTAATCGACCAGTTCGGTATTGATACGTACCTTGTGACCGCGGCAGAAAAGGTGCACACGGTAGTTCTTGATCGCATCGCACACATCAAAATAGAGGGAGGTGGTCGGTGCCTTGACATTATCTTTCTGAGGGATGTTGAGAATCTCCTCCTGCAAGCGTTTGACGGTGTTGTCGGTCAACTTCAGACTATCCAACTCGACCGTGAAGTCCTGAATGAGAGTGTCGGCCACCAGGTCCAACTGCTCAATCTTACCGATAGAGAACTCCAAGTCGAAAATGTTGCGTACAGGGCCGCGCAGATAGATGCTGGGCTGATATTTGGCATGTATCAAGACGTACATACCCTCCTTGCCATAACCACGGAAGGTCGGGAAGTTCTGACCGAAAAGGACAAAGTCGTGCTTGCCGGAATAATCCTCGACCGTGAGGATGCCATACATATTACCCTTGCTGCTGGTACCCTCACGCCAACCCGTCACCAGACCGCCACACACGATTTCACGCTGCTGAATCTGGTTGATCTTGGCCAACTGGTCAGGATGCTTCTCCAGGTCGGCCAACACGCCAGGACGTTCATCGCGCTTCGGATTAGGAACCAAGTTGAGGTCCTCCATGGTCGTGTTGCAGGCATAACACAACTGATACTTATACTCGTCCAACGGATGCATGGAGAGATACAGACCCACATATTCCTTTTCGAGGTTCAATCGCTCCAACGTACTCATGGTCACGCCCTCGGGAATGGCAGGATGAACGATACATACATCGGTATCGTTCAAGTCGCCGAAGAGCGAAGTCTCGTTGCTCATCTTCTCGGCACGATACTTCTGTCCATAGCGGAGCAGCACATCGAGGAACGTTTCGCCATTCGGCATCTTGGCGACATACTGTTCGCGACGTATCTTGCCCTGACTCAGACTGTCGAAAGCACCGCTATAGACCAACGACTCCAACGCCTTGCGGTTGATGGTGCCCAGATCGACACGCTCCACAAAGTCGTAGATATCCTTGAACGGACCATTGGCCTTACGCTCGTTGACAACGGCATCGGAGGCACCTTCGCCAAAGCCCTTGATACCGGCCAGACCGAAACGGACGGCACCTTCGTCGTCCACGCTGTAACGTTGGCGCGAGAGGTTGACGTCGGGTCCCTTGACCGACAATCCCATGGCACGACACTCGTCCATCTGCTTGCCTAACTCCTTGACATCGTTGAGCGAACGGGACAACACTGCGGCCATATATTGTGCCGGATAGTGGGCTTTGAGGTAGGCCGTCTGGTAAGCCACCCAGGCATAGCAGACCGCGTGACTCTTGTTGAAAGCGTAGGAAGCAAACTTCTCCCAGTCGGCCCAAATCTTTTCCAGAATCTTGGGGTCATGACCATTCTTGACACCGCCCTCGATGAACTTAGGCTTCATGGCATCGACGATGTCTTTCTTCTTCTTACCCATCGCCTTACGGAGGGCATCCGACTCGCCTCGGGTGAAATTGGCCAACTTTCGGGACAAGAGCATGACTTGCTCCTGATAGACCGTAATGCCGTAAGTATCTTTGAGATACTCCTCGCAAGCATCCAAGTCGTAAGTGATAGGCTCCGCACCTGTCTTTCGGGCAATGAACGAAGGGATATAGTCCATTGGACCGGGTCGATAGAGTGCGTTCATGGCGACGATATCGCCAATGCAGTCTGGATGTAACTGCTTGAGATACTTCTGCATACCGGGCGACTCGAACTGGAAGGTTCCGATGGTGCGACCAGACGAGAAGAGCTGATAGGTCAACTTGTCGTCAATCGGGATATGGTCAATATCGATGACATCGCCGGTAGTCTCCTTGATATTGTCCAACGCCTCGTTGATGATACCTAACGTCTTGAGTCCCAAGAAGTCCATCTTGATCAGTCCGGTCGATTCGATAACGTGACCATCGTACTGAGTCACCAACAGTTTGGTACCATGATCATCGACCACCGAGACAGGCACGACGGTGTCGATTGGATCACGGCCAATAATCATACCACAAGCATGCACACCAGTGCCACGGACGTTGCCTTCCAACATCTGACCCAGGCGCATCACGTTGCGGATGGCAGGATCGTCACTCTCGCAAGCAGCAGCCAACTCCGGCACGACCTTGATACAGTTCTTGAGGTTGCATTTCAGGGTCTTGCCATTCTCCTCGGGCATACGGTCGGGCACCAGTCCAGCCAACCGGTTGGCGACCGGGATAGGCACCTTCTCGACGCGCGCCATGTCCTTGATAACCATCTTGGTAGCCATGGTACCATAGGTGATGATGTGCGAAACGCGGTCCGAACCATACTTGTTCTGCACCCACTCGATGACTCGCGGACGACCGTCATCGTCGAAGTCGGTATCGATATCAGGCAGAGAAATACGGTCGGGGTTCAAGAAACGTTCGAACAGCAGGTCGTACTTGATAGGGTCAATCTTGGTGATTCCCAAGCAATAAGCAACCGCCGAACCGGCAGCCGAACCACGACCAGGGCCTACCGAAACGCCCAATTCCTCACGACAGGCACGGATGAAGTCGGACACAATCAAGAAGTAGCCCGGGAAACCCATCGTCTTCATGATATGCAACTCGAACTTGATGCGCTCCCATACATCGGGACGGAGGGCAGCGACAATCTCGTCGTCGGTCATCTCCTGGGCCATCGGGTCGCCCTCGTAACCATACTCGGGAATGAGGTAATGGTTGTCGCGTGCACCACGTAACGTCAAGTGACGCAGATAGTCGGCCTCAAATTTGATGCGCACCACCTTGTTGAGGTCTCCGTTGCCCAACTTCTTGAACTTCTTCTCGGCCTCCTCTTCCGACAAGACGACGTTGCCATTCTCGTCACGGGTCATCTCCTCAAAGAGCATCTCGCGGGTGAAGCGTTGACGATATTCCTCCTCCGACCCGAACGAAGCCGGAATCTCGAAGTTAGGCATGATAGGATCATTCTCGATGTTGTAGTACTCCTCGCACTTATCGACAATCTCCACCGTATTACGCAAAGCCTCAGGCACATCGGCAAAGAGTTCATTCATCTCCTCCGTCGTCTTGAACCACTCCTGCTTGGTGTAGCGCATACGGTTAGGGTCATCCAGATCCTTGCCCGTATTCAAGCAAATCAGGTGGTCATGGGCATCGCCATTCTCCTCGTCCACGAAGTGTACGTCGTTGGAACAGATGAGTTTGACACCATGTTTCTTGGACATCTCGACAAGGAACTCATTATAGGGCTTCTGCTTCTCGTAACACTCTGGGTTATAGAGAGGGTCCTTCGAGATATGGCGTTGCATCTCCAGATAGTAGTCCTCGCCGAAAAGGTTCTTGTGCCAAAGGATCGCCTCCTCGGCTGCCTCAGGACCCTCCAACTCAAACTTCTTGGCCACCTCGCCACCGATACAGGCCGAACAGCAAATCAGGTTCTCGTGATACTTCTCCAACACCTCATGGTCGATACGGGGGCGCATGTAGAAACCATCGACCCAACCGATAGAGACTGCCTTGATAAGGTTCTGATAACCAGCCTTATTCTTGGCCAACAAGATAAGGTGCCAACCCGACTGGTCCTGGCGTCCCTCCTTCTGTGCCAAGGTTCGATGGGCCACATAGACCTCACAACCGAAGATAGGTTTGATGGGCGGCAATCCCTCGGCCTTACGACCTTTGTTTTCCTTCTTGGCCAAGTCGAAGAACTCCTTGATGCCGAACATGTTACCATGGTCGGTGATGGCAAAGCCAGGCATATTGTCCTTGGCGGCCTTTGCCCACAGACGGGAAATCTTACACTGCCCGTCCAGCAGTGAATACTCTGTATGTACGTGAAGATGTGCAAATGGTTCCATGAAGAACTCGAAGCATTCAAGTCAACACTTGAACGTGATATACAATTATTATATTATTAAACTTTCGGCGATTAACAAGGTTGAGGCTAAGTCCTTACAACCTCACCAGCGAAGCGACCTGACAACCTAACAACCTCACCAGCGTAGCGACCTTATAACCTGATAACCTCACCAGCGAAGCGACCTTACTCACCTATCCGGGTACTTGGCAAAGTAGGCTTCCACCTCGGCCACGTTCTGGTCGATAGCCTTGATCCAACTGTTGCGGAGCGACTTATCTTCCTCCTGTGCAGCATGTTTGCGTTCCGACTCGACCATGTTGGCCCACTCTTCGGAGCGGAAGAAACGACGCTGACGGGCAATGTACTGCATGAGTTGCTGCGAACAACCGAAGTCGGCTATGAGCCACTCACCGTTCTCGCGTACCAACTGGATATTGGTCTCGGCCAACGTGACATTGAAGCCTTGGACATGAGCTACTGTGAGATAGGCCGATACGAAGTCCTCACTGACAGGCAGGATGTGGGTGGACCAGACAAAGACCAGATCATCCTCTTGCGTATTGACCAAATAGTTCAACTGACTCTTGCTGCCCTCGTTGCCGAAACCGTCGTTAGGCAACTCGAAAGCATGGTTTATCAAAGCCGACAACTGCTTGGAATAAGCGCGTTTCGGGTCGGTCAAGTTACAAGCAGGATTACGGCTCGTTGCACCTGGGATGGCATTGAACAAGGCGTGGATACGTGCCTCGCTCAAACCCGAAATCTTGAGTTGGCGGGCAATCTCAGGCGATGTCTCGATGCTGAAAGTGTTGGTCGTCACCGGAGCCACCGAGGCTGTATCCGGGAAGTTCTTCAGATAGTCTTTGATGGACTGAAGCATACGCACCGAGGTGGGTTTCTCCTTCATCTTATAGCGAGGATAACGACCCTCAAATCGCTCATTGACAAACCATTCGCGCCACTCGGGGGCATAGAAACAGATGCGCTGTTTCTTGATGAACTCCGTCACCTCCGACTTGAAATGTCCATGGCCGATAGCAAAGTCATCCATCAGCCATTGACCCTCGGGCGAATGCACCAAGTTCAGGGTAGCCACGATGTTCGAGAACTCACGCGAACCGGAATAGCCTACATAGCAGTAACGCACATAGACATTCGCCAAGACCGAGTCATTGGAGGTGCGAATCTCGATAGAATCGATGGCAGTCTTCTCGCGGTCACAAATCTCGCCGAAGATACTGGAAGCGTAATAGGCAGTACGGAGAGGCGATTCCAACGTCACCAACTCCTTGGCCTCTTTAATCAAAGCTGCTGCCACCGAGGCCGATATCTGTTCACTTCGGCTCATGTCGGAGGCCTCTTTGGCTACGGTTGGCAACGACCAGAACAATCGCTCGACAATGGAATCGGTCAATGGCACAGCACCCTCCAACAGGGTTGAATCAATCGTATGAGACGTCCCGTCGGCTATCTCATTCTGCTTTCCGCTGTTACAAGCGAAACAAAGTCCACTCAGCAAAAGAATCAAGGAAAGGGCTGAATGTAGGTTTCTTCTCATAATATTCAATTAAACGGTAAATAACTAATATAAGGATAATGTAGTCAAATGTCCGCTCTCTCCTACCCGAATGGGGCAGGAAACCATCCTCGATAGGGAGGGTGAAGTATCGGACATATATGAACCATCTTTATTTCTATTGTTTTATTCTACAGACAGATAATCGAACTCCAGAGGTTGCTCGGTGCGCAACACCAAGAGGTACGAACCGGCATTGACCATGCTTCCCGTGGTGGTGCTGACAGGTTTCCACTTCGCCGGCGTGACAGGGAAATCCATCACACCCTGAGCAATAACCCGACGATCGGCCACACTCTGCAACTCCCAACGACCCCGTACGGTGGCGCCGGTGACATTCTTATAGCGGAAGCGCAACACGTTCTCGCGCGCCAACCCGGTCGTGAACTCGAACTTGATACTGCCATCCGACTCCACCTTGGCTGGAGCCTTGATGTCCTGCGACAAGTTGGCATCATAGTTAGGGAAATATCCTTTCGGCGTAACGGCCAACGTCATGGTATCCAACTGCGCCCACGTCAGCCCTGCCGAATAGGGATAACCCGGAACAGCAGGTACTTTTGGCATCACCAACTGCTCGGCAATGAGCGGTGTGGTCGATATGGCAATGGCACTCACCACAGCCTGTCCCACCTTGACATTCGGGAAGGAGATTTCCAGATAGTCCTTGTCTCCGCTATTCACATTGAGAGTAGTACGCACCATACGATTACGGCCAATGGTGAGTCGGGCGATGTCCATGTTGTTGGAATAAACCAGACCATTGACGGCAATGTCATAGACTCTGGCTCCAGCAAATGCCATCCACGGTTCCACACTGAACAGGTCAACTCGATACGGATGATCTCGCTCTACGGGGAAACGGAACTTCAGTTCGTGACGTCCCCAACGGAAGGTGCGAGCCAAAGGTTGATCCACGTCGGGCAACATCTCTACCTCTCCCCTTGGGAAAGCGACACCGACTTCTCCGTCGGTCACTCCCTGCGAGGCCAAGACGGGACAAAGACTATCGGCTGCAAAAGCAGGACGCTGCGCCCACGAGGTTGAGAAACGGGTGTCATCGCCTATCCAGAGTTGACCCCAATTGTCCACCAGACTATCTCCACCACAATTATACCTATATAAATAGACCATGTCGGGAGTGCCTTTCAACAACAGGGAGGCTCTATCGCCCTCCTGTGCCAGCATGGGTGCCTCGTCCAACAATTTTCGGGCGAAGTCGGTCGGCTGACCCCAGATGGTGTATAGACCTTTGTAGTTGTAGGGACCGACCTTGTCGATGAGGCGGAGCGCCTCGTCGGGTTGGTACCGACCCGGATTGTCGTGCGAATACATCAACCAGAGGTATTGACCGCAGACACTGTCGCGAGCCGACCAGGCCTGATCCATCTTGCTTTGCAACAACATAGAGAACTTCTCTTCGCTGTGCGGCGCCTTGCTGTTGAACACGGTCAACGTATCATGCAGTCCCACCGTACGCCAGGCACCATATTCGCCATTCAGCAACTGGTTGTCCTGCTTCAACTCCTTGGCATAGTTCTCCAACTTTCCACCATAGGTGCCACTCCAGTTCTGCACGACGTTCCAGTCGGTGCCTGTGCCACCGTTACAGGTGGTGACCAATCGTCCGCTCCGAGGGTCCATCTCCTTGATGATGGCGGTGCACTCTTCGGCAAACTCCTTGGGCAAGGTCGATTCGTTCTGCAACCCCCAAAGTATCAACGAGGGGTCATTGCGCCGCTCCTTGACCCATTGGCGCAACAGTTTCTTGAAGTTCTCGCGGAACGCCGGTGTGTCGTACCAGATATGGGCCGAGAACTGCGCCCAATAGGTGATGCCCAGTCGGTTCCAATTGCGCTGATAGCGCAGGTTATGGGGCTGATGAGCATCGCGGAAGGAGTTGTAACCCAGCGACTTGACCAACAGACTCCGGAAGTCAATCTCCTGCTGTGTGAAGGCATGGCTCTGTCCGAAATTGTGTTCGTATTCGCAAATGCCGTTCAAGAAGACCGGCTTGCCATCTATCTTGAACTGACGCCCCCACTCAATCTGGCGGAAGCCAATCTCGATGGCCACCTCGTCTTTCACAACAGGCACACCGTCATTCTCCAGGTCGGGACACTTGAGTTGGCAGGCCAGGCGATACAGAAACGGATTCTCGGGTGTCCAATGCGTTACCTCCTTTTCGATAGGAATGGCCTGACGGATTACCGTACGCTGCTCGGGCTGCAAGTCGAAACCCTGAGCCTGCTGTGCCAGTTTTTGTTGCGCACCCATCAAAGGCATGAGTGTGGTCTGGAGAGAGAACTTCCTTTTCTGCTTCGACAGGTGGTTGACAACCTCCGTCTCAACAAAGAGCGTGTCGCAAGTGGCATTGCTCCAAGCGTGTATGCCAAAGGGGGCAATCTGCAAGCCCGACATCTCCTCCAACTTGACCGGCCGGAACAATCCCAAAGGTTGACTGCCTTCGCTGAAACCCCACTCACTGCTGCAACCGCCACACACCCACGGCATATCGGTGATGTGGGAAGGATGTTCACAAATGACGCGTAAGTGATTGACCACCTTAATCTTCCGCCCCACATCGAGGGTGGTCACTACACGTCCCGCAGGTTGATGCCGACACAGCGTGTCGCCATTCATGATGACGGTCACATAACTGCCGGCGCCCTCCAACGTCAATCGGTACCAACGCGGATTACGGTTTGGCAGAACGTCGCTGAAGACAATATCATACACCGCCGTGCCATGCAGATTGCCATGCAACAACTGGCGCGCGCCGTAGTAGTCGTCGAAGTTATGGGGCAAGGTCACGCGGTCCAACACGATCGAATCGCCATACCGTGCTTTGTCCTCAGGATAACACACAGCACGCCAACCCGACTCAAGCAAGTAGGTTCGGCGTAACGTATTGGCGCACAACGGCAGGGTGGCAAGCACCCAAAGCAGCAACAATATCTTCTTCATCGGCAATGTTTCAGCAAGAAGCGCATTTGACGATATCGGGTTTCATCACTGGTCCAATGTTCATTGATGGGGGTGATGTAACACTCTTTCTCGCACGTCAGGGTGTTCCAGACGGCATACGACGTCGTGGGCGGACAGACGTTGTCGTTGTATCCCCACGTCATGTAGGTCGGACATTTCACCAGTCGGGCGAAGTTGACGGCATCGTAATATTGCAAAGTACGGATCACCTCGGGCGTAAGGGTTATGTCCTTGTATTTCAGGCCGAAATGAGGATAACCACCCGTTCGGCCCTTCTCGGCATAAGCTGCCATGTCGCTCAGGGCAGGGTGGGCAATGGCCAATGCCGTGACACGCGGGTCGAGGGCTGCCAGAGCCAATCCCAGACCGCCTCCTTGACTGTTTCCTTGCACCAGGATGTTCTTGCCATCCCACTCAGGACGCGTCACCAGATAATCGACGGCACGCACCAAGCTGGTACACACCTTCTGCATGTAGTAGGTCTCCCGGCTCTGGATGCCGTTGCTCAGATACCCCGCTGCAAAATGGTTGCCGAAGGCCCGCGTAATGTCGCCATACACCTCTTTGCTCAGGCTGGGGTCGATGCCATGTATCTCCATCTCGAAACGGATGCAGTTGCCCTTCGTGGCATAGAACTGCGTCTTGAGCGGATCCATGTGCTTCACGCCAGCTCCTGGAGGCGAGACTACGATGGGATATTTACCCCCTTTCTTGGGAATTGACAAATAGCCATAGACATACGCCTCGGTCGAAGGTCTCCAGGTCCTAATCTTGACCAAGTAGCAATCCACCTCGTCGGTACTGAATTCCGGCGCTGGTGTCACTTGGGCCGACAGGGGCAGTTTCTTCTGCTCGTCCAACACCCCTTGCCAGAAAGCGGCAAAGTCGTTGGGCATCTGGGTGTAAGGTGTTATCTTTTCGGGCGAGAAACCCACCTTGACATGGTTCTTGAAGTTCTTTCCCTCTACGCTGCACTGCATGCGGCAGTCTCGGAACGACGGCTGCTTGGCACCTCCCAACGGGATGCGCGCCCGTCCCTGTGCATCGGTTGTCACCTTCCCTTGCACTTCATCTGCCAGCTCGTCTTGGCCAATGACATAGCGCACCTCGACATCGGACAAGGGTTGTCCATGCCAAAGCAGTTGGAGGTTGACCGAGGCCTTCTCTCCCACCTTGTAAATCCAATCCGCATGGTCGGGGACTGCCACCCATTGCAAATCATTCTGAGCAAAGAAATTCTGTGCCTTTCCCGATTCCATCCGCACGAGCGAAACCAGAATCAATACATACAGGAACCAATTCAGAGTCTTGTTCATAGAGACAAAATATACGTTCACACCATTGCTGAGTCTTCCATCATTGCAGAATAGTTACTGTGCCATCATTTGGGAATTTCATAGCTAACATCTGTCAATCTATAACTCATTCAAGGGATGTTCTAAAAATGTCATGTTGAGCGTAGCCGATACATCTCTGATATCTATAAAACGAGGATAGAGATTCTTCACTTCGTTCAGAATGACAATTATTAGAAGTACCCTCAAGTTTATCGAGTTTCGTCGCAACCCGCCATCGACCTGAGCCTGCTGCCCTACCGTCGTCGTCACGGAGTTGCGTTCTTTTTCCTTTCTTTTTTCGTTCTTTTTCGGTTCTTTTTGCTTCTTTTCGAAGAAGGGTGTTTGCTTGCAGAAAGATTGATGCAAGATAGCAACATACCCCATAGTGCGTCAGGACATCGGGCCATCCTCTACACCTCCCGAACCGAGGGATGCAATCGGACTGCAACGTCTTGAATCACATCGGCGAACCATCGAAAGGTTTCAACTGGAGTTTTCTGTCCACTCTGTTCTTGCTGCAAAGATAGACAGAAAAAAGAGAAATTGCAAATATTATTTGTTTTTTTCAATAAAAAAGCGTATCTTTGCGCCCGTTATTTGAAACAAATGAATAAATTTGAAAAATCCTTGCACTTCATCAGTGACAAAATCCTGCCAGATTCTCCTTTCTATGGAAAGATTTTTTTGGTAGGTGGTTGCGTGCGTGACGAATTGCTGGGTGAACGATATTCTGACTTGGACTTGCTCATTAACCTGCCGAATGGTCAGCGGGAGTTTGTGGAATACATGTGCAAGACCTATCCCGAGACCTGTAAGGGACCTTTTTACTATCAACGCTATGGCACCACCGCCATGGATGTTGAAATCGACAATACGACAACTTTGGTAGAATGCGTGGAGCCCCACATCGAGGCCTACGCCGAGGATGGTGTGACCCTGTTGGAGACGCGTTTCTGCTCGCTGGAGGAGGATGCCATGCGCCGCGACTATACTTGCAACGCCCTCTACAAGAACCTATCGACAGGCGAAGTGCTCGACCCAACGGGTAAGGGCATTGAGGACCTCAAGAACAAGATGCTTCGCACCCCTGCCGAGCCGAACGTCATCTTCCGCCAGGACCCTGTCCGCATGTTGCGAGGCATCCGTTTCAAGCATCAGAAGGGCTTCCGCCTGGACGAGTCGGCTTGGAATGCCATCCTCCTGCAACACGCCGAGATGGAGAAAGCTGCCCCGAAACGCCTGCGTGACGAGTTGAACAAGATGCTCAAAGCGCGCACTTTCGGCGATGGCATCAACGACCTGCTGGAGTGCGGCCTGCTGACTTACGTCATCCCGGGACTGGAGAAATGGCTCCGCGACGAGACGCCACACCCGCTGGGCGATGGCAAGATGACGGTGTGGCAACATACGTTGTTGGCGCTCCGTGTCATGTGCCGCGAACATCCGCACACCGATACCATCCTGAAACTCACGGTCTTGGTGCTCGACCTGGCTGTCGTCCATGGCAAGGAGGTGGCCGAAGAGACGTTGCGCAGTGCACAGATTGGTCGTGAACGCGTCACCACCATCATGCACTACATCCAGCAATACCAGCGGTTCCGTTCGTTCTACCGGAATGGCGAATACATTGGCCGACCCCGTTCCCTGCCGCACTTCATCACCAGCCTGAGTCATCATAAGGACGACTTCCGCCGCATGGTTCGTGCCCTGAATCACGGTCTGGCGCAGGAGTATCAACTCCCCTATACGGTCTTCTACGACAAGGACTATGTCAAGAAGGAGCGCCGTTCTAAATCGGCCGACGACCGTACGCCCGAACAGATCAAGGCGGACCGCAATCATCGTCGCAACCAAGTGCGCCGCCGCAAACGCAAGGACAACCGCCGCAAGACCAAAACCGAAAAAGCCTCGGCCACGACTCAAGAGTCGGCCTGACCCTAGACTTCACACCGTGGGGGAATATTGCCCTCTACCATCTATACAACGACATCCGCAGGACCGAAACAAAGGCGTGTCCTGCGGATGTCGTTTTTTATCGCTCATGACGGAAAAGGATGGCTTGTTGCTCGTCGGAAATCGGGACTGTGGGCAACGTAAAAATAGCCGATTATATGTATTTCAGCGGATTACAAGGATTTCATCCCTCAAAATGTCTGTTAACCCCCAAAAACAATTGGATAAAAGTAAAAAAGAGAGGTCTTAGCTTCGGCTAAAACCTCTCTTTTTTCGACTGCGCTCGTCACGCCGTATAGGAAGCACCTTATTTCTTTTCGGCAGTCTCCACCTTCTTGATAGCCCGTCCGATGACAAAGAAGTGGATGGCGACGAACACCAAGCAGCACAACGTGGCTATAAGGAAGAGCGGAAGGGCACCCGTCGGTTCCAGACTGGGAGCTGCCATCAGAATGAGGTCTCCCACCAGGGGATAGACAAAGACGGAAACGATAGCTGCCAACAACCAGACGGTGACATCAACCCCAAGAACGAGCAGACGGTAAGGAGCCGACATCTGACGTAAGGTATAACCCATGCTGGCGAGGTTGCGGAAGATGTCGCGGTTCTTTTCGACCAACAGCAACATGCTGACTACCAAGAGGAAGAAGGCAAGCAGGACAACCAAAAGTCCAACAGCAGCCACCGCCCAGACAACGCCATAGACCATCGACTGCATTCGGACCATTGCATCGCCGCCATCGGCCACAATATACTGATGGTGAGCAATATGCTGCAACAAGGCATTGCCTGCTGCATCGCCCTTGGTGCGTATCACCAGTCGCGAGGGTTCCTCCTTCTCGTGATTGCCATAGATGCGGTTGGCCTCGGCCAAGAAGGCGTCGGGCACCAGGATGGTGTTGAGACGGGTGGAGAATCCGACGATACGGGCATGGTAGAAACTGCCGCCGATGAACAACTGGAACGAGAACTGACTCACGGCACCTTCCGACAACTGCGGCAGACCGCGGGTGGAGGCATAGCCAAAGTTATAGAGGTCCAGATAGTTACGGGGCACGAGGACAGGCACGAAACGGTCATTCAGGTCGGCCTTCCACTCGATGTTGGCATCGGCCAGATCGACAAAATCGTCGGGCACCGACTCCAGGAACATCTCGGTGCGGAGAGAACGTTTGCCGGAACGGACTATCGCCTCGACGGTGAAATGGGCACTACGGAAAGGCGCCACGCAACTGACATCGGGCAATGCCTCCAATTCCTGAATCTCTCGCTCTTCGAACGACGGAGACTTACCGCCGATGAGACTCTGCACCGTGGTGAGCAGACTGACGGGTTTGCTAATCACGACATAGTTCTCGGAGAAGATGGCGTCCTCGGTAGTGAAGGCGCGATTGACATCACGGAACGACTGTAGGCTCAACAAGAGAATGACTGCACCTAACAAACCGCCCAAGGCGAAACAAACAAGTTGCCAGAGACTTACATGACGACGGAGTAATACGACAAGGAGTTTCATAGTTTGAAGATTCGGGTATATTGATACGGAAAACGATGACCCACAGAAGTGACTATCAGACCAATACCATCGGCCCGCTGACGTTCTGCGACCATCTGAGACATAATGTCGGCATTATCTGCATCCAGATGACTGATGGGTTCATCCAAGAGCAGGAAACTGCATGGTTGGCACAAGGCACGGACAAAAGCCACGCGCTGCTGTTGACCCAAAGAGAGTGTGCGACAGGGACGGTCCATGCATTCCGCCAGACCCAGTCGCTCCAACTGACGGCGCACCTCTTCCACGGTGGCGTAACAGGTCAGTTGGCTTTTGAGCATCACATTCTCCACAGCCGAGAGTTCGCCAAAGAGACGGTGCTCCTGAAAAAGGATGCCGATGTGCTGCCGCAACAGGTCGGATTGCTCCACCACGAGGGCACTGCCATCGGACTGTGTATAAAGGATTTGTCCCTCATAGTCGGAACGCAATCCCGAGATAAAGGAACAGAGCGAAGTCTTGCCTCGACCCGACTCGGCCTCAATCAAAACCGACTCGCCCTGCTGCAGGACCACCTCCCGATGCCATATATCCGAAGGTGCTTCGCCGGCACGAGAACCGACGAAGACCTTGGGTAATAGATTATGTAGGGAAATAGTTGTCAGCATATTAACGTCCTGTTGCCAACTGCTCACACAACTCAACAATCTGGCGGAGCGAGTTCTTGCTCTTGTCGGTCATCTCGATGACCGTCGTAGAATTGGAAGTGCCGAATTCACCCGTGATAACCAAGTTGTCGAACTTAGACAAGGCGGTAGCCACCTGAGTCTGATACTGGTTGCCGGCAAGAAGTGGGTTGACTACGTTGGCCACCTGCTTGAAGTCGATGGTCAAACCGCCCGACTTATTGAAGTTCGATGCCAAAGCGTTGGAACGGAAGTTGCTTGCCTGTTTCTCAATCTTGCCACCCTTGATCAACTTGCGGCCCATAGACTCGTTCATAAAATACACCGTATTGTCAATCAACCCGAAATAGAACTGTTCAGGCAGGTCAGACATAGTAGAAACCAGCAAATTCTTGGAAATTTCCTTGAATTGTCCAGATTCAACCAACTTCTTTATTTCACGAGCATCACGCTCCTCGTTGTTCTTGAGGCTGTCGGCATTGAAGTCCAAAGCCAAGAAAAGTTGTGGGAAGTTGTTTTCCATACCGAGGAAAGCCAAGGTAATGTCTCCCTCGATAGAGTTCAAGTCGGAAGTCTTCATTTCATTCTGCTGGAAGAACTCCTCCACTTTCTGTTGCCATTCTTCAGGATAGAGTTTCAACAACTCTGCCAACTGCTGAACCGCAGTTGAAAAGACAGCGACAGGATACTCGGGCAGATAATCGAAGTGCTTGCCAGTCATCTCACGCTGGAACTTCTTGCTGAATTCGAGAACTTCCTCGGCGCCATATACTTTCATATCGGTAACAATCTTACCGTCCTCGAAGTTGGTAGCAGAGCATGCTCGCATGTCCTTGAACATCTTCAACATTTCGTCCGACATACCGTTCTGTGCCAGTTGGTCTTTAGGCAACATCGAGAAAATCTGGTCATAGTTGCCATAGTAAGCGATGTCGGCGGTTCCGGCAACTGCTGGAGCGAAATAAGGGTCACACACAATAGCCTGACGGTTGGTTGGCAAGTCCATGAGGTCCGATGCCTTGCGGTTCTGCGAAACCAAGAGCACCAATGAGGTGCCATCGAAAGCCACGCTACCTCCCTCCTGAGGGAAATCGACCGTCACTACATCACCCTTCGTAGTGATTCCGAGGCCGGCCTTCTGTCCGAAGGTATCTACCACCTTCTTGAGTGCCTCCTTGTTATCGACTGCCATGACGGCAACCACTTCGGGTTTCTTATTGGCCATGTCACCTCCCACGGCTACAACCAATGGCTTGGTGAAGTCGACACCCGACTTCTGCGGATTATCGAAGATTTCCTTGGCGAATTCCTGATTCTCCTGATCGACAGTGAGCAGCAACATAGGCATGGCACTCTGCACCATGAGGTCGTTGGCCAAATCTGCCTTCTTGCCCAATGAGGCCAAATTGACGGAGAATGCCATACGGGCATCCTCAGGAACTACTTTCAGGTAATTTTCTTTCTCGCCTGTACAAGAACAGATCAGAGAAACAACAGCAAGAGCCAAGAGGCTCTTCATCAGGTTGAAATGCTTCTTCATTGATGTTTGTTTTTTTTAATTGGTAAATATAGGTAAAAAAAATAGGTATTTCTGGATTATAAAGGAGTTAACGGGAGTTAACTGGAGTTATGCTTCGCTTGGGTCCTCGCAGCGAATGGAACGATTGATAATCGTTCAGCGAGAAGACGAAGCTTTAGCTGAGGGGACAGACGGACGTTTGAAACGGCTATCTCTTCGAAGTTTTTTTTATCTCTCGCAGAGTGCAAATGAATGGAAAAGAGTTTTTTAGTGTTCCATATTTAGAACTCCATTACACTCCTTTACACTCTGCGAGAGTTATTCTTGCGTGATTACACTCATTTGTGCACTCTCTCGCTGTTCTTGGCAACGAACTCACTCCAGGAGGAACTGCCGCTACCCGATGAACGGGGAATCTTGGGGTTGGAACCCTTGCGACCGAGGAGCCCCTCGGGTTTGCTTGTCATGTAGAAGTGGGTCAAGGCAATGGCAATGGCATCCGAGGCATCGTTCTTACTGTTCATATCCTCGTCCGTGAGGTGGAGGATATTCTTGACCATCGCTGCCACCTGTTCCTTGCTGGCCGAACCGTTGCCCACTATCTGGATTTTCACCTTGGCAGGCGGATACTCGAAGATAGGGATGTCACGTTCCACCGCTGCTGCCATGGCCACTCCCTGAGCGCGACAGAGTTTGATCATGGAATTCGGGTTGATGCCCACGAAGGGCGACTCGATTGCCAACTCGTCTGGATGATACTGGTCAATGAGGCCAAGGACACGTTCGTAGATGCGCTTGAGGCGAAGGTAATGACTCTCGAACTTCTGCAACTGGAGCACCCCCATCACGACAAGCGCGGGTTGGCGACCATCCACTCGGAGTACGCCATAACCCATCACGTTCGTTCCTGGGTCAATCCCCAGCACTATCTTCTCCATCCGTCTCCGACTCTATCTGCATGAGGTAATTGAGGTGTTGCTGCAGGAGCTCGCTCTCCTTGACGAAGTCGCTCATCGGTTCCATCAGTTCCTTCATCTCGGCCGACGAACGGGCCTGGATAGTCAACACGTTGGCGCAATAGACACCCACCAGGTTGTCGGTATTGGCCTTATAGACAGAATCGACCAAGTCGTTCGCCATCGCGCTGTATTTCAAGTAAAGAGGGATGATATCCGAGTCGGTGAGTGCCGAGTCGGACTTTGCCTGGAGCGCCTCCATCTCGTCGGCCAACAGCATACCGACGGAATCGCCCATCACCATCAACTCGGTAATCGCATCGTTGGTAGGAGTACCCGTGAAGGTAACAGGCTCACTCACAACGGCCTGTATCGTTCCTGGCTCCATGGCAAACATACCAGCAGCATATTCGCTCACCAGATAGGCGAAGTAAGGTTTGTCGGGATCGACCGGTCCCGTGAAGGTGAATTTCTCATCGACCACCTGGACCGAGTCGAACGGCATGCCGTCCAACGAACAGAGATAGACGTAACCTGTGATGGGACCACGCTCCACGACGGTGTCGCCCAACTGGAAAGTCAACGGAATGTCGAAACTGCCCTCGATGGTATAAGTATTGTTCTTTTTACAAGCGGTCAGCGTCAAGGCTGCCAACGCTACCAGGAATAATTTTTTCATATCTTGAGTTTTTGTAAAGCGGTATAAAGACGTTGCACGGGCAGACCCATCACGTTGAAGTAACTTCCCTCCAACTGGGTGCATCCCACATAGCCAATCCACTCCTGAATGCCATAGGCTCCTGCTTTGTCGAATGGCTTGTATCGCTCAATGTAATAGTCTATCTGCTGGTCGCTCAACGTGGTGAATGTCACCTCGGTGCAGCACACGAAACTCTGTTCATCGACGGCACTCTTCAGGCACACGGCGGTATAGACCTGATGGGTACGACCACTCAGTCGTTTCAACATCCTCACGGCGTCGGTCCGGTCCTTCGGTTTGCCCATCTCCTCGCCATCGCACCACACGATGGTGTCGGCGGTGACCAACACTTCGCCGGGTTGCAACACCAGGTCGTAGGCGGCCATCTTCAGTTTGGCAATATGCAGAGGGATGTCTCCGCCCTGCAATCCAGCGGGGTGCGTCTCGTTCACGTCCTTCAACTTGACCACCTCCATGGGCAAGTCCAGTCCCGCCAAGAGCTCCTTGCGCCTGGGACTGTTGGAGGCCAGCAACAACTTGATGCACCTCATTTTATCTATATCGAATATTTCCATAATTTCTTTAGTTAAGGGTTTCCACGAAGGATCTTCATCTCTCTTCCTTCGCATTTTTTATAACCACGAAAGGCACGAAAATCACGAAGGACTTTATCGTCCCTTTCTCTGTTCTTTCATCGAACATTGATAACCACGAAAGGCACGAAAATCACGAAGGACTTTTATCGTCCCTTTCTCTACGCTATCGTCCACGGCACTCTTTTTTTCCGTGTCCTTTAGTGAATTTCGTGGTTACAACCTTATTCCGTGTTTTTTACCACGAAAGGCACGAAAATCACTAAGGACTTTATCTCCCGTTCTCTGCGCTATCGTCCACGGCACTCTTTTTTTTTCGTGTCCTTTAGTGAATTTCGTGGTTACAACCTTATTCTGTGGTTTTCACCACGAAAGGCACGAAAATCACGAAAGACTTTTATCGTCCCTTTCTCTGCGCTATCGTCCACGGCACTCTTTTTTCGTGTCCTTTAGTGAATTTCGTGGTTACAACCTTATTCCGTGGTTTTTCACCACGAAAGGCACGAAAATCACGAAGGACTTTATCTTCCCTTTCTCTGCGCTATCGTCCACGGCACTCTTTTTTTCGTGTCCTTTAGTGAATTTCGTGGTTACAACCTTATTCCGTGGTTTTCACCATCCGAAGGCGACGCGGTCCGACATCCACTTGCCCTGTGCCTTGAGCACCTGTTCAATCACATCGCGGGCAGCGGCATGTCCACCCATGCAGGGACTGACGTAACGGGCGATTGCCTTGATTTCGGGACAAGCATCGGCAGGACAACAAGGCAGGCCCACTTGCTGCATCACTTCGTAGTCGGGGATATCGTCACCCATATAGAGCACCTCCTCCAGTTGGAGGGAGGCCTTTTGCATCAAGTCGGTCAAGTCGTTCGTCTTGATGTGCGAACCCATGTAGATATGCTTCACTCCGAGGTAGTTATAGCGTTTCTCAACGATGCTACTCTTGCCGCCCGAGATGATACCTACGGTGAGTCCCATCTTGACGGCCAACTGAATAGCATAACCGTCCTTCACATTGAGCGTGCGGAGCGGTTGGCCCTCCCCATCCATGGGTATGGTGTTCTCGCTCAATACGCCATCCACGTCAAAGACCAATGCCTTTATCTTGGTTAAATCGTAATTTATCATATTTATATACTTGTGCGCAAAGTTACACACAATTTGTCAAATCTCCAAATATTCCCCTGCAAATCGAACATTTTGCCCCACATTTTGAACTCCACAGAGCAATTGAACGTTAAAATCAGTTAAAAACCTTCGCCTTTCATCGTCCAAACGCATTTTTTGACGCTTCTCCTCCGCCTCACTTTTATTATACTGGAGTCGTCCCATTCAGCAGGTTCTGTGGTGAGTGTTACGACAACGGGAGGGCTTTTGAATAGAAAAAGAATAATAGGACTAACCGACCGCAAAATGCGTCCCGAGAGGCAAAACGTTTTCCATTTGTCTCTCGGGACGCACACATTCTTGTTTCCCCACTACAGAAGGGCCAAGTCACAAACTATCTGCAGCCGTGCTGATGCGATTAGACAAGTCTTTGAGGGCAAATTTCAAGGTTTCCAACTCCTCCTCCGTAAACTGGGTGGGCTTGCCATTTCCATCTACACCATCCATCTTGTGATAAAGCCAGGAATTAGACTTACCAAAATAGGTCCGAGACAGATCCGCCCACGAAATAGCGACAAGCAGATCCCTCAGCTTCTGCTTCATTGTCTGAGTTTGCATTACAGTTTCCATAACTATATTGTCTTTAGCAGGTTATACAAACAAAATATTCTCTAAAAAAACATCAAGAAATCTCTTCGTCAAGGAGTTCATTAAATAGTTTTTCGATATACCACCTCAACTCTGGTTCTCCATTGGGATAACTCTTCTTGTAGTTTCTGATTGATTCTATCAAATCGAGTTCTTTTTCTGTCAACTTTATGCGTTCCATAGTTTCTTCATGTTTCTTGCCGCAAATATAATACGAATTTTCGTACTACAATCAAACAATACGATTTTTCGTACTATTATACCCTCTTTTATTAAAAAAGTAACAAATTACTGCATTTACGGGTGACAAAACGAAGCGACAATGCTTCCTGATACAGAAAAAAATAATCCCTCTTCGAGACATTTCGTCAAGAAGAGGGATTATTTGTTTATTTATCATTTACTGATTATTCGATGATAGTAACCCAGCCGTGAGTGTCTTCGAGGTCGCCGTACTGGATGCCACGAAGGGTCTCGTAGAACTTGGTGCAGACAGGACCTGGCTTGTCGCTTGGGAGGATGTTGTAGGTCTTGTTGGCATCCAAGTCGTCGATGCGGTGGATTGGAGCAATGACAGCTGCCGTACCACACATGGCTGCCTCATCGAGGTATTCGAGTTCCTCGACTGGCATAGGACGAACCTCAATCTTGTAGCCCAAATCCTTGGCTACCTGCTGGATAGACATGTTGGTAATGGAGGGCAGGATGGACTCCGAAGCAGGAGTGACATAGCTGTTGCCCTTGATGCCGAAGAAGTTGGCAGGACCACATTCGTCGATGAACTTCTTGCTGCGGGCATCCAGATAGATGACGGCGCTGTAGCCCTTCTGGTGTGCCAAAACGCCGCTGGCCAACGAAGCCGCATAGTTGCCGCCCACCTTGACACGACCTGTGCCGAGAGGAGCCGCGCGGTCGTAACCACGCATGATGCAACATGGAGTGGCCTTGAAACCATCCTTGAAATATGGGCCTACAGGCATGACGAAGACGATGAACTCATATTGGTCGGCAGGGTTGACACCTACCTGAGGACCTGTACCGAAGAGGACAGGACGGATATACATCGAGCAACCTGTCTCGTAAGGAGGAACAAGGTCGGCATTGAGCTTGACCACCTTCTTGATAGCCTCTTCGAAAAGGCCGTCTGGCAGAGGTTGCATCAAAATGGTGCGGCAGGTATCTTGCATACGCTGGGCGTTCTTGTCCATGCGGAACACTCGGATCTTGCCATCCTTGCCACGGAAAGCCTTCAGACCCTCGAAGCCTGCCTGGCCATAGTGCAGTACGGTAGCAGCCATGTGCATCGTCACTTCCTCACTCTCACTTACGCGTAATTCACCCCACGCACCATCCTTGTAGGTGCATCTAACATTGTAAGGAGCTTTTCTGTAGCCGAAGCCCAGTTTGCTCCAATCCATTTGTTCTGCCATAATTGTATATCGTTTATGATAATGATGTCTCAAAAAGTAAGTAGGTGTTAAGAATTAATTAACTATATTTTTCTTCTATTGGGATGCAGATTTCTGTTTTGACCGATGGTGCAATGTAGTCATTGTGCCTGAGGGCAAGGCTGAAAGATGCGCCCAAGAGTGAAAAAGATAGTAATTAGAATATCTCCAGTTACATATAATTAATTTTGAACAACTACTTAATACGGCGGCAAATTTAACAAAATAATCCATACGTTGTTCAATTCTTCCTCATTTTTTTTGCAATTTCTCTGTTTTTGCCTCATTCTGCCGAAAATTACCGACTTTTTACTTTCATATTGAAATCGCAGCGCAAGGATAATCCATGCTTTTGAAAGGCTTGTATACACCGTTTCCTGCACATCAAAAGGCCATTGAGAATCAAAACAATGTTAAAATAGCCCGTCAATAAGCACTTCGGACAAGCAAATGTTGCCATTATTAGAATTATTCTGTATATTTGCACGCAAAATAACAAATATGAAGCAAGAGAATCCATCTTCGCCAGTTCATCACCTGGACACACTATATAGCGACATACGTAAAATCATCGAGACTTCACGCAGCAACGCAGTGCGTAGTGTCGATTTCTGTCGCGTGCAAATGTATTGGCACTTAGGGCAACGCATCTTCGAGGAAGAGCAGCAAGGCAAGGAACGTGCCGATTATGGCGCATATCTTTTGCAAAACTTAGCCAACCGCTTGGAACCTGAATTTGGAAGCGGTTTCGGATATCGTCAACTTAAGTTTTGCCGTCAATTCTACAGGACTTATCCAAATAGGAACACACTGCGTTCCCAATTGAACTGGAGTCAATATCGTATGCTGATACAGATTCCCGATCCCGACAAACGGGAGTATTACGAATTGGAATCTGTCAACAATTCTTGGACTGCACGCGAGACGGAGAGACAAATCAATTCTATGCTCTATGAACGTCTCTTAATGAGCAACGACAAGGAAAGCGTGCTTGCCGTTGCACGCAAGGAACGCATCCCCGAAAGCCCAACAGAAATCATCAAGGACCCCATGGTGCTTGAATTCCTTGGGCTGCACCGAGAGAGCAGCTATTACGAGAAAGACTTGGAATCGGCCATCATTACCCACCTGACAGATTTCCTCCTTGAAATAGGCAAGGGCTTCTCCTTTGTCGCACGGCAGAAACGTCTTTTGATTGAAGATGACGAATTCTTTGCCGACCTCGTTTTCTACAACCGTTTGTTACGCTGCCATGTGGTGATAGAGTTGAAAACGGGGAAACTTACTCATCAGGATTTGGGTCAGTTGCAAATGTATGTCAATTACTACGACCGCAATGAGAAACTACCCTACGAAAATCCCACTATCGGAATACTCCTTTGCACCGAGAAAAACGATACCGTTGTACGCATGACATTGCCTGAAGATAACCAAAGTATCCTTGCCAGCGAATATAATCTATATCTGCCATCATCTGAGCAACTTATCGAAGAAATCAACGAAGTGAAGAAATTAGCGCAGAACAAGGACAAGGAGGATTGATTTGCCCTATATTTCCCGTCACAAGCAGCATCTTACAACAAAATCTTGCTCTGCAAGGTCAACCCTCCGCACCACGCGAGACGACACTATCCCGTCCCTACCTCGCGGTGAATATACGGTTTGAAAATGGTAAGTAATAGCCTTCAATCATCGGTTGATTCGACCCTGCGCCAATCGTATCTCAATCGATACCCAACCGATACCCGACCGATACCGCGATTGACTATCAGCGGAGGGGCAACGGCCTGTCGGAAAGGCCCGTTTTTGCCGACCATTTTTGACAACCGCGCACATCGGGAAATTGCCGAAAACAAGAAGATTCCGACGGAAATCCGCTTTCACGAATGAGCAAAACAGACCACAAACGGCGTTGAAAATGAAAAAATCACAACAAAATTTGGTTTATTGGCAAAAAATCAGTAACTTTGCGGCGCTTTTAGTTTGAGCCAGTGCGATGGTGTATTGCCTTTACAAAAGCAATTAGAGTAACACAATTAACAAAAAAACTACACATGAAAGAGTATTCTCTTGCAGGCACCAAGCGTGCCGAAAATGGCAAGAAAGCTGCCAAGCAGCTTCGCGCTCAGGGTTTGATTCCTTGCAACTTGATTGGCAAGGATGGTGCCCAGTCATTCACCGTTAAGGCCAGCGACGTTCGCAACCTCCTGTTCACTTCTTACGTTTATGCTGTAAAGCTCAACATCGATGGTGCTGAGTGTCTGGCAGTTGTCAAGGAGGTTCAGTTCGGTCCAGTCAATGAGGAGCTTTACCACATCGACTTCCTGAAGTTCGAAGCTAACGAGCCTATCTCTGTTTCCATCCCAGTTAAGCTGGAAGGTTTCGCAGAGGGTGTCAAGACTGGTGGTAAGTTGGTTAAGCAGGTTCGTAGCCTCACCGTTAAGGGTCTCTACACTGCTATTCCAGACCGTCTTATCGTTGACGTCACCCCAATCGAACTCGGCAAAACTCTTAACGTTGCAGCCCTGCACTATGACGGACTTGAGATCCTGACCGCTCCTTCGGTCATCGTTGCTGCCGTCAAAGCTACTCGTGCTTCACGTCAAAACAACAATTAAGTTTGGTCCTAACAACCAAACTGATGTCCCCTTCCCTCCAACGGGAGGGGGATTTTTCATTTCAAAACGCTGCACTATGAAAAAGATTTCGCTTGCCCTCCTTACGGTTCTTGGCATCGTGGCCTGTACTCCCGAGCAGAAGAAAGAATCGGCTCCTGCCCTACCCCAGGGCACGTTGTTGCTCGACGACCAAGTGACCACTGTGACTTGGATTAAGGACAACCAGGGTGACAAACTCATGCCTCGGGGACTCTTCGCCACGGCTCCCGACTCGCTCATGGAGGAACTGAGTCTGACGGGCGGCGTGCCGTCGTCGATCAGTACGTTCCTGATGCACACCGGCGGCAAGTGGATTCTGTTCGATACGGGTCTGGGCGCTGACAAGGGTGGTCAGATGATGAACGGACTGTCGGCCTTGGGGCTGACGGCAGACAGCATTTCGGAGATCTATCTTACCCACTTCCACGGCGACCACATCGGCGGCATGTTGAAGGAGGGCAAAGCCACCTTCCCAAAAGCCGAAGTGTATGCTTGCAGCCATGAATATATGGCATGGCTCATGGAGATGCCATCGGAACAGGCTAAGTTCCAACGCGAGGTGATGGATGCCTACCGCGACCGCACTCACCTCTTCGAGTGGGGCGACACCTTGACCCACGGCATTGTGGCCATGTATGCCCCTGGTCATACTCCCGGCCATACGGTCTATCGGAAGGAGAACATGCTCATCATCGGCGACTTGATGCACGGCGCCGCCCTGCAACTGGAGCATCCCGAGTTCAGCAGCAACTACGACATGGATGCCACCGAGGCAGCACGCAGTCGTGCCCGCGTCGTGGAGTTCGCTCAAAAACACCAACTGCTCATGGCGGGTATGCACCTGCCCGAACCTGCTTTCATCACTCCCGATCAGTATCAGGCCGACAGCACCGGTTATATTGTCCGCGTGGGACAGATGGCACCCGACTTCACCTGTACGCTCGACGATGGTAAACAGGTGCGACTCAGCGACTTGCGCGGCAAAGTGGTTATGTTGCAGTTCACTGCCTCCTGGTGTGGCGTGTGCCGCAAGGAGATGCCCTTCATCGAGTCGGACATCTGGCAACGCCATCAGTCGGACGACTTCTACCTCATCGGCATCGATCGTGATGAACCCCTCGAAACGGTTCAGAAGATACGACAGGCAACGGGTGTGACCTATCCTTTGGCACTCGACCCGGGCGCGACCATCTATTGCAAATATGCGCTCCGCTCGTCTGGCATCACGCGCAACGTGTTGATTGACCGCGAAGGCCGCATTGTCAAACTCACCCGTCTCTACAACGAAGAGGAGTTTGCCAGCCTGGTCAAGATGATTGACCAAATGACTAAAAAATAACAATATTCAAGTTTCGCAAGTTGAAAGAAGATAAAGAAGTACAAGAAGATATCGCGTCCCAAGGGACGCTGAGAAGTTAAAGACAATAGCTCTTTACGATTCAAAATACTTTACTGCAAATGGATTTGAAGGACATATACTATCGTCTTTATCTCCTTTATCTTCTTTAACTTCCTTAACTTCCAAAAAAAAGTTCCTTAACTTCCAAAAGTTGAGCATTTGCGAAACTAAGTAAAATACGTAAATATGAAGTTTCTCATAGTCGGCCTTGGCAACATCGGCGAGGAATATTGGGGCACACGTCACAATATCGGTTTCCGTGTCGTCAATGCTTTGGCCGAAGCCCACGACGCCAAGTTTGAAGAGAACCGCTACGGCGCCACTTGCGAGTTCCGCGTCAAGAACCAGCAACTCCTTGTGCTCAAACCGAATACATACATGAACCTCTCGGGGTCGGCCGTCCGTTACTGGATGCAGGAGGAGAAGATCGACATCGACCACGTTCTGGTCATCTGTGACGACATTGCTCTGCCTTTCGGCACGTTGCGTATGCGCCAGAAGGGATCGGCGGGTGGTCATAACGGATTGAAGGATATTGCTGCCAAGTGTGGTGGCGAGGGTTTTGCCCGTCTGCGTTTCGGCGTGGGTGGCGACTTCCCCAAAGGTGCTCAATGCGACTGGGTGTTGGGCCACTTCCCTCAGGAGGAGGAAGACAAGATGCCCGAACGCCTGGAAGTGACCACAAAGTTCATCGAGAGTTTCTGTCTGGAAGGCGCTCAGAGAGCGATGAATAAGTATAATGGGGGACTCTCCCCTGCCCTCCCTAACAGGGAGGGAGATAAATAATTACTTAGAGTCCTTAAAAACGTCTTTCAAAAAGAGTCTGACCAATAACAAAATAGGTATTCACTATGGCAGGAGGTAATAATAACTCCTCCCTCCCTCATAGGGAGGGTCGGGGAGAGTCCGAAGTTCGCATAGATAAATGGCTCTGGGCGGTGCGTATTTTCAAGACACGTTCCATTGCTGCCGATGCCATCAAGATGGGGCGCGTTACTATTGACGGGCAGAAAGTCAAGGCCTCCCGCAATGTCAAGATAGGCGAGGTCATCGACGTCAAGAAACCGCCTATCACCTACTCGTTCAAGGTGTTAGCATTGGCCGAGAACCGTATGGGCGCCAAGATGGTACCTGGCTTCATGGAGAACGTCACGAAACAGGAACAGTTGGACCTCCTCCAGATGAACCGCATCTCCGGTTTCATCAACCGCGCCAAGGGATTGGGCCGTCCTACGAAGAAAGACCGTCGCGACATCGACGACTTCACCACGCCCGAATATGTGGACGAGTTCGACTTCTCGCTGGAAGACTTGGATGACCCAGAGGTGTGGGAAGAGGTCACGGGACTCTCCCCGACTTTACCTCTCGGCTAAAGCCTCGTCTTCTCGCTGGAGGGTTATTAACCCTCCTATTCGCTGCGAGGACCCTCATAGGGAGGGAGAGAAATGAATTACTACTGAAGGACGAAATAACAAATGAGTCATAAAGCAGTCTTGAAGCCATAGACATAAACCAAAAACCTAATATGCTGGACAAATACAATGCCGACCCGATGCTTTACGCGTCGCTACTGGAGTACGCCAGGATAAACAGGCGCAACCAGACGGAGGCAGAAAAAATCTTATGGGACATAGTCAAAGCAAAAGGTTTAGGCTTCCAGATTCTACGACAATACATCATTGATAGTTACATTGTCGATTTCATCTGCCGACCGAGCAAACTCATCATCGAAGTCGATGGCGGTTATCATTCCGAACCGCAGCAGGAAGAAAGCGACGAAATGCGGACTAAACGACTGCAATCTTTGGGATTCCGAGTCATCCGTTTCACTAACGAAGAGATTCTGTTCCACATCGAAGATGTCATTAAAACCATTAAGTACAACCTCTAACTCGACGTTGGAGAAAAAAAGAAAATGTTGGGAAAATATGAATATGATTAATGTTTTTGTCAACAGTTTGTATTATTTTAATCTCCCTCCCTACGAGGGAGGGTTGGGGAGAGTCCAAAAAAGAAGGTCGTCTCACGACGACCATCTTCACTAACCTTAAATCTTATACCATGAAAAACACGCTGCAAAGGTAGGGCGATTTCTTCAATCTTCCAAATAAATTAACAAAAAAATAATATATTAGGCCAAAAATGATTAAGAAACTCACTCAAAATGAAGTAGTTTGCCATCTAAGCTTGCCAATTTTCGACATTATCAGTCAGGAAGCAGACAACCTCCAAAGGGAATGCTACGTGGTGGGTGGATATGTCCGAGATCTTTACTTGGGCTGTCCCTCCAAAGACATTGATTGTGTGACAGTTGGCAGTGGTATCGAATTGGCCGAAAAGGTAGCAAAGCACATCAACAACCTCGCTGCCGCCCACAAGAGTTCTCGCGCCCACCTGAGCGTCTTCCGCAATTTCGGTACGGCGCAGGTGAAATACTTCGACAAGAAATATGGCACCATCGAGGTTGAGTTTGTCGGTGCCCGCAAGGAGAGTTATAGTCACGACAGCCGCAAACCGATAGTCGAGGACGGCACCCTCCAGGACGACCAGAACCGCCGCGACCTGACTATCAACGATATGGCTATCTGCCTGAACCGCAGTCGTTTCGGCGAACTTGTTGACCCCTACCAAGGCATGCAGGATCTGGAAGAGGGATTGATTCGCACCCCGCTTGACCCCGACATCACCTTCAGCGACGACCCCTTGCGCATGCTTCGTGCCATCCGTTTCGCTTGCCGCTTTGGGTTCAAGATTGTGCCCGAGACGTTTGAAGCCATCGCCCGCAACCGCGAACGCATCAAGATCATTTCGGGCGAACGCATCATCGACGAGTTGAACAAGATCATGCTCTGTCACAAGCCCTCGGTCGGGTGGTCGTTGTTGCAAAAGTGCGGTCTGTTGCAAATCATCTTCCCCGAACTGCAAGCCCTGTCGGGCATCGAGACAAAAGAGGGTCGTGGCCACAAAGACAACTTCGTCCACACCATCACGGTGCTCGACAACGTAGTCCGCGCCCAGGAACAGGTGGCCGAAGAGAAAGTCGCGCAACCGCAAGAGAATCAAGAAGAACCGCCCTTCGACAAAGTACTCTACCTCCGCTGGGCTGCCATCATGCACGACCTCGGAAAGGCACGCGCCAAGGCTTGGGACGACAAGATAGGTTGGACCTTCCACAACCACGATTATTTAGGTTCGCGCATGGTGATGGGCATCTTCCGTCGCTTGAAATTACCCCTCGGTGCCGAAGAGAAATTTGTCGAGAAGATGGTCGCCCTCCACATGCGCCCTATCAACTTGGCGGACGAGGGCATCACCGACTCGGCCATTCGCCGCGTACTCTTTGAGGCGGGCGATGACATCGAAGAATTGATGACTCTGTGCGAGGCCGACATCACCTCGAAGATTGCCGAAAAGGTGCGCCGCTTCTTGGATAACTTCAAGGTGGTCCGACAGAAGATGGCGGAGATTCAAGCCAAGGACGACTACCGAAACTGGACTCCCCCCGTGGACGGCAACGAGATCATGCAGCGATACGGTCTCACCCCGTCCAAGCCTGTTGGCATTCTCCGTGAGGCTCAGAAAGATGCCATCCTGGATGGCCTCTGTGACAACACCCGAAATGCCGCTCTCGCCTTCCTCGACCAAAAAGCTGCCGAACTTGGATTGAAGCCTATTGGACAATGAGTTTCTCCTTCATTTGAACGTGAAATCCATTTAGCGGAAGCATGTTCAATTTGGAGAAATACTCCGACTATTGAACTTAATTTAAGTCAATGATCGGACAGCGAGACCCGCATCGGAGCATTTTCAATTTTCAACTTTCAATTTTCAATTTCTACCGTGAGCGAATCGTATCAACTTGGCAAGAACGGAGAAGAGATGGCGGCAGACTATCTCCGCATGTTGGGCTATCGGATAGAGGCTCAACGTTGGCACCTGCATCACCTGGAGTTGGACATTGTTGCCACCGATCGCTCGACCAACGAGATTGTTTTTGTAGAAGTGAAGACACGTACCACTCCGTTGTATGGTGCCCCCGAAGAAGCTGTTGATTACAAGAAGATTATGCACACCGTCCGAGCGGCCGATGCCTACCTCAAGACCTACAACATCAATCAGGACTGGCGCTTCGACATCATCGCCATCATCGACGACGGACACGAGCCCAAAATCAACCATATCAAGGATGCCTTCTATCCGCCCTTGGGATGAAGATATTTACTATTTGATAATGTACTATTTACAATTTATTTGATTATTGAGCATTTCTGCTATTTCATTGCAGTTCAGCAATTCATATTTTGTATTTAGTGAAGTTAGCATTCATTTCGAACGACTACATATAATATAACATAATTATCCATCAGGACTCAACACCATCAAGAGCAACGCCTCACGAAGTTCTCCAATCATGGACACAAGGTGTTTATTCTCATGGCAAGAGTCCATAAATCCGTCCCCACGGTGGTATATAAATACCCCCTCCCTCATAGGGAGGGTTGGGGAGAGTCCTTATGATTGAATACCTAAAAGGTGAGCTCACAGAGCTCGAACCTACCCAAGCCATCATTGAGTGCGGCGGCGTCGGCTACTGCTGCAATATCTCGGTCTATACCTACGACAAACTGAAGCGTGGCGAGATTCAGAAACTCTATGTCGCTGAAAGCATCCGCGAAGATGCACATGTCCTTTATGGTTTTATTTCCAAACAGGAACGAGCTCTTTACAATCTGCTTATCAGCGTGTCGGGTGTCGGTCCTGGCACGGCACGTTGCATCTTGTCGAGCCTCTCCCCAGACGAACTGGTTGCCGTCGTAGCATCGGGCAATGACCGCCAATTGCGTAATGTCAAAGGTCTCGGACCCAAGACGGCACAACGCATCATCGTGGACCTGAAAGACAAGGTCGGTAACCTCGGCATCGCTGCCGCCACCGCCCAAGAGAGTGTCCTCGTAGCCAGCAACAAGAGTGGCGACGAAGCCGTACAAGCTCTCGTGGCATTGGGGTACCCCATGTCCAACGCCTCAAAAGCCGTGGCTCAACTCCTCAGCCAAGATCCATCGATGTCTGTCCAATCGCTCATCAAACAGGCGCTTCACATGATGTAAATCGGGCCGAAAAGTAAGATTTTCCACCTTTTTGGACAAAGAAATATAAAATTCCTTATATAAGACATTTTTTTCCGCCAGTGAGACATACTTCTCACTGGCGTTTCGTATCTTTGCACCGTCAAAACAGACAGAATAACGAATCGCAAAATATTTCATGCCAAAGAATATGTAAAAAATGCCAGAGTGTCATAAAATAAAAGACCTTGAAAACAACGGTTTAAATGGTAATATTTTCACATAATTCAATCTATTATAATTCAATCTATCTATTGCTCATGCCTCGTAGGGATACGGGGCATGCTTCTTTTCTATACTCCTCCCCTACATTCGGATTAGCAAAAGCGCCTGCAAAAATCTTTAGATTTACTGATGCTATAATTGTTCAGTCTAGCAAATTAAAAATGGAGCTAATTGGGGTTTTAGCGGAGCCATACAGAGCAACCAACAAACGCAGATGAAAATCTCATATCAAGAGATAGCGCACTGGAATAACAAGTGCCAAAGCTAATAAAAAGAAGGCGGCAAGTCTCTTTGCGAAAGACTTGACCGCCTTGATATTGATTATCGAGCAAAGCCCGACTTAGAACTTATTAGAGTTCTACCTTCTTGTACTTAGGAACAAGAGTCTTCATAATAGACCACGCAATGAGATAAGCAACTGCGCAGATGCAGAAGACAATCATGTAAGAGGCAGGTTTGCCCTCGAAACCGAGGAAAGTGAAAGCAGATCCCTGCTCCTCAGCATAGGTAAAGAGTTTACCTGAACCCTTGTTGATGAGGAAAGAACCTACACCACCTGCCATACCGCCGATACCTGTGATGGTTGCAACAGCCGACTTAGGGAACATATCGCCAATGGTAGAGAACAGGTTAGCTGACCAAGCCTGGTGACCTGCACCAACCAAACCAATCACGATGGCTGGCCACCATGCAGAGTATTCTCCGAGTGGCTGTGCGAACACACAAACCAATGGCATGAAAGCAATGAACAACATAGCCAACATACGGCCAGAATAAGGTTCCATACCTTTCTTCTCGACGAAGTAAGTAGGTAACTTACAGATATAGATGGAAAGGAAGGTAACGATGGCATAGAGGGTCATGATGAGCATCATACCCGTACCCGTCGAAGCCTTATAACCATATACATCCTGGAAGTAACCAGGTGCCCAGAAGAGGAAGAACCACCATACACCGTCGGTAAAGAACTTACCAGTGATGAAGGCCCAAGTCTGCTTGTAAGAGAAAGCCTTGCCAATAGAAACCGACTTCTCCTCGGTTGGAGCAGCACTCACTTCAACAGCCTCAGCAGCATCGTCCTGGTGGATATATTCAAGCTCCTCCTTGTTGACACGAGGACTCTTCTCTGGAGCGTCATACCACTTCACATAGAAGCCCATCCAGACGAAACCGAGGGCACCGATGATGATGAAAGCCAACTCCCAACCGAAAGCCTTGGCCAACGGTGGAATCATCAATGGAGCAGCCAACGCGCCGACAGAGGCACCAGCATTGAAGATAGAGGTAGCATAAGAACGGTCTTTCTTAGGGAAGTACTCTGCCGTAACCTTGATGGCAGCAGGGAAGTTGCCAGCCTCGCCGAGACCCAAGATGGCACGACAAACAAGGAACATGGCTACACCTACAGAAGGAACACCGATGGCAATAGCCGAAGCGGCATCCAAGTTACGCATAGCCTCGATGGAACCAGCGCCAGTCACAACGGCGGTACCAACACCACACAAAGCATGAAGGCAGGCGCCGAAACTCCAAACGCCAATCGCCCAAAGGTAACCTTTCTTGGTTCCCATCCAATCGACGAACTTACCTGCAAACAACATGCAGACTGCATAGAAGATAGAGAAGTAAGCTGTGATTGTACCATAGTCATCATCGTTCCAGTGGAAATCTGGATAGATGAACTCTTTAGCTGTCAATGAAAGTACTTGACGGTCGAGGTAGTTGACAGTCGTTGCCACAAAGAGCAACCCGCACATCCACCAACGCCAATTTGTCATTTTGTTCATGGATAATTAAGTATAAAGTTAAATTAAACATCATTCCACGGCATTAAATCCATGGAATGATGTAAACAATAATTACTTCTTGAAAGAGGCAATAGCGTCGAAACACTCCTTGCACTTAGCAGAAATGGCTTTCCAGTCGCCAGCAGCGATGGTCTCCTTAGGGAAGAGCTTAGAGCCCATACCAACGCAATAAACACCAGCCTTGAACCACTTTTCGAGGTTCTCTGCCTCGGGAGCAACACCACCAGTAACCATAATCTTAGACCATGGCATTGGTGCCATCAAGCCCTTCACGAGGTTTGGACCAACGACATCGCCTGGGAAGACCTTGGTGAAGTCGCAACCCACCTCCTGTGCCTTGCCAATCTCGGAAGGAGTGACACAACCTGGGCAGTAGGTGACACAACGACGGTTGCAGACAACAGCAACATCGGGGTTGAACAATGGACCAACCACGAAGTTGGCTCCCAACTGGAGATAGAGGGCAGCGGTAGGAGCATCGACAACCGAGCCGATACCAAGTGCCAACTCTGGGCACTCCTTGGCAGCCCACTTAGAGAGTTCGCCAAACACCTCGTGTGCGAAGTCGCCACGGTTCGTGAACTCGAAAGCGCGAACGCCACCTTCGTAACATGCCTTAATCACGTTCTTACATACCTCTACGTCCTTGTTGTAAAAGACAGGTACCATAGGAGCGGCCTTAATCTTGGCCATCACCTCAAATTTATCAAATTTGCTCATAAGAGTGAAAGAGTAGAGAGTAAAGGGTAAAGAGTAATGTAGAATGACGTGGTTATTCGGTTCCACCAGTCACAGCTTGCAATCGGCCACCATAGGTCTTACGCAATCCAGACAACAACCTACAGATATCAGTTACCCTTTGTTCTACTTCTGTAAATTCGTTAATACTAATATATCCGAGGTCAAAAGCGACCTCCATTTGAGACATTACCTCTAAGAGAGAGCCATAAGAGAATTCTATAAAGTGTAGTTTGTCTTTATCCGAGTATCGCCCCATTGCCTCTGCAATATTGGAGGTAACCGAGACAACAGCTCTTTGTATCTGATTGGACAATGCAAAGCGTTCTTCTGGAGGGAACTGCTTGGTAAGACAATAAATAAATCTCACCAACTCTCGACCTTTCTGGTAGGCAATCAATTTCCGATAAGCAAAGAACTCTGTATCCATAGGATAAAGCCCGTTGGGTCAAACTACATTACTCTTTACCCTTTACTCTCTACTCTCTCTAACGTCTTAGCGTTGTACTCGTCCGTTGGCATTTCCGCCAGCCAAACTCATGACTTCGTCCTCAGAGACGAGGTTGAAGTCGCCGTTGATGGTGTGCTTGAGAGCAGAAGCGGCAACAGCGAACTCAAGAGCAGAAGCCTGGTCGTCCTTGTATTTGAGCATACCATGGATCAAGCCGCCAGAGAAAGAGTCACCACCACCGACGCGGTCGATGATTGGGTTAATCTCGTAACGCTTAGACTGATAGAACTCCTTGCCATTGTAGATAAGGGCCTTCCAGCCATTGTGGGTAGCACTGAACGACTCGCGGAGAGTAGAGACAACATACTTGAAGCCGAACTCCTTAGCCATAGCCTTGAAGATACCCTCGTAACCAGCAGCATTGGTCTCACCACCCTCAACGTTAGCATCAGGCTTGAAGCCCAAGCAGAGTTCTGCATCCTCCTCATTGCCGATGCAGACATCGACATACTTCATCAATGGACGCATGATAGAGATGGCCTTCTCCGAGGTCCAGAGCTTCTTGCGGAAGTTGAGGTCAACGGAAACGGTAACACCGTGACGCTTAGCAGCTTCGCAAGCCAACTTGGTGAGTTCTGCAGCCTTATCCGAGATAGCTGGGGTGATGCCTGACCAGTGGAACCAATCGGCACCCTCCATGATAGCATCAAAGTCGAAATCCTTTGGATCGGCCTCTGCAATAGAAGAGTGAGCACGGTCGTAGATAACCTTCGATGGACGCATCGAAGCACCGGTTTCGCAGTAGTACAAGCCAACGCGGTCACCACCACGGGCAATGAAGTCTGTCTTAACACCATAACGACGCAAAGCATTTACTGCAATCTGTCCAATCTCATGCTTAGGGAGCTTGGAAACGAAATAAGCGTCATGACCATAATTAGCGCAACTGATAGCGACATTGGCCTCACCACCACCAGGGATAATGCGGAAAATGTCGGTCTGAACAAAACGGTCATTGCCGTTAGGTGAAAGGCGAAGCATAATCTCGCCCAGGGTAATAATTTTTCCCATAATAAATATATTTGTAAGTCTTAAATAATAACCATAATTAATAGAATGAGAGAAAGTAAATTCATTCTATTGACACACATTATTTTAAAAGGGCAGCGAGGCACGCCCTCTTTCGGGGTGCCTCTTGCCACATATATTTACTTGAACTTGAAGAAGTTCTTCGCGTTGTTGTAGCTGATATCCTCAATCATCTGGTTGACGCGCTCGGCCTCATAACCGGTGTAAGGAATCAAGCCATCCTCGATATCCTGGCCAACCAAGTTACACAAGGTGCGGCGGAAGTACTCATGACGTGGATATGAGAGGAACGAACGCGAGTCGGTGAGCATACCTACGAAACGGCTCAACAAGCCAAGAACCGAGAGTGCGTTCATCTGCTTCTGCATACCATCTTTCTGATCGAGGAACCACCAGCCAGAACCGAGTTGAATCTTGCCCGGAACGCTACCATCTTGGAAGTTACCAAGCATAGTAGCAAGCACTTCGTTAGCACATGGGTTGAGGTTGTAGAGTATGGTCTTTGCAAGTTTGCCTTCAGTATTGAGTTTATCGAGGAACTTAGCGCACTTCTTAGCCGTGGTGAACTCGCCAATTGAGTCGAAACCAGTGTCAGGACCGAGAAGTTTGAACATCTTAGTATTGTTGTTACGTATAGCGCCGTAGTGGAACTGCTGAGTCCAACCAGAAGCTGCATCTTGTTCAGCAAAGACAATCATCATTGCACTCTTGAACTTCAAGATTTCTTCGTTGGTAAGTTCTTCACCACCATATACTTTATCGAATATAGCTTTGATTTCAGCATCAGTATAATCCTCAGCATAGAACTCTTCGATACCATGATCGCTCAAGCGACAACCCATACTCTCGAAGAAATCATGACGAGCTTGAAGCGCATCAACAAAATCATTGAAATTTGAGATATTCTTACCAGCTGCAGCCGACAATTTTTCTACGTAAGCACGGAAATCTGCTGGAATTTCCACTGCCATAGCCTTATCAGGACGCCAAGTCGGAAGCATACGAGTTTTAGCATTTTTGTCGGCAGCTACAATCTTGTGCCATTCAAGACTATCGATAGGATCATCGGTAGTGCAGACAACTTTTACATTGTAGAACTCCATCAAACCACGAGGACAGAATTTAGGATCATTCTTTATCTGATCATTACACTCATCATAAATCTCTCGCGCCGTCTGCGGATTAAGAGGTTTATCTATACCAAAAGCAGTGTGAAGTTCGAGAGCCGTCCAATGATAGAGAGGATTGCGGAACGTATAAGGAACCGTTTCGGCCCATTTTTCAAACTTTTCCCAATCGGTAGTATCCTTACCCGTACAGAAACGCTCATCTACACCATTTGAACGCATCGCGCGCCATTTATATTGGTCACCCATAAGCCATATTTGAGCTATAGACTCAAATCGTTTATTCTCAGCTACCATCTGCGGAATAAGATGACAGTGATAATCGATAATCGGCATTTTTTCAGCATGCTCGTGATAGAGTTTTTTCGCAGTTTCATTGGTAAGAATGAAATCCGGAGTAATGAATGGTTTTGACATACTTAATATTATGTATTGTTAATATTTATTTTACGTTAACGGACACGAAAATATACCATTCTACCATACTCGCCAAATATATTAACTGAAAATTATTTACATGGCTAATTTTCAGCATATTACAAATTACGCCATTAGCAATTCTTGTGAAATACAAATGTTGCATTCCGTGTTATAAATTGACAAACGATAGCCAAACTTGTTTGCCATTGCACACCACAACTGCATCAGATCAGTGCACACACATATTTACATCTCTGATTATCTGCATATTACAAAATATACAAATAAAGATTTGGCAAATGCGCAAACGATTGTATATTTGCGAGAATAAAAATCTAAGATAATAAATGGCCAAGTCTACAATAAACGATATAGCCAAAGCACTAAACATTACGCCATCAACGGTTTCGAGGGCACTCTCTGGCAACACGAGAGTGAGTGCGCATACACGCAAGCTTATTGAAGAGAAAGCAGCAGAGTTGGGTTATGAACGCAATTTGCTTGCATCGTCGCTTCGCAAAGGAACGACGGACACAGTGGGAATGATAGTACCACGAATCAATCGACAATTCTTCAGCAACGCCATAAGCGGCGCAGAAGCCATTCTGAATCCAGCAGGCTACAACCTTATTATTGTGCAAAGTCACGAGCGTAAAGATGATGAACGCCGCGCCATTCAAACGCTGATGCGCAACCAAGTGGCAGGCATAATTATTTCGCACTCGCTCGAGACACTTTCGCCCGAGGCATTCGACGACATTATCGAAGCGGGCATTCCGCTCGTTCAGTTCGACCGAATTTTTGCTTCGGTGAAAGGCGCATTCGTATCCAACGACAACTTCTCGGGTGCATACATAGCTACTAAACACCTGATAAAGAACGGCTACAAGCACATCGGACACCTTGGCGGCGACACGCAGTCGAACGTCTATTCCGACCGCTTGGCTGGTTTCCGCTCTGCCCTCGCTGATGCCGACATGCAGGTTGACGAAAAACTCATCTTTACCGACTGCATCACGCGCGACAAGGGATTCTACTACATGGCTAAAGCGTTGGAGTCCAACTGCGACGCACTCTACTGCGCCGGCGACTACGCTGCCCTTGGTGTGATTGAATATGCACGCCATAACAACATCAGAATTCCGCAGGATTTCGGTGTTGTAGGTACAGCCAACGAGACCTTCGCCGAAGTTGTTTCGCCAGCACTCACAACGCTCGAACAAAACGCGTTCGACATGGGCAATAGAGCAGCTCAAGCATTCCTAAATATAAAATCGGGACAAGTGGACAACGGTGACAAAGCGCTCGCCATAAACGTACCTATGCGACTGA